>ENA-OQAN01000582-OQAN01000582.1-human-gut-metagenome-genome-assembly--contig:-NODE-582-length-18854-cov-2.826240_pt1 | contig 18854 bp, 29 predicted proteins | sample MGYA00242735_ERZ504527 | MGnify/ENA primary metagenome ERZ504527 (study PRJEB26092, sample SAMD00036230) | human gut metagenome | host: Homo sapiens | study: EMG produced TPA metagenomics assembly of... | reverse complement strand
GCTCGCCGGCCATCGAGGTTCCCGCCAAGACCAAGACTCCTGATCGCCGAGGTCACTCCACCCGACCCCGCCAAGGAGGACGTTCTCCCACGAGAAGCTCTCCCCGGTCCTGGCGATGTACCACGCCAAGGACTTCCAGGAGGCCGTCGACAACGCCGAGCACCTGGTGGCTCGCCGGTGGCCCGGCCACACCGCCTCTCTGTACGTGCACCCCGCCCAGGCCGAGAAGATCAGCCTGTTCGAGCACGTCATGAAGGCCTGCCGTATCGTCATCAACACCCCGTCCTCGCACGGCGGCATCGGTGACCTGTACAACTTTGGCATGAAGCCGTCTCTGACCCTGGCTGCGGCTCCTGGGGCGGCAACTCCGTCTCCGAGAACGTTGGGGTGAAGCACTTGATCAACGTTAAGACTGTGGCCGAGCGCCGTGAGAACATGCTGTGGTTCCGCGCTCCCGAGAAGGTCTACTTCAAGAAGGGTTCCACGCCCGTCGCCCTCGACGAGCTGGGCAACGTCATGGGCAAGAAGCGCGCCTTCATCGTCACCGACCAGTTCCTCTTCAAGAATGGCAACACCCGCGCCATCGAGGCCAAGCTCGACGAGATGGGCATCGCCCACGACTGCTTCTACGACGTCGAGCCCGATCCGTCGCTGCAGTGCGCACGTCGCGGCGCCAAGCAGATGGCTCTCTTTGAGCCGGACGTCATCATCGCCGTCGGCGGTGGCTCCGCTATGGACGCCGGCAAGATCATGTGGATGATGTACGAGCACCCCGAGTGCAAGTTCGAGGACATGGCCATGGACTTCATGGACATCCGCAAGCGTATCTTCACCTTCCCCGAGATGGGCAAGAAGGCCTACTTCGTCGCGTCCCGACCTCCTCGGTACCGGCTCCGAGTGCACGCCGTTCGCCATCATCACCGACAAGGAGACCGGCATCAAGTGGCCGCTCGCCGACTACGCACTGCTCCCCAACATGGCTATCGTCGACGCCGACAACTGCATGACCGCCCCGCGCGGCCTGACCGCTGCCTCCGGCATCGACGTCATGACCCACGCCATCGAGTCCTACGTCTCCATCATGGCTTCCGACTACACCAAGGGCCTCTCCGAGCGCGCTGCTAAGCTCGTCTTCGAGAACCTGCCTCCAGCTTCACGAACGGCGCCAAGGACCCGCATGCCCGCGAGGAGATGCACAACGCCTCCTGCATGGCCGGTATGGCCTTCGCCAACGCCTTCCTGGGCCTCAACCACTCCATGGCCCACAAGCTCGGCGCCTTCCATCACCTGCCCACGGCCTCGCAAACGCCGTCATCCTGACCCGCGTCATGCGCTACAACGCCGCCGAGGCTCCCGTCAAGATGGGCACGTTCTCCCAGTATCCTTACCCCAACGCGCTGCACAACTACGCCGAGATGGCCAAGTACTGCGGCATCGAGGGCAAGGACGACAAGGAGGTCTTCGAGAACTTCATCACGAAGCTCGAGGAGCTCAAGGACTTCATCGGCGTCAAGAAGACCATCGCCGACTACGGTGTTGACGAGCAGTACTTCCTCGACACCCTCGATGAGATGACCGAGCAGGCATTCAACGACCAGTGCACCGGCGCTAACCCGCGCTACCCGCTCATGAGCGAGATTAAGGAGCTCTACCTGGACGCCTACTACGGCCGCGAGCCCCAGGACTACGCCGTCTGCTAGTTTTTAGCACGGTTATTTGCGGCGGGGGTGCACGGGTGAACGCACGCCCCCGCCGTTGCTTCTATCGCATCGTTGAAAGGATGCAATCATGCTGCTCCCCGATTCCAAGACCGAGCTCGTCCGTCGCGGCAACAAGGTCGTTTACGACCTTGGCGACAAGATCGTCAAGGTCTTTAACGAGACCAAGCCCGTCTCCGACGTGTTCAACGAGGCTTTGAATCTTGCCCGCATCAATGAGTGCGGCATCCGCAGCCCCAAGGCTCTCGAGGTTTCTCAGCTCGAGAACGCCAACGGCTGGGCGCTCGTGACCGAGAAGGTTCCGGGCACCACCCTTGCCGAGAAGATGGCTGCCGAGCCCCAGCGCTTTGGTGAGTACCTCGAGATGTTCGTCGACCTCCAGATCGAGATCCACGGCTACACCTCCCCGCTGCTCAACCGTCAGCGCGACAAGTTCGCCCGCATGATCGACAGCCTCGATCAGCTCAATGCCACCACGCGCTACAACCTTCAGGAGCGTCTGGACGGCATGACCAAGGAGTTCAAGGTTTGCCACGCGACTTCAACCCCTCCAACGTCATCGTCGGCGACGATGGCCAGCTCTATGTGTGCGACTGGGCACACGCCACCCAGGGCTCCCCTGCTGCTGACGTTGCCACCACCTACCTGCTCTTTGCCCTCAACAGCAAGGACCAGGCCGAGGCCTACCTGGAGCTCTACTGCGACCGCGCTGACATGCCCATGCAGGTCGTGCGTCAGTGGACGAGCATCGTTGCCGCTTCCGAGCTCGCTCGTAAGCGCAACGTGAACGATGAGTTCCTTAAGGACTGGATCGACGTCGTCGATTATCAGTAATATCTGAGCGATTCATTTCGCATCGGAGGCACAAAGGGAAACCCCGCAGTTCAGAATGGGCTGTGGGGTTTTTCTTTTAGCTATAAAAGATTCTTAGACGCAAAAGCGGCCCTGCGCCTCTCCCTCGAGAGACGCAGGGCCGCTTCGTAAGCGCACTCAACGCAGCGGGCTCGATTAACGGCGTGCTGCCTTCACAAGCTCGGCGACCTTGGCGACAACCTCATCGATTACCACATCCTCGCGCTCGCCCGTAGCACGGTCCTTAAGCTCAACGGTACCGTTCTTAAGACCGCGCTTGCCCAGAATCACCTGATATGGGAAACCCATAAGGTCGTTGTCGACAAACTTAAAACCGGGACGCTCATCACGGTCATCGACGACAACCTCGATACCCTCGGCGCACAGACCCTCGACGATCTGCCCGCAGACGGAAGCGCACTCCTCCTTCTTGGGATCGAGCGGAATCACCGCGACCTCGTACGGGGCAACGGAGACCGGCCAGACGATACCGTGCTCGTCGTTGTGCTGCTCCACAACGGCAGCGAGCGAGCGAGACACGCCACGCCGTAGCAGCCCATGATGAGCGGCTTCTCCTTGCCGTCCTCGTCCATAAAGGTGGCACCCATGGCCTCGGAGTACTTGGTGCCCAGCTGGAATACCTGAGAGACCTCGATACCGCGGGCAGCGGAGAGCGGCTTGCCGCAGTGCGGGCAGGGATCGCCGGCAACGACGGTAACCAGGTCGGCCCACTCGTCGACGGTAAAGTCGCGCTCAGGGCAGGCACCGGTAAGGTGATAATCGACCTCGTTGGCACCGCAGGCCCACTGCTTGGACTCGCGCAGGCTCTCGTCGCAGACCAGACGGATGCCCTCGGGCAGGTTAACCGGTCCGATAAAGCCTTGTGCAGACCGTAGGTCTGGAGCTCCTCATCGGTCATCATGCGATAGCCCCTGCCAAAGACGTGCTCGGCCTTGCAGTCGTTGAGCTCATGATCGCCCGGAACGATGGCCACAACCGGCTTGCCCTCGGCGTCGATGAGAGCCAGGGACTTGCGCGTGCCGTTCTCGGGGAACCCAAAGAACTTGGCAACGGCCTCGATGGTGCCCATGCCCGGAGTCTCGACCTTGGTAAGCGTACCGTCGCCGGGACCTTCGGTCACGACAACCTTAGTGCTTGCCGCCTCGTCGTCGGCAGCAAAGCCGCAATCGTCGCAGTAGACCAGCGAAGCCTCGCCGGCCTCGGCCAGCGCCATATACTCGACGGAGGTGTCACCGCCGATCTCGCCGGAATCGGCGACGACGGGCAGGGCCTTGATGTAGCAGCGCTCGCAGATATTGGCGTAGGCCTGCTTCATCTTGTCATACTCCTCCTGCAGGCTCTCCTGCGTGGCAGAGAAGCTGTAGGCGTCCTTCATGATGAACTCGCGACCGCGCATCAGCCAAAGCGGGGACGGAACTCGTCGCGGAACTTATCCTGGATGTGATAGAGATTCACCGGCAGCTGCTTGTAGGAACGCAGTTCATTGCGCACCAAGCGGTCACGGTCTCCTCGTGCGTGGGGCCGAGCACGAACTCGCGGCCGTGGCGGTCATCAAAGCGCACGAGCTCCTTACCATAGGCATCGATACGGCCGGACTCACGCCACAGCTCGGCATCGACCATGATGGGCATCATGAGCTCCTGGGCACCGGCAGCGTCCATCTCGTCGCGCACGATGTTCTCGATTTTGCGAATCGAGCGCCACGCGAGCGGCAGATAGGAATAGAGACCGGCGGCCTCCTTGCGAATCATGCCGGCACGCAGCAGCAGGCGATGGCTCGCAAGCTCGGCATCGGCCGGATCCTCTTTGAGCGTCGGAGCATACAGCTAGACATATACATTGCTCGAGTCATTTATTTCTCCTCAATTAGCTTGTCGACCTCGGCCATAAGCGCGTCGACAATTTGGTCCTCAGCTACTTTACCAATGATCTGGCCGTGCGAAAAGAGCAGGCCCTGACCTCGTCCGCAGGCAACGCCCAAGTCGCGTCAGAAGCCTCGCCGGGGCCCATTGACCGCGCATCCCATAACGGCGATCGAAAGCGGCGCGGAGTAGTTCTTAAGCCGCTCGGTGACCTCCTCGGCGATAGGAATGAGGTTGACCTGGCAGCGAGCGCACGTGGGGCACGAGACGATCTCGGGGCCACGGCGGCGAAGGCCAAGCGACTGCAGAATACCCCAGGCGACCGGCGGTTCCTCGACCGGATCGGCCGTAAGCGAGACGCGCATGGTGTCGCCAATGCCCTCGGAAAGCAGAATACCCAGGCCCACAGAGCTCTTAATGGTGCCCTGGAGCTTGGTTCCGGCCTCCGTAACGCCCAAATGAAGCGGAACATGGGGGATTTCGCGCGACAGCGCGATAGGTGTCAAGCGTCGTGGACACGCTATGGGCCTTGGCGGAAAGCACGATATTGGTAAAACCGCGATCCTCAAAATGCTTGACGAAACGCTCACTCGACATCACGAGCTTTTCGGGCTGCGTAAGGTCATCGCGCTCGGCGATATCCTGCTCAAGCGAGCCCGCGTTCACGCCAATGCGAATCGCGCACCCAGCGGCGCCCGCGGCATCGATCACAGCATCGACCTTGGCCCAATCGCCAATGTTGCCGGGATTGATGCGGAGCTTAGCGGCACCGGCCTCCACGGCGCCAATGGCGAGCTTATGGTTAAAGTGGATATCGGCAACGATCGGCACCGGAGACTCCGCACAAATCGTGCGAAAGCCCTTAAGCGCGGCCTCGGTAGGCACACTCACACGCACAACATCACAACCCGCCTGGGCAAGCGCACGCACTTGCGCAAGCGTTGCCTGGCGTCGGCGGTATCGGTGCAGGTCATGGATTGGACCACCACCGGCGCACCGCCACCGATCTGCACACCGCCCACATGCACGGGGCGCGTCAAATCGCGAGGCAAAGGATGGGATAAAGACAATCCAAACACTCCCCTACAGAATAAATAGAAGGATGTCGGAACGAAGCATATAGACAAACAGCAGCACAAAGAGCGCGATGCCCACATAGCTCACAATCGTCTGGACCTTGAGCGGAAGCTCGCGGCCCACAATCTTTTGAATGATCTCGATGACCAGCTTGCCGCCATCGAGTGGTGGGATGGGCAGCAGGTTCATAAAGCCAAGCGAGAACGAAATGAGGGCGGCAAACGAAAGGAATGTGGCAGGACCGGCAGCAGCAGCCTGTGAGGACATAACGCTAATACCCACGATCGAAGAAGACTGATCGAGAATCTCCATCGTATGCTGCGGCTGGAGCAGGCGCATCACGCCCTCCGCGGTCTGCACAACATAGGAGAATGACAGACGCGCCGAGGTGATGGGGTCCAAACGGACTACCTGCGTAGAGGCATACACACCTAGCGCTCGTCCTCTTTGAGCGCAACCGTGGTCGAATGCTGCTTGCCGTCACGCTCGTACTCGATGGCGATATCGTCCTTACCGGCGGCCTTGCCGATGGCATCGATAACGTTCATCCATGTGGAGCACGATACACCGTCAACCGAAAGGATCGCATCACCAGCCTCGATACCCGCCTTGGCGGCAATAGACCCCTCGTCAACCTGACCGATCACGTTGGTATCGATCGGCACGGTGACGCCCGCAATGGAATAGATGCTCATAAGCAGCAAAAAACCCGTCAGGATATTGACGAGAATGCCCGCGAGCAGCATAAAGGCGCGCTTGAGAAAGCCCTGGCCAAGATAAGTGTGCGAGCGCTCTTGCGCCAAGAAATCAGCCTCGCCGCACGGCAGCTCCCACACATCGCCCTCGGCAGTCGCATGCTCTCGATCGAACCGGCGGCCGTCAAAGGTGGTGTAACCCGCCGCGTCTCGCGGCAGCGTCTGATACTTGGTGGGATAGTAGCTCGGCGAGGGTTTCTCCCCTTCCTCATACCAGGGAGCGATGGAGCCCCAGCCCAGCAACAGAGCACAAGCCTCGAGCACATCCTCCTCGGAAAGCTCGAGCTCGACAGCAAGGTCGGCCACGGTCACGCGACCATGACGGTAGATAGCCGCGAGCACGCGATCGGCGCAGGAGACATCGGTCGGATCCATACCGCAGATGGCAGCGTAGCCACCCAGCAGCAGCGGGGTCACGCCAAACTTGGTTCCAATGCGACGCGACGTGTAATGGATGTCAAAGCGGCACGGCAGGCCCAAAAAGAACTCGGTCACACGGACGCCGCAGGCACGCGCCGCCAAAAAGTGGCCGCCCTCGTGCAAAAACACGAGGACGGAAAGCATCAGCAGGCCCCAAAAGACCGATGAGAGAACGCTCAGAACAGTATCCATAAAACGAAAAAGCAATCCTTATGGGTTAGGAACGGGTTGCGGCGAGCACCTGCGCAGCCTTTTCACGCGCCCACGCATCGATGTCGCGAAGCTGCTCAAACGAATCGACCGCCTGCATATCGTGGGCATCCATGCAGGATTCCACAATGCGATCGATATCGGTAAAGCTACAGCCATCGTGCAGGAAGCATCGACGGCGACCTCGTTGGCGGCATTGAGCACGCACGGCATGGTGCCACCCGTCTTGCCGGCACGTTCGGCCAGTGCCAGACAGCGGAAGGTATCCATGTCGCAGCATCAAACGTGAGCTGCCCCAGCTCGCGGAAATCGATACGAGGCGCCGGGGTATCCCAACGCTCGGGATACGAGAACGCGAACTGGATGGGAATACGCATGTCGGAAGCACCGAGATGCGCCATCACGGAGCCGTCGGCAAACTCGACCATAGAGTGAATCTTGGACTGACGCTGCACGACCACGTTAATGAAATCGAGGTCGCAGTTAAACAGATGCATGGCCTCAATGCGCTCTAGGCCCTTGTTCATGAGGGTGGCGGAGTCGATGGTGATCTTGGCACCCATGGCCCACGTGGGATGTGCGAGGCATCGGCACGCGTCACGCGATTGAGCTCGTCGCGCGTACGGCCAAAGAACGGACCGCCCGAGCAGGTAAGCCAAATACAATGAGCCTCGCGCGGGTCCTCCCCCAGATAGCACTGGTAGATGGCGGAGTGCTCAGAGTCGACTGGAATAAGCTGGCCCGGTTGCGCCAACGGCATAAGCAAGTCGCCACCGACGACGAGGGACTCCTTGTTGGCAAGGGCAAGACGCTTATTCGAGGTCAAGGCCGCATGGCTCGCCTCGAGACCGGCGGCGCCCACAATAGCGACAAGCACGCAGTCGACATCGTCGCGACGCGCGAGCTCGCAAACCGCCTGCGCGCCAACGCCGAGCTTCGTTCCCTCGGGCAACTCCTGCAGCACGGCATCATCGCCATGAGCGACATCGGCCACGGCAACCGCCGAAACCGAGAACTCGCGGGCAGCGGCAACGAGCTCGAGGTACTGGAGTTAACGGACAGCGCCGTCACCTGCAGGCAATCGGCATGCTGGCGGCACACATCGAGCGCCTGGGTGCCGATAGAGCCCGTACAACCCAGGATGGCAACGCGAAGGCGTCCATCGGGGCCATACGTCGTCTGGAAGGACATTACAGCACGCCTCCGATCATCAGCAACAGCTGTGCGGTGATGCAGCCGAAGATAAGCGAATCGCTACGATCGAGCATGCCGCCGTGGCCCGGGATAAGGTTACCGGAATCCTTAACGCCCACACCGCGCTTGATGCGAGACTCGATAAGGTCGCCGATAACGCCCAAAATGGACACGACCACGCCGCACAGCAGCGCATAGGGCAGGCTGAGCTTGTAGAAGTGCGTCGCCCACAGGATGAGCCAAATCAAAACCGAGCCCAGGATGCCGCCAACAAACCCCTCCCAGCTCTTTTTGGGAGAGATCTTGGGAACCATCTTGTGTTTGCCGATACGGTGCCCACGATGTAGGCAAACGAATCGGAGACCCAAAGGGACGCGCAAACGCCCACTGAAAGCAGGCGCCGGCAAAACCGGGCACGGCATCGCGCAGCAGCACGATAGCCGACAGCATAAAGCCAGTGTAGATGGGACCCATGAGCGTCACGGCCACATCAGAGATGCGGGTACGCGGCGACCAAACATACCAAATGCCCACAGCGAGCATCAGGCAAAAAGCAGGGCATTCAGCAACATCGAATCGCCCAACGCCGACAGCGGAAAGAGTACGGCGGCAGCGATACCCATGCGCTCGTTAGCCATCTTGCCATCGAGCCTCGTCATACGGAAAAACTCATAGCAGCACAGACCGCTCATGACAGAAACAAAGATGGCCGTGGGCACGATACCCAAAACCAGGCACAGGATAAAGACAACGGCGTAGACGATACCGGCGGCGGCACGGGTGATAAAGCCCGCCAGCACGAACCGGTGCCGCTCTTTGCTGCAGGTGCTCCCGCAGTGGCAGCCTTGCGCGCAGGCGCCGCGGAAACTGGCGTCTTGGGAGCAGATGCCTTGGGACGATCGGACACGATTAAGCTCCTCGGTCTTGCTCAGTCCACCAAACCTACGGTCACGGCCCTGATAGGCCAAAATGGCGTCGACAAGGCCCCAACGATCAAAGTCGGGCCAATAGGTATCGGTGACGTAGAATTCGGAATAAGCCACCTGCCACAGCAGATAGTTCGAAAGGCGCAGCTCACCAGAGGTGCGAATCACAAGTTCGGGATCGGGAAGACCGGCGGTATAGAGGCGGGAAGCCACCATGTCGTCATCAATTGCGGCAGGATCGATCTTACCGGCGGCAGCGTCGGATGCGATCTGACGGACAGCGCGGGTAATCTCGGCACGCGCGCCGTAGTTGACGGCAAGCGCCAGCGTCATACCGGTGTGATCGGCGCATTCGGCAAGACCGCGCTCAAAAACGTCGCGAGTCTTCTTGGGCAGCGCGGAAATGTCACCCAAAAAGACTACGCGCACATTTTCGCGCTTCAGAAGCGGCAGCTCGTCGATAAACGTCTTGGCAAACAGGTGCATCAGAACGTTGACTTCGTGCTGCGGTCGATTCCAGTTTTCGGTCGAAAATGCATAGGCCGAAAGCACGTCGACGCCCAGGCGCACGCAGGCGGTAATGATCTCGCGCAGCGAGACGATACCCGCCTTGTGGCCCTCAGTGCGTGCAAGACCGCGCGACGTGGCCCAACGACCGTTGCCGTCCATGATGCACGAGATATGGTGCGGAATGTTATTGAGGTCAAGGTCGGAAAAACCGACGCCCGCAGGGGCGTCGGCAAAGTACTCGACCAGTTTATGCTCGTCGTATTGCACCTTAGATCTCCATGACCTCGGCTTCTTTTTCCTTCAGAAGCTCCTCGACCTTGGCGACATACTCATCGGTGTGCTTCTGGACCTTGGCCTGCTCGCGACGGACATCGTCCTCGGTGAGCTCCTCATCGCGCTCGAGCTTGTTGTTGAAGTCGCGACGGATGTTACGGATAGACACCTTGGCCTGCTCGGCGTACTCGCGGCACTCCTTGACGAGTTCGCGACGGCGCTCCTCAGTGGGGGCCGGGAACGGCAGACGAACGACGGTGCCATCGGAGTTGGGGGTAATGCCAGATCGGAAGCGCCGATGGCCTTGACGATAGCGTTGATGAGCGCCTTGTCCCACGGCTCGATGAGCAGCATGTGAGCCTCGGGGGTCTTGACGGCGGCAACCTGCGTGACCGGCGTGGGAACACCGTAATAATCAACGGTGATGTCGGACAGAATGTTGGCGTTGGCGCGACCGGTACGGACCTTGGAGAAGTTATGCTTGAGGGACTCGAGCGACTTGTCCATATGGGCGGTGATGTTCTCTGCCATGCTTAATCCTCCTGATAGACGAGCGTGCCGACGGGCTCACCCGCGAGCGCGCGCTTGACGGTGTCCTCGCCATCGATGTTGAGGACCAAAATCGGCATACGGTTATCCTGCACAGTGCCGTAGCCGTGGAATCCATAACCTGCAGACCACGGACGAGAACCTCGTGATAGGTAATCTTGTCAAAACGGACGGCATCGGCGCACTTGACGGGATCCTTGTCGTAGATGCCGTCAACCTTGGTGGCTTTAATCAGAATCTCGGCGCCGATCTCGCACGCACGAAGAGCCGCGGCGGTGTCGGTCGTAAAGTACGGATTGCCCGAACCGGCGGCAAAAATAACGACGTTGCCTTGGAAAGGTGGTTGATGGCGCGACGGCGAATATAGGCTCGCAGATCTCGTTCATCTGGATAGCGCTCATCACACGGCAGGGAACGTCGTTATGCTCGAAAGCATCCTGCAGGGCGAGCGCGTTCATAACGGTCGCGAGCATGCCCATGTAGTCGGCCTGAGCACGCTCCATGCCACCGGCAGCGCCTGCCATGCCGCGGAAAATATTACCGCCGCCGACAACGACGCCGACCTCATGGCCAACGGCGAGCAGCTCCTTGACCTGCTTGGCAAGATGATCGGTAACCTTGGGGTCGATGCCATATTGGCCGTCGCCCATCAGCGCTTCGCCGGAAAGCTTAAGAAGCACTCGTTTATATCGGATGTCGGACAAAGCGATCCTCCTTTAATTAGACTCTCAATATGATATCAAAGGCTCTGATAAGAGCATGAAAAAGCAGGCTGTGAGTAAAACCCACAGCCTGCTCATTACCAGCTACAAGAGCTTATTTACTCGCCACGGACCAGACGGTCAAAGGCAACGACGGTAATGGTGTCGCCGAGCTCCTTGGAGACCTGCTCAGCGTACTTCTTGATGGTGAGGGAGCTGTCCTTGATGAACTCCTGCTCGGTGAGCACGGACTGCTTGTAGAACTTCTCCAGACGGCCAACAGCCATCTTCTCCTGGATAGCCTCGGGCTTGCCGGACTCGGCAGCCTGGGCCATGTAGATCTGCTTCTCGTGCTCGACGGTCTCGGCCGGAACCTGATCGCGGGTAGCGCAGATCGGGGCGACGGCGGCAACCTGAAGGGCAACGTCGTGAACGAAGGTCTTGAAGGATTCAGCCTGAGCGGTCTCAGCCTTCTCGAAGGCGAACTCGACGAGGACGCCGATCTTACCACCCATGTGGATGTAAGAAGCGAGCGCGCCGTTCTCAGCCTTGCGGGCAGCGAAGCGGGAGATCTTCATGTTCTCGCCCATGATGTGAATCATCTCGGTGAGCTCGGAGGAAACGGTCTCCTCGCCCATCGGCTTCTCGAGCAGAGCGTCGACGTCAGCAGGCTCGGTGGTAGCGACAACCTCAGCGACCTTGGAAGCAAAGCCGGTGAACTTGGCGTTGGAGCCAACGAAGTCGGTCTCGCAGGAGAGCTCGAGCAGAGCGCCGGTCTTGCCATCCTCGGAGACGAACGCGGCAACAGCGCCCTCGTTGGTCTCACGGCCAGCCTTCTTGGCAGCTTGGCGAGGCCGTTCTTACGCAGAACGTCGACAGCGGCGTCCATGTCGCCGTCAGCCTCGACGAGAGCCTTCTTGCACTCCATCATCGGGGAGTCGGTCATCTCGCGGAGCTGCTTGACCATAGCGGCGGTAATCTGGGCCATTGTGTTCCTTTCAAAGAGATGAAAAAGAATTAACTAAGACTGATTTACTCGGCCTTGGGCTCAGCGGCCATCTCGGCTCGGAGACCTGCTCCTTGCCGGAGCCAGCGAGGCAGGCGTCAGCATGAGCTCGCACATAAGGGTGACAGCGGAGATAGCGTCATCGTTGCAGGGGATGCCGTACTCGACCTCGTCGGGATCGGAGTTGGTGTCGATCAGAGCGACGACGGGGATGTTCAGGCGCTGAGCTCCTTGATGGCGTTCTCCTCGCGCTTGGTGTCGATGACGAAGAGAGCCTGGGGCAGACCCTTCATGTCGCGGGCGCCACCGAGGTTGGTCTGGAGCTTGGTGAGCTCCTTGCCGAGCACAGCCTGCTCCTTCTTGGGCAGAACAGCCATGCGGCCGTCCTCGACCATGGCCTCGAGCTCCTCCATGCGGTTGATGCGGGAGCGGATGGTGACGAAGTTGGTCAGCATACCGCCGAGCCAACGCTGGTTGATGTAAGGCATGTTGGCGCGCTCAGCAGCGTTCTTGACGGCCTCCTGAGCCTGCTTCTTGGTGCCGACGAACAGCACGTTGCCACCCTTGGCGACGCTCTTGACGAAGGTGTAGCCTGGTCGGCGTCGAGGATGGTCTGCTTGAGGTCGAGGATGTAGATGCCGTTGCGCTCACCGAAGATGAACGGCTTCATCTTGGGGTTCCAGCGACGGGTCTGGTGACCGAAGTGGCAGCCGGCCTCGAGCAGGGTGCGGATATTAATCTTGGTAGCCATGTTAAACCTCCTGTGGTTTGCCTCCGCGCGGGGTCATCCTCCAAAACCAACCCGGACATGTGCTACCAAAGCCCGGGCACCACGGTATGAAGTAGCCGCGCGTGCGTGATAAAAACATGTTGCCGTGAAGCAACCCGATGAATGATAGCAGGAATGCATCTTCCTGCCAACCCGCAATCAAAACCACACACCTCGGTGCGGCGCGGGACGCCCCAGCACTATTCGCCGCGGGGATGGGCTTGAGCCACGGCACGTTTGAGCGATCGGGTGTGAGATGCGTGTAAATCTGCGTCGTGGACAGGCTCGCATGGCCCAGCAGCTCTTGAACCGAGCGCAGGTCCGCACCGCCCTCGAGCAAGTCGGTCGCAAAGGTATGGCGCATCGCATGCGGGGCGATGTCGGCCGGAATGCCGGCGAGCGTCGCCAGCGTATGGAACCGCCGCCTGAGCATGGCGGCACTCATGCGATTGCCGCGCGCCGATATAAGCAGCGGATGCGGCCCGGTGGCGGGGTCACGGCGCTTTGCCTGAGCGAGCAACGCCGGCCTCCCCTCCTCAATATAGAAACGAGTCACCTCGAGCGCACGACGATACAGGGGGACGATACGTTCTTTGCTCCCCTTGCCCCACAGACGCAGCGTGCGTTCGGACCAAGCGATGGACTCCACATTGAGTGCTGCGAGCTCAGAGATACGGGCGCCAGATGCATAGAGCAACTCGAGCATTGCCGCATCGCGCAGTCCCGCGGGCGTCGAGGTATCAGGCGTCTTGAGCAGTGCCTCGACCTGCTGGGTCGTAAGGACGCCCGGCAGGTCGCGCGGCAGCTTGGGCGATGCGATAGCCGAGACCGCATCACCCTCGACAATCCCCTCGGCAGCCATCCACCGATAGAGCGAGCGAATGGCAGACAGATGCGCCGCAAGCGTCGGGGAGCCACCTGCTCACGCGAAAGCTCGGCCAAATAGGAGCGAACGGTCCGCACGTCGGCAGCGCGAGCGTCGATATCCTCGCGCTCGCACCAGGCAGCGAAGCGCTCCAGCCTCGAGCCATAGGCCGTCACCGTGTTGGGAGAAAGACCCTCGACGCGTGCGATATAGGCGATAAACGAGTCGACGGTGTCGTACAGGTCAAAGGCTATGACCGGTCGCCTCCAAACAGATCGGGGCGAGTAGCCAGATAGGCGTCAAGGGCCTCGAGCGCACGGTCCGCATAGGCCTGGTAGCGGTCGCGCTTGCTGCGGCGCTTACCATCCTCGAGTGGCGGCACCAGGCCAAAGTTGACATGCATGCTGATAGCCCACGGTGGCAGGATCGGTCGCATAGCCCACGAGCGCACCCAGCGCCCACGCGGGGCAACTCGCGCCCGCGGCACCGATAGCTCGGCATAGGTGTTGAGCGCCGCGAGCAGACCTGTCGCCACGGCTTCCATGTACCCTCGGTGCCGGTGATCTGACCGGCCAGGCGCACGCCGTACCGGGCACGGCAAAGGTGCCATCGAGCACGTGCGGGGCGTCGACAAAGGTATTGCGGTGCATGACACCGTAGCGGAAGAACTCAGCGTTCTCCAGGCCCGGCACCATATGGAAGACGCGCTTCTGCTCGCTAAAGGTCAGGTTGGTCTGGAAGCCCACCAGGTTATAGGCGGTCTTCTCCTTGTTCTCGGCACGCAGCTGAATCGCCGCCCAGGGGCGACGTCCGGTACGCGGGTCGGTGAGGCCGACGGGCTTCATAGCGCCAAAGCGAATGGCGTCCTTGCCGGTGCGTGCAACCTCCTCGGCAGGCTGACAGGCCTGGAATAGATCGCCGCCCTCAAAATCCTTGAGCACCACGCGGTCGGCCGTGGTGAGCGCCTCGATAAAGGCATCGTACTCCTCCTTATTGAGGGGAGCGTTGAGATAGTCGCCGCTCCCCTGCTCCTCGTAGCGCGACTGCGAGAACAGCACGTCCATATCGAGCGTGGAGGCATCGACGATCGGCGCCGCGGCATCGAAGAACGCAAGGGCATCGCCACCGACGAGCTTCATAACCTCTTCGCTCAGCGCCGGTGAACACAGCGGGCCCGCGGCAATGACCACGTGACCCTCGGGAATCTGCGTGACCTCGCCGTGCACGACCTCGATATTGGGACGGGCGGCAACCTCGGCTCGACAAGCTACGGAAAACTTGACGCGGTCGACCGCCAAGGCGCCACCGGCGGGAACGGCCGCACGATGAGCGCAGTCGAGCAGCACCGAGCCCATGCGCTCGAGCTCGGCCTTCAGCAGGCCGGCGGCGGAATCCGGACGGGTCGGACTTAAACGAATTGGAGCAGACGAGCTCCGCCAAGTGATCGGTATGGTGGGCAGGAGAGCTCACCTGCGGGCGCATCTCGCACAGCTTTACGGCGAACCCGCGATCTGCCAGCTGAATCGCGCATTCCGATCCCGCCAGACCGCCACCGATAACCGTCACCTGATCAAACAGCATCTGCAAACACCTTTCTAATTGACACGTTTTCCATTGTGACCGAAGGGCGTCTGGGCGTGAAGGGCAAACTTGGAGGGCGCATACCTTCCATCCATCATGCGCTCGATGAGGCCCTCGAGCTCGAGCGAGCCCAGGAGCTTGAGCACGCCGACGGCATCGAGGGAGACGAGTGTGGCGATGTCTTCAACCTTAAGCGGCGAGGCGATGAGGGCATGCATCACAGTCTGCTGTGTGGCATCCAGGTCGGCGATGCGGGCGCATCGGGACGCGAATAGCGCAGGGTACCGTAGATTCGAGAGATGGCCATCTCGATGGACTCCTCGTCAATAATGCAGCAGGCCCCGTTGGCAATGAGATAGTTGGTCCCGCGCGACTCGGGCGACAAAATGGAGCCGGTACCGCAAGCAGTTCGCCGCCCCAGGTCCATGGCGGCCTCGGCGGTAGAAAACGTTCCGGATGGCATGCCGGCCTCCGATACAAAGAGCGCCTGCGACAGCGCAGCGATCACGCGGTTGCGGCGCGGGAAGGCAAACTTGCGCGGCCCCATGCCCCACGGCGAGATGGACACGACCGCGCCGCCCGTATCGAGCGTACGGGCGATAAGCCCCGCGCTCGAGCGCGGGTAGACCACGTCGGCGCCCGTACCCAAAACTAAGACGTGCCTGCCCCCGGCGTTGACCGCGGCCCAACCCGAGCCTGGTCGCAGCCGACCGCACCGCCCGAGACCACCGTCACCCCCGCTTCCACGGCAACCTTGGCTGCAAGCTCCGCGACGGCAAGACCGTAGGGAGACGCCTTGCGCGCACCGATAATCGAGAGCGCCGGCGTCGAGAGCACCTCCGGGTCGCCACGGACGAACAACGTCTGCGGCACATCGGAAAGTTCCAGAACAGTAGCGGGAAACAGCCCATCACCGGGATGCAGTTCATAGCGGACCTCACCCATCACTGGTCCCTCCTTCCCTGATACATCGCGGCCTCGAGCACATGATCTTGCGTCACCCGCTCGCTTTCGGCGACATCGGCGATCGTGCGCGCGATGCGCACCAGGCGCACGATGCCGCGCCCCGTGAGATGCGTGCGCTTCGACAGGCCGAGCACGCACGTTTCCGCCGCCTGATCGAGCGCAAAGGTCGACACAACACCATCGATAGAGCGGGACTCATCGTCCTCGGCCTCAGCGTCCGCATCGTCCATATGAGTCTCGCGCCAGGCACGAAAAGCCCGACCGCGGACAACGTAGTCGCGCAGCTCGGCCGACGACATGCCCTCGGCGCCCTCGATAATCACCTGCGGATCGGGGCGGGACACGTCGATCATCAGGTCGATGCGGTCGGCCAAGGGACCACGCAGCTTGGACCGATAGCGCTCGACCATCGCCGCCGAGCAGCGACACGGTACCTCGCGATCGCCCAAAAAGCCGCAGGGGCAGGGATTGCTCGCAGCCAGCAGCTGAAAGCGCGACGGAAGGTAAAAGCCCCATCGACGCGTACGATCCTCACGTAGCCGCGCTCGATAGGCTGACGCAGCGTCTGCAGTACGCCCGTGGGAAACTCGGCAAGCTCGTCCAAAAAGAGCACGCCGCCATGAGCAAGGCTAATCTCACCTGGGTGCACCGGGCGTCCTCCGCCAATGAGGCCCGCCGTTGAAATACTGTGATGGGGACTGCGGAAGGGCCGGTGTCCCGCCAACAAGCCATCAATGTTCTCACCCAAAACCGAATGGATGCACAGCGCCTCCTGTTGATCCTCAACGGAAAGCTCAGGCAGGATGCCGGTCATACGGCGCGCAAGCATCGTCTTGCCCGATCCCGGGGACCCAATCATGAGCAAGCCGAGTTCTCCTGCCGCCGTAAGCGCCATGCCGCGTTTAGCGACTTCCTGCCCCAGTACGTCGGCATAGTCGAGATCTGGCTCAAAGGTCGCCTCGACGCCTCAGAATCCAAGTAGTGCCGCGCGGCATCGCCCATGCCGCGAGCAAGTTGAGACAGATGGTCGATAAAGCCGCAATCCACGCCCGCAAGCGGCACATGCTGATCGGACCTGCCGGCGATAAAAGACAGACCCATGTCACGAGCCAATAGCTGAAACGCCACCTCGCCCTTGACAGGAAGCACCGTACCGTCCAAGCCAAGCTCACCAGCAATAAGACAACGATCGAGGTTGTCGGCGGGAATCCTGCCCACCGGCGCCAATACCGCGATGGCAGATCAAAGCCGCTACCGGTCTTGCGGATATCGCCGGGCGCCAGATTGACCGTAATGCCCGAGCGCGGGATCTCGAACCCGGCGGAGCGCATCGCGCAGCGAATACGACCGCGCGACTCCATCACCTCCATACTCGGGATGCCGAGCATCTGGATGCCCGGAACGCCGCCGGCAAGCGAGACCTCGACCGTGACGGGAATCGCCTCGACGCCGCGGATGCAGGCCGCGTGAACGGCAAACGTCTCGAACGCCATCACGACACCTGCCAATCGAACGCGTTGTACTGGTGCTCGATCTCGGCGATATGCCCGCCGCGAATGGTAACGCCCACGGCATCGAAGCGAATCGCCTTGAGCGGATAATGCTCCATGAGATAGCAACTTGCGATGCGGCGGTAGCGACGTTGCTTTTGGGCGTCCACGGCCTCCTCGGGAAAGACCCGCGTGCTGCAATCCAACGCAACGCGTCTGGTCTTGACCTCGGCCATCACAACGACATCGTCGAGCTCATCGAGCAGCACCAGATCGGCTTCACCCTCAATGCAACGATAGCCCTGCTCCAACAAGGTGTATCCACGCTCGTTAAAGTAATCGATGGTGATCAGCTCGCCCAGCATGCTGAGCTCGCGGGGACTGAGCCCCTTGATAAACTCGGGCGTAATCGCCCCGCAGTCGAGCTCGCCGTCTTCCCAGCGCTCCTTGAGTTGCTGCGTCTTGCTCTTTTTGCTTGCGGCACACATGGGGTCTCCTTTCCCGCACACTGCATTGCCCCGATGATGAGGGCACCTTTCATGCGGGTAAGTACCGGAAGCAAACCAATAGCTGACCAAATGCCGACAAAAAACGGACCGTACGCAACACTCACGTTGCACACGGCCCGCTACCAGCAGGTTTATAAAACGCCAGAGGTCCCTGTCTCCACAATTGACCTAGAAAAGACGCTCAGTCTGCAGAAAGTTTCCGCAAAAGCTCACACGATGCAGCGGACAAAGTCCATGTTTGCGAATGGCCTCGATGTGCTCGGGGCTTGCGTAGCCCTTCGACTCGGCCAAATGATACTCGGGATACTCGGCGTCGTACTCGACCATCATCTCGTCACGCGTGACCTTGGCCATGATGGATGCCGCAGCGATACAGGCGATTTTGGCATCGCCCTTCACCACGTCGCGCTCGTTGGGAACGGCGCCCAAGGGGTTACCGTCCATAAGCACGCAATCGGGCTCCGAGCCCCGTATCGGCCACGGCGCCCGCGACGGCCAGCGCGGATGGCGCGGGCCATGCCCATATCGTCGATATCCGCGGGCGCGATATGGCAAAACCAATCGCCCGTCGCGACTCGGCAATCCTTCACCGAGCAGTCC
>ENA-OQAN01000580-OQAN01000580.1-human-gut-metagenome-genome-assembly--contig:-NODE-580-length-18872-cov-2.201760_pt1 | contig 18872 bp, 28 predicted proteins | sample MGYA00242735_ERZ504527 | MGnify/ENA primary metagenome ERZ504527 (study PRJEB26092, sample SAMD00036230) | human gut metagenome | host: Homo sapiens | study: EMG produced TPA metagenomics assembly of... | reverse complement strand
ATTGATGTATTCGGCCTGGCATGTACTGGAACGTGGAGGTAAGCTGGCTGTACTGGCTATCGACCCGAGCAGTGAGCGTTCGAAAGGAAGTATTTGGGAGATAAAACCCGTATGGAAAAACTTTCCGTTCATCCAGATTCCTTTATCCGCCCCAGCCCTTCTGCCGGTTCGCTGGGTGGTGTAGCCCGTAAAACCCGTGAAACGATTATCTTGTGCGAAGCAGCAGGTTTCGATAAAATTTTTGTCGAAACAGTGGGAGTAGGACAGAGCGAAACAGCCGTTCATTCGATGGTGGATTTCTTCCTGCTGATACAGCTTGCCGGAACAGGAGATGAACTGCAAGGTATCAAGCGTGTATAATGGAGATGGCAGACGGTATCATCATCAACAAGGCTGATGGTAATAACATCGAGAAGGCGAAGCTGGCTGCTGCTCATTTCCGCAATGCACTGCATCTGTTTCCGGCTCCTGAATCGGGATGGACACCACAGGTGCTGACATATTCAGGTTTTTATGGCATCGGAATCAAGGAGATCTGGGACATGGTGTACAGTTATATCGACTTTGTGAAGAAGAACGGATACTTTGATTACCGCCGCAACGAACAGGCTAAATACTGGATGTACGAAACGATAAACGAACATTTGCGTGATAGTTTCTACAACAATCCGGCTATCGCTTCGATGCTTACAGCTCAGGAACAGGAGGTATTGCAAGGAAAGGCTACTTCGTTCTCGGCTGCGAAAAAGTTGCTCGATACGTATTTCGGTAATCTTTGATTGCTGGGCTTGCGACGGAGTACATAATTTCTCTGAAAATTTTTGTACGAACTTGCTGAACTTTCGTACAGAAAATAAAAAAACATCGAGATATTTTGGGCAGAAATTGCTGATATTATAGAAACTCTTTCTGAAGGTCTTTTTTAAAAGCCTTTGGGAAGAGTCTTTTTATTGTTATCAGTGTATGATAAATTTCATCAATAGGTTGATTCTCAGTCGTATTTAAGGCTTTAAAAACTCTGTTGTATCAATGAATAAACCAACTGCTATATTACAAGCGACTATGAGCTTTCGAAAATGTTTTGTCGGACAGCAATGTTTTATTATGCGTTGATCACAGCAAAATCTTCATGGATACTTGGGTTTTATTACAATTGAACTTGGTAGGAAATTTAACTTTTTCAGAAAAAAACTACAGAATATTTGGTTTATAAAATAGACTACTTTATATTTGTAATGTGATAGAAAATAGGAATAAACGCGCGGATTTCTATTTTTTGCAGTGGTTGGTTTATAAAATAAACTGTTTTATCTTTTAAAAATGTAAGGAGTATGGAAGAAAAGAAGATGTTTACAGAAAAAGAAAGTCTGGAACTGATTTCCCAGATGATTCAAATGACGAAAGAAAATTTGGAACGGGGTAGTGGCAATGTTTTTCTGATTTATGGATATGCTGCAGTAGCGCTTTCTGTAGTTGTATATGCAGCCGTGTATATCACAGGCAGACCGTTGTGGAACGCCTTGTGGTTTTTGATGTTTATTCCTGCCATTGTTATGAAAGTACTTCAGGTTCGTAAGAAACCTTCTGTGGTAACACATATGGATAAGATGCTTGCTCATACCTGGTGCATCGTAGGATCGTTGTTCGGACTGACTGTTGTGGCTATGCTACTGATAGGTATGGTGATTGGTTCGTGCAATTTTGGCTTGATGCTTCCGCTGTGTTTGCTATATGCGGGTATAGGAACTTCGATTACCGGTCTGATTGTTCGGGTTCCAGCCTGGTGTATTCACCTCTTGTTGCCTTTTTGGTTGCTGTCTATATGCTGATGGTACTGACAAATGGCGGTAGAGTGGCTCCGGAATGGAATCTATATTTCGGTTTTCCTTTCTTGCTTATGATGGTGATACCAGGACATTTGTTGAATAAAAAAGCCGCTGCTTATGCTTGCTGAACTAGATCCGTTGATACACTCGCAACTGCGTCTGGCGATTATGTCTATCCTATTATCGGTAGATGAGGCCGACTTTGTGTACTTGAAAGAGAAGACTGAATCTACTGCCGGTAATCTCAGTGTGCAACTGGATAAACTGAGCAAGGCGGGATACATTCAGGTAGAGAAAGAGTTTGTCGGAAAAAAGACTCGTACATCGTGCCGGATTACAGAAACAGGCAGAAAAGCGATGGAAGAATATATAAAGGCACTGAAGACTTATCTGGATTTGTAGGATAAGAGAAACACGTTCGGAAAGAAGAAAAGGTAGAGGCCGGAATTCCAATTCAAGAAAGAAGAGCTATTGGTTTAGATGAGTGTCCGATAAACATATATGAATATGAGCTTATCAGCATTGTTCCTGTAGATAACCTGCATAGCTGAATTCTGTAGGATAATTGCTTGTTCATCAATACTCTATCTTTGGATTGAAGATTCTTGTCAGACTGCAATAATTGATTTGTACGCTAACCATCCTAATCTGTAATAAAAAAGGTTCTATCACCCCATAGCGGGAAAATGATAGAACCTTTTTGTATTTTATTCTTGTAATTTACAATCAGAAGCCAGCCAGGCTTACAATCTTGTCGACTGCTGCACTAAGTCCGTCAGGATTCTTACCGCCGGCAGTTGCAAAGTGAGGCTGACCACCACCACCACCTTGGATCAGTTTGGCAGCTTCGCGAACCAGTTGTCCGGCATTCAGTCCGGCCTTCACCTGATCGTCGCTCATGGTAACAGTAAGCAACGGCTTGTTTTCGAATACGCTACCAATTACTACGAACAAGTTTTCAGGGAACTGTCCTTTCAACTGGAAGGCAATATTCTTACTGCGTCAGCTGGCATCGGAAGAACAGCCTGAATAACTTTCACACCGTTGATTTCTTTTGCACCTTCAATCAGCTTGTTCTTTACAGCAGCTTCTTTTTCCTTCATGAATTCTTCCATCTGTTTCTTCAGACTGGCATTTTCTTCGATGTATTTCGAGATAGCGGCTTTCAGGTCGGGAGCGTTGTTGAACAAAGCTTTCAGATCGTTGATAGCATCTTGTACAGTATCGAACATTTCTTCAACCTTCGCACCTGTAACAGCTTCGATACGGCGTATACCGGCAGCAACAGAGCTTTCTGAGATAATCTTCACCATTCCGATCTTTCCAGTTGCCGATACGTGAGTACCACCACAGAATTCGATAGATGAACCGAACTGTACGACACGTACTTCATCGCCGTACTTTTCGCCGAACAAAGCGATTGCACCAGTTCTTTTGCCTTTTCGATAGGCAGGTTACGGTATTCAGTCAAAGGAACGTTTTCGCGGATTTTAGCATTAACCAGATGTTCTACTTCGCGAATCTGTTCCGGAGTTACTTTCTGGAAGTGAGAGAAGTCGAAACGCAAAGAGTCAGGAGTAACAAGAGAACCCTTCTGTTCTACGTGAGTACCCAGTACCTGACGCAATGCTTCGTCCAGCAAGTGTGTACAAGAGTGGTTGGCTGCACAAGCTGCACGTTTGTCTGTATCTACACATGCCATCATCGGAGCTTCCAGATGTTCCGGAAGTTTCTTTGCTATATGGATAGGAAGATTGTTTTCCTTCTTGGTATCGATGATATCGATAGTTTCGAATTCGCTTACCAATACACCGGTATCACCTATCTGACCACCACTTTCTGCATAGAACGGAGTATCGCTCAATACAATCTGGTAAAGTGTCTGATTCTTCTGTTTAATCTGACGGTAACGCAGGATGCTTGTTTCGTATTCAGTATAGTCGTAACCTACGAAAGTTGTTTCTCCTTCTTTCAGTGTAACCCAGTCGCCTGTTTCTACGGCAGCAGCATTACGTGCGCGTTCTTTCTGTTTCTGCATTTCGGCTTCAAAGCTTTTACGTCGGCAGTCAGACCATTTTCACGCAAGATAAGTTCAGTCAGGTCGAATGGGAACCCGAATGTATCATACAGTGTAAATGCGTCTACACCGCTGATTTCAGTCTTACCGGCAGCTTTAGTTTCAGCCATTGTCTTGTCGAGCAGACGGATACCTGTTTCCAGTGTACGGAGGAATGATTCTTCTTCTTCCTTCATAACTTTCTCAATCAATGCCTGCTGTGCTTTCAGTTCAGGATAAGCACCACCCATATTTTCAATCAGTACAGGAAGCAGCTTATACATGAATGCTTGTTTCTGTCCGAGGAAAGTGTAAGCGTAGCGAACGGCACGGCGCAGGATTCGGCGGATTACGTAACCAGCCTTTGCATTAGACGGCAACTGTCCGTCGGTGATAGAGAAGGCGATGGTACGGATATGGTCGGCTACTACGCGCATAGTTACGTCTACCTTTTCATCGTCGCCATACTTCTTGCCAGACAAATCGCCGATTGCCTTGATGATAGGCTGGAAAACGTCAGTATCGTAGTTGGATGTCTTGCCTTGCAAAGTACGTACCAGACGTTCGAATCCCATACCGGTATCGATAACTTTTGCTGGAAGCGGTTCCAGGGTTCCGTCAGCCTTACGGTTGTACTGCATGAACACCAGGTTCCAGATTTCGATAACCTGCGGATGATCTTTGTTAACCAATTCACGTCCCGGAACGGCAGCCTTTTCTTCAGCCGAACGCGAGTCGATATGAATTTCTGAACAAGGACCGCAAGGACCTGTATCACCCATTTCCCAGAAATTATCGTGTTTGTTACCGTTGATGATGTGATCTTCTGGGAAGAATTGTCCCCAGTAGCCTGCTGCTTCGTCATCGCGGGAAATACCTTCGCTCGGGCTTCCTTCGAATACGGTTACATACAGATCTTTCGGATCAAGTTTCAGTACGCTTACCAGGTATTCGTATGCCCAGCTGATAGCCTCTTTCTTGAAGTAGTCGCCGAAAGACCAGTTACCCAGCATTTCGAACATGGTATGATGGTATGTATCGTGACCTACTTCTTCCAGGTCGTTATGTTTTCCACTCACACGCAAGCACTTCTGTGAGTCGGTTACACGTTTGTATTTCGCAGGATGATTACCCAGATAATATCTTTAAACTGGTTCATACCTGCATTGGTGAACATCAATGTCGGGTCGTCTTTGATGACCATCGGTGCTGAAGGCACAATCTGATGTCCTTTCGACTCAAAGAATTTTACAAATGAGTCGCGGATTTCGTTTGCTGTCAACATAATGCTTATAATGTCTTGTAGTTAATATTCTCAAAATTGATTTGCAAAGATAATCGGTTTTATTATTTTTGTCCGTATGTTTGATGCAAAAACTTGACATGTTGCATCTTAAAATTTTTCAAAATTAGATTTGAATGCGTAAAGTCTATTATATTTATAATCCGAAAACGCGTACATACGACCGTATTTATCCCACTATGCGCCAGCGGGCGATGAGCTATTTGCGGCGTCTGTTTGTGGGTATGGGACTGGGTGCAGGATGTTTTATCATCCTGTTGCTGATTTTCGGTTCTCCTTCGGAAAAGGACCTGCGTGTGGAAAATTCGCGCTTACTTTCACAATATCATATTTTATCTACCCGTCTGGACGAGGCTCTTGGTGTGATGCAGCAGCTTCAGCAGCGTGATGATAATCTGTACCGGGTGATTATGCAGGCAGATCCCGTGGCGGATGCCTTGCGTTCGGCTAGTTATGGTAAAACGAACCGTTACGAGGATTTGATGGATATGGCAAATACCAAGCTGGTAGTGAATACTACTCAGAAGATGGACTTGCTTTCACGTCAGATTTATATGCAGTCGAAATCGTTTGACGAGGTGGTAGAGTTGTGTAAGAAACAGGATGATATGCTGGCATGTATTCCTGCAATCCAGCCGGTGGCCAACAAGGATTTGAAGCAGACGGCTTCGGGATATGGAAATCGTATCGACCTATTTATAAGACTGTTAAATTTCATGCGGGCATGGACTTTTCGGCAAACGTGGGTACACCGGTGTATGCCACTGGAAACGGTACGGTACAGAAAGCAGGCTGGGAAGGATTGTATGGCAATTGTATTGTCATTAATCATGGTTTCGGTTATGTCACCCGATATGCCACTTGAGTAAAATTGATGTGAAGGTAGGGCAGAAAGTAGTGCGTGGAGAAACTATTGGCAAGGTAGGAAGTACGGGAAAGAGTACTGGACCGCATTTACACTACGAAGTGCATCTGAAAGGGCAGATTATGAATCCGGTGAACTATTACTTCATGGATTTGGATGCGGATGATTACGACAAGATGATCCAGATTGCTGCCAACCACGGTAAGGTATTCGATTAATATTACAGACTAAACAGAAAGGACATGGCTTTGAAGAGCGATAAAAATTTGAAATTATATTATTCTATTCGTGAAGTGGCGGAAATGTTTGATGTAAACGAATCGCTTTTGCGCTATTGGGAGAAGGAGTTTCCTATAATTGCTCCCAAGAAGGCGGGAGGAAATATCCGGCAGTATACGAAAGAGGATATTGAAAATATTCGCCTGGTATATCATCTTGTAAAAGAAAAGAAAATGACTCTTGCCGGAGCCAGACAGCGTTTGAAGCAGAATAAAGAAAGCATTCGTGATACGGCCGAAATCATCGACCGCTTGCGGCGTATCAAAGAAGATTTGCTCAGTATGCGTAAGGAGCTGGATTATCTCACCTGATGCTTGCAGGTGTGAATTGTTTGGCTGGTGACTTAATTCTAGGTCTTTTTTAAGCGATCATCAGACTTTTTTCCGGACGTCGTATATGTGAGGAAACAACGAAAAACAACAATAAAAATGGCATATGAAGTGATTATGATCTATCATCTTCATATGCCATTGTATTTTTTAGGGATATTTACTGAATATCTTTATTTCGTCTTAATGGTTTTTAATCTGTTATTGCCATCATCAGAAAGATACGTTTTTTTAGTCGGCAATTGTATCTTCAAAGTTTTCGATACGGGTTACTTTCTTGATGTGATCTATCTTTTTGAGGTTTGTACAGATGGTGTTCACATCATCTACATCGTGTACGTAAAGCTGAATGCGACCTTCGAAAATACCATCATTCGATTCAATATTCAATTTATGAATATTTACATTCAACTGTTGAGATATAACTTGTGTAACCTGATTGAGGACTCCTATGCCGTCTATACCTTTAATGTATACATTGACCGGGAAGTTTAATGCTTTGCCTGTTTCCCATTCTACAGCAAGCAGTCGGTTACCGAAACTGGTCTTCAGCTGAGCTGCAATCGGGCACTGACGTTTATGAATGACAATACGGTTGTTATCGTCAATGTAACCAAGTACATCATCCCCTGGAATCGGTTTACAGCAATCAGCCAGAATGTAATTTTTCTGAATGGCATCAGGAGTCAGCTTGATGATTTTCTTTTTGTCTATATTCAGTGCAGGCTGTTCAGTTTGTTTCTCTTCCTGCTTGTTTTTACTGGTTCCTCCGAATGCAAAGCTGATATATTTCTTCCAGTTGGTAGGTGATGGCTTTTCCTTCAACTCGTTTTTGTCTGCTTCACCTAATGAGAATATTCCCTGACCGATATTTAAGGTCAGTTCATCGTAATTCTTTACGTGATGCAGGTTGCAGAGCTTCTTGATATTCTCATCATTTGACGGCAGGTTTTCCTGATGGAAGAAATCGGTAAGCATATCTTCACCTTTCTGCTGCATTTCTTTCTTTTCACGCTTCAGAATAGCTTGTATCTTAGCCTTGGCTTTTGCTGTGGTGGCAAAGTTTATCCACGAAGGCTGTACCTTTTGTGATTTGGAAGTAAGTATTTCTACCTGATCACCACTTTGTAGCTTGTGGCTTAGTGGAACCAGTTTATGGTTTACCTTAGCTCCGATACAGTGACTGCCCAGGAATGTATGGATAGAGAAAGCAAAATCGAGTGCCGTACAGTTTTGCGGCATAGTCTTGATTTCTCCTTTGGGGGTGAAGACAAAAATTTCGGATGCAAACAGGTTCAGTTTGATGGTATCGAGGAAATCGAGCGCATCAGGCTGTGGATCGTCCAGAATTTCCTTAATGGTCTTCAGCCACTTGCTCAGTTCGCCTTCATCTTCACTGCCTCCACCTTCCTTGTATTTCCAGTGAGCTGCAAATCCTTGCTCGGCAACGTCATTCATGCGTTCACTTCTGATTTGCACTTCAATCCATTGCCCTTTGTTACTCATCAGTGTCACGTGCAGTGCCTGATAGCCATTAGCTTTCGGATGGCTTACCCAGTCGCGCAGACGGTCGGGGTGAGGCTTGTATATTTTCGAGATAGCTACATAGATATCGAAGCAGTCGTTCAGTTCCTCTTCTTCGTTTCTTGGAGTAAAGATGATGCGCACAGCAGGATATCGTAGATTTCTTCGAACGTGATATGCTTGGTCTGCATCTTGTTCCAGATGGAATAAGGAGATTTTACACGTGCCAGAATGCGATAAGGTATTTTCATCTTATCCAGTTGTGCACGGATAGGAGCTGTAAACTCGGTAAAGACGCTTTCGCGCTCTGCCTGAGTAGCTTGCAGCTTGTCTTGTATCTCTTTGTAAGTTTCCGGATGTTCGTATTTGAAACTCAGGTCTTCCAGTTCTGTTTTTATGCGGTTCAGACCTAGTCTGTTGGCAAGAGGAGCATAGATGTAAAGGGTTTCTCCCGCAATCTTATATTGTTTGCTGGGAAGCATGGAACCGAGGGTACGCATGTTGTGCAGACGGTCGGCTATTTTTATCAGAATGACTCGGATGTCGTCATTCATTGTAAGCAGGAGCTTTTTGAAATTTTTCAGCCTGAGCCGAGGCGCGGTCGCCGAAAATGCCTCCGGATATTTTTGTCAGTCCGTCTACAATCTGTGCAATTTTAGGTCCGAACAGATTTTCTATATCTTCCACCGTATAGTCGGTATCCTCTACTACATCATGCAGCAAAGCCGAACAGATGGAGGTAGACCCCAGTCCGATTTCTACACACGCAATGCGTGCTACCGCAATAGGGTGCAGTATATAAGGTTCGCCCGAACGGCGTCGTACACCTTTATGTGCTTGCTTGGCAAAATTAAATGCTTTGGTGATTATTTCTACTTTTTTGCGGTGCTTGCTTTCCAGGTATCGATCTAAAAGTTCTTGAAAGGCATCATTTATTTGCTTTTCATCTGCTTGCTCTTGTGTAAGTTTTTCATCCGTCATTGTATTACTCCCTTAATCTATATTGCAAAAATAAAGAAAATAAAGAATTTAACAAGTAGAATGAAGTTTTTTTCTTACAAAGCTATGGAAAAGGAAGATAGAAAAATGAAAAACCATCCTGACAAATCTTGGGATTGTCGGGATGGTTTTTATGATATTTCGGTGTAAAAATATGATACTTATCGGATGCGGAGTGATCTTCCGGCACGTATGTTACTGCCTTTGATTCCGTTCAATCTGCGTAACTGCGATACGCTTACTCCATATTTGGCTGCAATGCCTCCCAAAGTTTCTCCGTTTCTGATTCTGTGATAAACGGCTTTTCCTGATTTGGCAGACGATTTAATATCGGCTACTTCTACTTTGCTGCGTCGTGTCTGATAACCTCTGGTTTATAGTTATAGATGCTGTCTTCGTTTTCGAGGAAACAGCTCATCATCTTGTTGGACAGGCGAAGCGCATAAGGCTTCTCATTTCCAGGAATGATATCTTTTTTAAACTCCGGATTCAAGGCACGAAGCTCGTCGATGTTTGAGTTGCATACGGCAGCTATCTGTTGGAGGTTGAGCGGAGAGATATGTGTATAGTATCTGTTCCTTCCGGCATTCTCATTTCCAGCGGCTGATGTTATGCTCACAATAATAGGTCATGATATAGTTTGCAGCGATAAATGCCGGCACATATCCACGAGTTTCCTGAGGCAGATAATTGTATAGCTTCCAGAAGTCCTTTTCTCCTCCCGACGTCGGATAGCTTTGTTTATTGTGCCCGGACCGCAATTGTAAGCCGCAAGTACCAGATTCCAGTCGTGGTAGATATCGTATAAGTCTTTCAGATAACGTGCTGCGGCACGAGTAGACTTGATCGGGTCACGACGTTCATCGATCAGGCTGGTTACTTGCAGTCCGTAAATTTTACCTGTAGCCAGCATGAACTGCCATAAGCCTACGGCTCCTGACGGGAAGTTGCCATCGGGTTTAAGGCTGATTCGATGACAGGAAGATATTTTAACTCCAGCGGCAGGTCGTACAAGTCGAGTGCCTCTTCGAAGATGGGCATGTAGAAATTATTAGCACTCAGCATGAATGCAACCTTCTGTCGCAAGCGGGTAGCATACATGTCGATAAATTTGCGCACCACTTCGTTATACGGCATTTCGATGATGGCCGGAATACGTTGCAGACGATCCATGTAGATAGAGTCGCTTACTTCCGGATTGGTAGAAGTCGCAGTACAGTTTTCTCCCAGATTGATATAATTTTTCGAAATCCAGTCCAGATATAAACTGTCTGTTTCAGAAAGCATACCTTCGGGCAAATCGGCAGCTGCTCCACACCTGAACTGGAGCGGACGACAATACTCTTTTCCGTTTGTTGGGCAAAGAGGGGCGAAAAGCTAAGGAAGGCGAGTATGCCAATACATAGTTTTTTCATAATTTAAAATCTAATACTGCATTGCAAGCCTATTCCTTGAGGAAGCTTGCGGTATGCATCGTTAAATATTGCAGGTTCCAGTGTCATTCCCAGATCGTTCGATATATCGAAGTTCGATAGCTCAGCGTCGACATATGCGTCGATTACCGACAACAGATAAACTCCGATGAAAGCAATTATACTTAAATCTCGCTGACGACGGAAGACATCTTTTCGTTTACGGAACAACTCTTGATAATAATCGAGTCTGTTTTGTACATCTTCTTTGGTATATCCGGCTGGCAGGAAATCCATATAACTGTCGTTATTCGGATTGTCACTCATGATGTCCTGATATGCCTGTGTATAATCCTTATACATCTTGCTGTTCCAGGTCAATGCATAAGTACATCCCACGAAACCTCCATAAACGATAGGCAGTTTCCAATACTTCCGGTTGTATATCTGACCTGCTCCGGGTATGGCAAGCGACAGCCAGATAGAATTATTGGGAGTGGGAAGCCATTTCTTTTTCTCCTTTATGGTTACAGGTTTCCGGCTTTGCAAAGAGTCACTCTGACGCATAAGTCTGGCCGTATCTACCGGAGCTTCCAGTTCTTCGATGCGCTTTTGACGTATATTTAGCGTATCGAGTAAAGCAAGGCTGTCGGCCACGTTTTGCGCGCGTATCGAATCGGCATTCAGTAAGCCTTTCCGGTGCTTGAGTGCACGTTGTGCATATCCTTCCGTACTTCCTCCCCATGCGAAACAGAGCATCAGTACGATATACAATACATATGTAAACGATCGTTCTCTCAAAACTTGTCCTTTTTATTCTTTTGGTTTCAATGAGTCCAGTATCTCCATGATTCTTTCCAGATCAGCTTCGTTGCTGAACGGGATACTGATTTTACCTTTTCCTTTGTTGCTGCACGAAAGCTGCACCTTTGTACCGAAGAAGGTACACAGATGATTTTGCAACATCGTATATTCTTCAGACAGTTTGGCGCCTTTGGGAGCAATCTTCTTGCCTCCCGACTCTACGCTTTCGCCGGCTGAAAGGGCTTTTACTATTTCTTCTACCTTGCGGACCGAATACCCTTGGGTTATTATTTCGTTGAAAATACGTATCTGTGTCTTCGGGTCATCCAGTGCAAGCAAGGCACGTGCGTGCCCCATATCTATTTCTTTATTTTTCAGTGCAACCTGTATCGGAGCAGGAAGTTTAAGCAGTCGCAGGTAATTGGCGATGGTAGTACGCTTCTTGCCTACACGTTCGCTCAGACGTTCCTGAGTCAGTTCATATTGTTCGATCAGATGCTGGTAGGCGAGAGCTATTTCCAGCGAGTTCAAGTCCTCGCGCTGGATATTCTCTATCAGAGCCATTTCCATTACATTCTCATCGTCGGCAGTACGGATGTAAGCAGGAATAGTCTTCAGCCCTGCTGTATAGAAGCACGGTAACGTCGTTCTCCTGCTATTATCTGATATGAATCCTCATTCAGCTTGCGTAAAGTGATAGGTTGTATGATGCCGATTTCAGCTATTGAGTCGGCAAGCTCTTGCAGGGCAATCGGATCGAACTCGCGGCGTGGCTGGTTCGGGTTTACCGAGATTTTACTCAGTTCCACTTCGTTGATGGAAGAAGAGCCCGAAGTCTTAACCTCGTCGTTTGTAGAAATCAGCGCGTCGAGTCCTCTGCCCAGTGCAAATTTTTTTCTGTACGGCCATATTTGTTTATTCTTTCAGCTTTCTATGCTTCTTAATTTTTGTTTATAATTTCGTTTGCCAAAGCCAGGTGGTTTTTTGCTCCTGTAGAATCCGCATCGTACAAGATGGCAGGTATTCCGTGGCTGGGAGCCTCACTCAGTTTGACGTTTCGCTGGATAATGGTTTTGAATACCAGTTCCTGGAAATGACGTTTCACTTCGTCGTATATCTGGTTTGCCAGACGCAGACGTGAGTCGAACATTGTAAGCAGGAAACCCTCTATTTCCAGCGAAGGGTTCAGTTTTGTCTTGATTATCTTGATGGTGTTCAGCAGCTTGCTGATACCTTCCAGTGCAAAATATTCGCATTGTACCGGAATGATGACCGAATCGGCAGCTGTCAGTGCGTTGATGGTAATCAGCCCAGCGACGGTGAACAGTCTATCAGAATATAATCGTATTCACTTTTCATCGGCTCTAATGCCTTTTTCATAATCTTCTCACGGTTTTCCAGGTTCAGCATTTCGATTTCTGCTCCCACGAGGTCGATGTGAGAAGGAATAATATCCAATCCGTCAATATCGGTCGTGTAAATAGCTTCCCGTATATCGGTCTGATTGATAAGACATTCATAGATAGAACAATCTATTTCTTTTAAATCTACTCCCAGACCGGATGAAGCATTCGCCTGCGGATCGGCATCGACTACCAGCACTTTCTTCTCGAGAGTTGCTAATGATGCAGCCAGATTAATGGTTGTAGTAGTCTTACCTACGCCACCTTTTTGGTTGGCTAAAGCAATAATTTTTCCCATATTAATCAGTTTATCTGATTGCGAAGTAACAAATAATCGTCGAAACTATGTATCAGCAAATGTCTACATTTCTTGAAAATGTTGATAACTTACGGCTTTTGTTAATAACTTCGGCGAGGCAAAGATAACGATTTATCTGTAATTATTCGTCGTGGTTTGGGAAGATTAATATTTGTTGTAACTTTACCGGCGATTATTAATGGAGAAATATATGACAAACGAAAGACCTCTTTTATTGCTGTCGAATGATGATGGCGTGAATGCCAAAGGAATACAAGAACTTATCGCTGCGTTACGCACTGTTGCCGACCTCATTGTTATTGCGCCCGACGGGCCGCGTTCGGGTTCATCGGGAGCCATTACTTCCGAGCATCCGCTTCGCTGTACAAAGATGCGTCAGGAGCCGGGACTCATTGTATATAAGTGTTCGGGAAGTCCTGTCGACTGTGTCAAACTTGCTTTGCACGCTTTGGTTCCCCGTAAGCCCGATATGGTGATAGGAGGTATTAATCATGGCGACAACTCGTCGGTCAATGTACACTACTCTGGTACGATGGGAGTGGTGATAGAAGGATGTCTGAAAGGAATCCCCTCGGTAGGATTTTCGCTTTGTAATCATAGTGCGGATGCTGATTTTTCAGCAACGCTGCCTTATGTGCGCCGCATTGTAGAAGAAGTGCTTGCAAAGGGACTTCCCGTAGGTAAGTGTCTGAATGTGAATTTCCCTGATACAAACGAACTGAAAGGTGTGCGTATCTGCCGTCAGACTGATGGGTATGGACCAATGAATTTGTTAAGGCAGATCATCCGCGTGGCGGATATTATTACTGGCTGACAGGTGAGTATCAGAATAACGAGCCTGATGCTGAAGATACCGATCACTGGGCGTTGGAACACGGTTACGTGGCTATTACTCCTACGCAAATTGATGTGACGGCATATTCGCTGATGGAAGACTTGAAACACTGGAACTGGAACGTATGAAATATTATCTGATAGTAGGAGAGGCATCGGGCGACTTGCATGCATCGACCTGATGCGTGCCTTGCAGCACGAAGATCCGCAGGCCGAATTTCGTTTTTTCGGAGGCGATCTGATGAAGGCGGTGGGAGGTACTTGCGTAAAGCATTACCGTGAACTGGCATATATGGGTTTTATTCCCGTACTGCTTCACTTGCGTACTATTTTCCGTAACATGGATTACTGCAAGAAGGATGTTGAAGCGTGGCAGCCGGATGTGCTGATCCTCGTTGATTATCCGGGATTTAACCTGAAGATAGCCGAATATATCAAACAGCATACGCGGATACCTGTCTACTATTATATTTCGCCTAAGATTTGGGCTTGGAAGGAATATCGCATCAAAAATATCAAGCGCGATGTAGATGAACTGTTTTCTATCCTGCCTTTCGAGGTCGATTTTTTCAAGAAACACCAGTATCCGGTGCATTATGTGGGCAATCCTTGTGTCGACGCTGTGGATGATTTCCGGAAGAATGGTCAGGAAACTTTCAGTGAGTTTATTGCTGCCAATGGGTTGGAAAACAGACCGATCATAGCTTTACTTGCAGGAAGTCGCCGGCAGGAAATCAAAGATAATCTGTCGCGTATGATTGAGGCGGCACGCAGTTTTCCGCAGTATCAGTTTGTGGTGGCGGGAGCTCCTGGTATTGAGCCTGATTTCTATAAACAATATATCGACAGCAGTACGAAGATTGTGTTCGGGCAGACTTACCGTTTGTTGCAGCAGGCTGAGGCTGCACTGGTTACTTCGGGAACAGCTACGCTCGAAACGGCTTTGTTCCGTGTACCTCAGGTAGTGTGTTACTATACGGCAGCAGGCAAGTTGGTTTCTTTTCTTCGCAGGCATATCTTGAAGGTGAAATACATTTCATTGGTAAATCTGATAGCCGACTGTGAAGTGGTGACTGAACTGGTTGCCGACGGTATGACGGTTGCCAATATAAAAAAGGAGTTGGCTAAGATTGTACCGGGAGGAAGCGGACGTTCGCTTATGCTTTCAGAATACGACCGCTGATAGCAATTTTAGGAGAACCCGGAGCATCGGAGCGTGCTGCATCTCAGATTACAGCTTTGTTAAAGTCGAATCACAAAGCCTGATACCATTGGCTTCTGTTTTTACATGGAGACTTTGTTGAAAGAAGAGCAAAAGTGTAGAAAAACTTCTTGATGTTTTTTTATTTTTTGTACGAATTTCAGACATAATAAGCCCTTCATTTCTTCTATTTATCAATACGTTGTGAATCAGTTGATTGCATAGCAAGATGCATATCTGAAACGTATAGAAGAAATGAAGGCGATTTTTATGCTCTTATGCAAGGATAAGTCCTACCAGATACAGGTATACTACAGCTGCTGGAACGGCCATCAGGGTGCTGTCGAAGCGGTCGAGCATACCTCCGTGTCCAGGCAGGATATTGCCTGAATCTTTAATGCCGAGGGTACGTTTCATCAGCGATTCGGTCAGGTCACCCCATGTTCCGAATACTACTACAGTCAGTCCCAGTCCAATCCATACACCAGTGCTCAGGAATGTAAAGAAGTGTGCCAAAACGATGGCTGCAATGATGCTGAATACGGCTCCACCGATAGAACCTTCCCACGATTTCTTTGGGGAAATACGTTCGAACAGGCGGTGTTTTCCAAACAGCATGCCGGTACAGTAAGCACCCGTATCGTTTACCCAGTTGAAGATAAAAATGGACAAGGGCAGTATGGGGTTATACTGAGATACACTTTCTGTTGCGCTGCTGTGGTAAGCCAGCACGTTGAGCAAAGCGAATGATAAGGCAATATATATCTGGCTCATCATGCATATGCCAGTTATTGAGCGGATTAGGCTGCTTCTTGTACAATTCACTGATAAACAGATAAAGTATCAGGAAGAGATAAGGGATAAATATCTCATTCGCTCCCGGCACTACTCCGATATATCCGAAACAGAGGAATAAGAACAAACCAGCCAGAATGGATATAGGTTTGTTCATGCGCGTATGCTCCATTCGGTTGACAATGTTTCCGAATTCATTGATCGTAAGTGCACTGATCAATGCAAACAAAATTGTAAATGAAATGGGCCCTCCCAGAATACAGCCTACAAGTACGGCTACGAATATCACTCCTGTGATGGCTCGTTGAAGAAAATTGCTTTTCACGGCAGTAAGGTTTTAATGTTTGTTATTAAAAATACTTTTGTCATTCAGTAAGCTCGTCTGGAGCCTTCTGAATGACAAAAGTTATGTTATCTGTTGTTTATCAGATGATTGTCAGGCTTGCTTTTCCTCATCTTGTGTAGCAGAAGTTCCGGAGTTTTCAGTCTGTTCCTTAGTTCCCGGTTCTGATGCTGTAGCAGCTTCTTCTGTTTTTTCGGGAGCAGGAAGAGCTTTTTCCTCAGCAGCCATGATTTCTTCCGAACGAGATGCCCATGGACGCTTTCCGAATATCTTTTCTACATCTTCTGCAAAGATGACTTCACGGTCTATCAGAAGCTGTGCCAACTGGTTGTGACCTTCCTTATGCTCTTGCAACAATGCCTTGGCACGAGCATATTGTTCGTTGATCATCTTCTGCACTTCCTGGTCAATCAGTTCAGCAGTATGCTCACTGTAAGGTTTGTTGAAGCTGTATTCGTCATTGCTGTAATAACATAAGTTAGGCAACTTGTCGCTCATACCTGCATATGCTATCATGCCGTAAGCTTGTTTGGTTACTCGCTCCAAGTCATTCATAGCACCGGTTGAGATGTGACCGATAAATACTTCTTCGGCAGCACGTCCTCCTAGCGTAGCACACATTTCGTCCAGCATCTGTTCCTTGGTTGTAATCTGACGTTCTTCAGGCAGATACCATGCTGCTCCCAATGCACGTCCGCGAGGAACGATTGTAACCTTAATCAGCGGATTAGCATGTTCCAGGAACCATGAAATCGTAGCATGTCCTGCTTCGTGCAGCGCAATGGCACGTTTCTCTGCTGCTGTCATAACCTTGGTTTTCTTTTCCAGACCACCGACTATACGGTCGATTGCAGCCAGAAAGTCATCTTTACCTACTGACGGTTTTGAGTGGCGGGCAGCTATCAGAGCAGCTTCATTACATACATTGGCAATATCAGCTCCACTGAATCCCGGAGTCTGGCGAGCCAGCAAGTCAACGTCTACCGTATTATCCAGTTTCAATGGGCGGAGATGTACGCCAAATACTTCTTTACGTTCGTTCAAGTCGGGCAGATCTACATAAATCTGTCGGTCGAATCGTCCGGCACGAAGCAAGGCCTTATCCAAAATATCTACACGGTTGGTTGCAGCCAGGATAATAACTCCACTGTTTGAACCAAATCCGTCCATTTCTGTAAGCAGCTGGTTCAGGGTGTTCTCGCGTTCATCATTACCTCCCATGCTCGGATTTTTTCCACGGGCACGACCTACGGCATCGATCTCATCGATAAAGATGATACAAGGTGACTTTTCTTTAGCCTGGCGGAATAGGTCGCGTACGCGTGAAGCTCCCACTCCGACAAACATTTCAACGAAGTCGGAACCTGATATAGAGAAGAAAGGTACGTCAGCTTCGCCTGCAACAGCTTTGGCAAGCAATGTCTTACCTGTTCCCGGAGGGCCTACTAACAGGGCTCCTTTAGGTATCTTTCCTCCCAGTTCTGTATACTTTTGAGGTTGTTTCAGAAATTCTACTATTTCCTCTACTTCCTGTTTGGCTGCTGCCTGACCAGCAACATCTTTGAAAGTGATGCGGTTTGCTCCTTTTTCGAAAAGCTGTGCTTTGCTTTTTCCTACACTGAACACACTTCCGGCTCCTCCCGGACCTCCGCCACCACTCATACGTCTCATGGCGAACATCCATATTCCTATTAATAATAAGAAAGGAGCAATGTTCCAGAAAATCATACCAAAATAATTGGTTTGCTTTTCGTAGCTGATAGAACCTGTAAAGTTTCCGCTGTCTTGTTCTTCGTCAAGGAATTTATCGAGTGCTTCCATTGAGCCTATCTTGACATTTACAGAAGGACTTCTACCTACTTTATTAGCATCCTTTCCGAACACATCAACAATGTTTTCAGGCTTGATGAACATATCTACGGTGTTGTCATCGTAAGCAATGATTTTACTTGCATATCCTTTGCTTACCATTTCCTTGAATTCGGTATAGGTTATTTCCTTGCTAGCGCTTCCGTCTTCGCTCGAGAAATAAAGAAAACCAAAAACAAGTGCTATTATAACGTACAGCCAACTCAAACTGGGTCGGGGTACATTAATCTTAGGTTTATTGTTGTTTAAATTTTCGCTCATACAATTTTTTTATGAAATTAGTCAATATCGGGGAGAGATGTTAATTTGGCATCTGCCCACAGATGTTCCAGGTTGTAAAAATCTCTCATTTCAGGTAAAAAGACATGTACCAGTACATCTCCGTAGTCCATTGCAACCCATTGTGCATTACGCACACCATCCATTCCGTATACTTTATGACCGGTTGTCTTTCTGACGTATTCTTTTACTGAGTCAACGATTGCCAGAACCTGGCTGGGAGAGTTTCCCTGACAAATAACGAAGTATTTACAAATAGTATCTTCTATATTGGTTAAGTCAGCTATTACAATGTTTCTTCCTTTTTTCTCTTGAATGCCTTCTGTAATTTTCTTTACTAAGTCTTTTGTTTCGTCCATTATTATTGTTTCCGTTTTTAATTTATTATTTCATATATAAAATTAATGTAGCAAAATATACTTGCTTTTCTTG
>ENA-OQAN01000579-OQAN01000579.1-human-gut-metagenome-genome-assembly--contig:-NODE-579-length-18905-cov-5.515763_pt1 | contig 18905 bp, 20 predicted proteins | sample MGYA00242735_ERZ504527 | MGnify/ENA primary metagenome ERZ504527 (study PRJEB26092, sample SAMD00036230) | human gut metagenome | host: Homo sapiens | study: EMG produced TPA metagenomics assembly of... | reverse complement strand
ATGACCGGCGTTACCCAGAAGGTATGCTATCGTCTCCGGAAGGAAATCTCGGAGAAAAATCAACCGCATGCCGATGAAATATTTTGAGAGCCGCACCTATGGCGAAGTGCTCTCACGTATTACCAACGATGTCGACACACTGGGTCAGGGACTGAACCAGAGCATTACCACAATCATCACATCCGTGGCAACGCTGGTCGGCGTTCTGATCATGATGCTGAGTATCTCTCCGCTGATGACGCTGATCGCACTTGTGATCCTGCCAATTTCTATGGGGCTGATCGGACTGGTGACGAAGAAATCCCAGAAATTCTTCCGTGACCAGCAGGAATATCTGGGTCACATCAATGGACAGGTTGAGGAGGTTTACGGCGGCCATCTCGTCATCAAGGCATTCAACCGCGAGAGGGATACGATCGAAGAGTTTGAAAAAACCAACAATATTCTTTACGATTCCGCATGGAAATCCCAGTTTTTATCCGGTATGATGCAGCCGATTATGATGTTTGTCGGAAATTTAGGCTACGCCTGCGTGGCATTGACCGGCGGACTTCTGGCGATCAAAAACGTGATCACGATCGGTGATATCCAGGCATTTATCCAGTATGTGAAAAACTTTACCCAGCCGATCCAGCAGATTGCGCAGGTGATCAACATGGTACAGTCGATGTCGGCGGCATCCGAGCGTGTCTTTGAATTCCTGAACGAAGAGGAAGAGGATCAGACCACGGAAAATCCGGCGGACATTGAGACGGTAACAGGAGCAGTAACCTTTGACCATGTACAGTTCGGATACAATCCGGATCAGATCATCATCCATGATTCTGTGCGAAGGTAAAACCGGGTCAGAAAATTGCCATTGTCGGCCCGACTGGAGCAGGAAAAACGACAATGGTTAAGCTGCTGATGCGTTATTATGATGTAAACAGCGGAGCCATTCTTCTGGATGACCACAATATCAGGGATTTCAACCGCAGAGAGCTTCGCGATGCCTTTGGTATGGTGCTGCAGGATACGTGGCTGTTCAAGGGCAGTATCATGGAAAATATCCGCTACGGCCGGCTCGATGCCACGGATGAGGAGGTTATTGCAGCGGCGAAGGCTGCGCGGGCACACCATTTCATTCAGACCCTGCCGGGCGGCTACCAGATGGAGCTGAATGAGGATGCAAGCAATGTATCCCAGGGACAGAAACAGCTTCTGACGATCGCAAGAGCAATTCTTGCAGACAATAAGATCCTGATTCTCGATGAGGCGACCTCATCCGTTGATACCAGAACAGAGATCGAGATCCAGAAAGCAATGGATAACCTGATGAAGGGTAGAACAAGCTTTGTCATTGCCCATCGGCTGTCCACGATTCGTGATGCGGATCTGATTCTTGTCATGAAGGACGGAGATATCATCGAGCAGGGCAACCATGAAGAACTGCTTGCGAAGAATGGGTTCTATGCAAACCTTTACAATTCGCAGTTTGAGGATATAGTTGCGTAACAGCCTTTGCGGGCGATATAAATTTATTGTAACAACACCTGAGTTGGCAAAACGGTTCAGGTGTTGTTTTTTTTCGAGGGAAAATCTCGTTACATTTTCCCGTCAGGCAAAAAAGCTCTCAGAGCAGAATGATCTGATGTTTGTCCCAGATCATTCATGTTATCCCAGGTTACTTGAGAGAAAAGAAAAAATTTGGTATGCTATTGAGAAGTAGAATCTTCGATAAGAAGCACGGGGGAAAATAATGAATTTAATTTTATGTGATGATGATAAAGTGTTTTTAAATAAACTGGAAATCAGAATTCGAGGTTTATGTCAGAAACATAAGATTGCAGTGAAAATGGAGTGCTACGTATCTGCGAAGGAGATGCTGGAAGGAATCAAAAATCTTGATGAGATTTCTGTTTTTTTTATTGATATCGATATGCCGGAAGTGAATGGATTTGAGGTTGCATCGTATCTGAAAAAGTGGAACAGAGAATGTTGTATTGTGTTTGTATCGAATAAGGATGATCTGGTGTTTCAGTCATTGGTGTATCATCCATTCTTTTTTATCCGCAAGGCACATCTGGATGAGGAACTGGAGCCGCAGTTGCTGGAACTGCAGAAAAAGGCAGGAAAGAAAGTTCCCCAAATAGAACTGCAGACAGGGCGTCAGAGTGTAAAACTTGCATTGCGTGATATCTGGTTTGTGGAGAGCGAGAAGAACTATCTGCTTTTCTATCGGGAAAAAGATACGAGGATGAGGCGATTCGTGTAAGAATGAAAATGTCAGAAGCGGAGAAAAAACTAGAAGCGCATAAATTTGTAAGGACACATAAAGGATATTTGGTTAACATGAACTATGTATATCGGTTGCGCGAAAAAGAACTTCTGCTATTGAACGGGAAAAGCATTCCTGTCAGCAGAAATTATCTGAATCAGGTTCGAATGAAAATTATGGGAGTGGTGATGGAATGAGTGCAACATTTTGGAAGGTTTTTGAACTTGCAATTTCTGTTTGGGAAAACATACTTTTGTTGGAATTCTGCATGGATTTTATGCAGCAGAAACCCAAAGGGAAAAAAGGTAAAATTTTGTGGGGAATTGCAGTGCTATTTGGGCTAATCTTTCCTGCGTTGGAAAAGTATCCTGCGTTATATGACAGGTGGGAAATGTGGATCACATTGATTTGGCTTTTTGTCTATTTGATGGTGGGTACACAGGGAAGTGTTCTGAGAAAGGTTACTGCAGCGGTAGTTGCGAGAGCAGTATTGATGATGGTAAACACAGCGATCCTTTTCGGCGGCAGTTTTATCCTTCAAGAAAGTGTTGCATCGTTTATTCAAGATCAGGATACAGTAAGAATTGCGATCATGCTATTATCAAAAATTTCTTATTTTTTTGTTGGTAAATTACTAAATAGTCTTTTGTTTGAACGAGAGAATCTGATAAGCTGGCAATGGATTGTCATGGGATGCAACCTTGTTTTCTCAATTATTGCGGGAAATACTATTATTTTGGTAGTAAGAGATCTGCCAAGTGTGCAGATGCAGGAACAGAAATGGATTTTGCTGTGCGTATGCTGTATCTGGCTGATGTGCCTGATTATGTACTTTATAGTACAGCAAATGAGCAAGGATAATCAAACAAAGCTAGAATATGAACTGATGAAAGAAAAAGAGAAATATTCAAAGGAAAGTATGGAAATTATTAAGAGAAGTAATGAAGAATTACGAGAATTTAAACATGATTTGAAAAATTATCTTTTACCTCTGCAAGAGGCAATGGAGACCATGCCGCAGTCGGAAATGGTAAAGGTATGGGAAAAAATTAATCAGAAAATTGAAGATGTGCAGACACTAATTCAGACAGGAAACAGTTATGTGGATTCTATGATTAATACAAAAATTACTCTTGCGAGAAGTGAAAAAGTAGATGTGAAGTGTACGATTTTGAGCAAAATGGAAGGAATTGATGATTTGGAGTTTTGTTCTGTGTTTGGAAATCTCATGGATAATGCGATTGAAGCAGAGTGGAAAGTTACAGAGAAGAAAGAAATTATAATTTTTGTAGAGGAAAAAATGGGATATCTTCGGTTGGAGATTCAAAATAAAATAGAGAAATCTGTTTTAAATGAAAATTCAAGTTTGAATACGACGAAGAAAGATACAAGCAGCCATGGGATTGGGCACAAAAGTATAAAACGGACGATGCAAAAGGTAGGTGGCGCGTTAAAGTATTATGAGACAGGAGATTTGTTTTGCGCAGAGGCAGTGTTTCCGATAAAATAAGATAAAACGTAATAAAAAAGACTTTGTTTGTATGAAGGAAGCAAAAAGAATGCGGATTTCAAAGAACAAGGTCTTATATTTTTTGCTATCTGTACCGATTATCCCAGATAGAGCATGATATCCCAGATCCGTTGACGATGGAGAAAATTTTCGTTATGCTTCGAGTAACAGAAGAGAAAGAACGAAATTTTGAAAAGAGGGGATATATGGGAAAGAAAGTGTTGGGAGTTCTGACGATATTGTTGATTCTTACGGGTTGTCAGAATATGGGGAATGAGGCAGAAAATTTGCAGCAGGTAGAAAAACAGGAAAATGGAGAAGAACGGAATAGTTCTATCAGCAATGATGAAACGGAGACAAATGTGACACATGAAAAGGATCAGGAATTAAGCAATGGTGAGCACATCCGTTTTCAGCTTGGCAGCCAGGCAAAAATTGATGCGGTTGTTGACATGCCGGACAAAAAATGGAACGAGTTTGAAAAATGTATGATAGAAGTGGATGGATTTCAAGGAGAAAGTGTGTTCAATAAAATACTTGGGAAACTTCCGGAAAGTGGATTGGAAACAAGAAAAGGAGACATGGGAGAGCCAGATGTTTGTTATTCGTATGAGGGAATACTTGGCGAACAATTAAAAAATCAAAAAGGAACGGTGTCTGTCAGCAATATATTAGGAGTGGAAACGGAAGAAGGAAAAAAAGTTTATTATAATTTACCTGTTGAATATATTACATCAGCCTATGGTGAAGGGATTTTGGTCAGAGACAATGAGCAGAAAATTTCATTGGAAGACGAAGAAAAGCTGATAGAGGAAGGAAAAGAGTTTGTTAGATGGATTGGAGACTGGGAAAAAGTTGAATTGACCAGTAAATACAGTTTTTCGTATGAACAGATGGAAAAACAGCAGGAATTAATGGAACAGGCAATCGAGAATGGAGAATTGCTAAAGCCTCAGAAGATTCAGAAATATGAGTGGTCAAAAGCAGATGATTGTTTCCTGTTGTTTTTTCAGGGTTATCTGAATGGGGTTCCTGTATTATGCAATGAAATTAACCGGCAGGATGATCTTTATATTCCGTCATCTAAAATACAGGCTGTTATAACGGAGGGCGGAATTCAATATCTTCAAGCAGTTAATCACTATGCTATTCGGGAAAAGGAACCGGTATCTCTTGCGGAAAAAGATATTATTTTGGAAACGCTGAGAAATAAGTATGATTTGGCAATTGCAGAGCCGATTACGCTGAATCAGATGAAACTGATTTATTACCCGATGACAACGGGAAGAAATGAAACAGGGCATTGGATGTGTGATATGATTCCTGCGTGGCAGTTTCGATTTATAGAAGATGAGATCGAACAGTATGTTTACATCAATGCACTGGATGGACGGGAAATTACAGGGTGAGTTTGTCTGAGATTTACGAGTTACTCAAAGAATAAATTGTTTTGCGGAAGATGTGACTCCGGGCTAAGCGGGTCACATCTTTTTAAAAGACGAAGAGGATAAGAGATTGTTGCGGAAGGACAAGAAGGTGATCTTTCATGAATTTTTTTCGAATGATAAAAATGGATTTTAAAAGAATGTTTTTATCAGGAAAATTTTATTTTGCCATCGCAGGTGCGATGCTGGTTACCGTGTTGAACATCAGTCAGGAAGCAATGCAGAGCCGGTGGAGTGCATCGGTATATTACCTGGTTGTCAGCAGTCATGGTGTGGGGGCATTTTTTGAAGTGCTTTCTGTGCTGGCTGTGCTGCCGTTTGCGCTGAGCTATTGGGAAGACAGCAGAAATGGCTATCTTAGATGCATTGAGACACGCATAGGGAGAACAGCATATTGCTGGTCGCATCTGGTGGTTGCCTTTTTCGGCTCTGTGATCAGTATTTTTCTGGGAATGGCAGTTGTTTATGGCGTTTTGGCATTAAAAATACCGTGGATAAAAAAAGAAGAGCTTGAAACATTAACAGGCAGTTTAAGCTATGGAAATGGACTCGTTCTGCCGTTTTACCTTGCCGCAAGATTTGGAGTTGAGGCTGTCAAGTATGCATTTATGGCAGTTTTTGCGCTTATGATATCGGGAAAAATAAAAAATCTGTTTGTGCTGGTCAGCACACCGGCTCTTTTTTATTATGCAAGCCAGCTTGTAGCAGAAGCGCTGCAGCTGCCGGGCCAGATGAGGTGGTACCAGCTCCATGGGGGAAGTATACGGAATTTTAAAGACTTTTTTTGTGATAGCTGGTTATTTCCTTATTCTTACAGGGATGGAAGGTGTAATTTTCGTACGAGTGGTAAAGAGGAGGGAGCAGAATGGATAGAATACGGATGAGTCTTCGGGTATGTCAGATACGTTTACGGAAAACATTCACAACACCACGGTTTTATGTTGCGCTGTTGTGGATTGCGATCCTTTTTCATGTAATGACGGCGGGGATTCGAGGCTTCTGCGAGCAGACCGGAGTTGATGTGACTTTTTGGATGCTACCGTTTATGACCAGATATAATGGAGACCAGATTATCATCGTTTTTGGGGCTCTGCTGCTTTTCTGTGATGCTCCGTTTCTGGAACCGAACAGCGGGTGGCAGATTCTGCGGGCCGGGCGGAAAAGCTGGTTTTGGGGAAACATGCTGTACATTGTGGTTGTTTCCTTTTTTTACACCATATGCTTAAGTATGATTCCGGTACTGCTTGTGTTTCCGAATGTAGGGTGGGAAACCGGATGGGGGAAGGTGATCAGTACGCTGGCTCAGACGAATGCGGCATATACCTTTGACCAGGAACCGTTGGATTACCTGATCCTTTCGAGATTTTCGCCGCAGGAGGCCATGGGGCTCACAATGCTTGCGATCTGGTGCCTGTCGGTTATGACAGGCGTTGTGAGTTATGCAGGAAATTTTCTGGTACACAGAGGATTTGGAATCGTCATCAACTGCGGCATCGCACTCACCGCGCTTCTGCTGAGCAAATTTTCCAGCATCACAATCGGCTATTACTGCGCGCCGCCGCTTTGGATGAATATTGCAAGCTACAAGTGGCAGGGGTATGGAAACGGGCCGTCGATAGCATATGTTTACAGTGTCTTTGCAATTGTCATCGGCGCATGCACGATCCTTTCGTATCTCGGGATCCGGAAAAAGGATCTGAACTTTGTGGAGGAAATCTGAAAGAATGGAAGAAAAGATAAGAATAGAAAACGTGACAAAAAAGTTTGGCAGCTACGCGGCGCTGGACGGGATCAGCCTGAGCTTTGAAAAAGGAAAAATTCACGGAATGATCGGAAGAAACGGAAGCGGCAAGACGGTTCTGTTCAAATGCATCTGCGGATTTCTCCGGGTGGACGATGGCGCGGTTTTTGTGGATGGAAAGCAGATCGGGAAAGAGATCGAAGCGCCGGAGAGTATTGGCGCCATCATCGAGACGCCGGGTTTTCTTCCGGGCTACAGCGCCAGACAGAATCTGCAGTTTCTTGCCGGCATCCGCAGGAAGACCGGAAAAAAAGAGATCGATGAGGCTATCCGAAAAGTCGGGCTGGATCCGGAAGCGAAGAAGCATGTCGGTAAATATTCCCTCGGTATGCGCCAGCGCCTCGGCATTGCACAGGCGATTATGGAAGAACCTTCTCTTCTGATCCTAGACGAACCGATGAACGGTCTCGACAACCAGGGCGTGCAGGAGATGCGGCAGCTGTTTTTGAAACTGAAAGACGAAGGAAAAACGATTCTTCTGGCCAGCCACAACCGGGAAGACATCGCAGCACTGTGCGATACGACGGTGGAGATTGACAGAGGAAAGATTGTAGGCTGACGGAAAAAAGTTGCTCGTTTTTGGTGAATCTCATTGTCTTCCGGTGAAGCAGAGAATATAATAAAAACACAGAGAAGATCGAATCTTACGCTATTTGGTGTAGGATGGAGACAGGGAAAACAAAAAAAGATTACGAAAACGAGGACATGAACAATGGCAGACAGACACACAACAGAAAAATTGCTGGAGGGCGAACGCTTTCCGGAAAGGTGACACTCTTTGCAAAAGTAACGATTTTACCGGGTGATGAGCTTCCGTATCATGAGCATCATGGGGAGACAGAAGCGTATCACATCCTGTCCGGTGCGGGTATGTATCAGGATAACGACAAAACCTACCCGGTGCAGGCGGGCATGACGACGTTCTGCGAGGACGGCAGCGGCCATGCGGTTTCCTGCGCAGGGGAAGAACCGCTCGTGTTTCTGGCGATGATTCAGAAAAAAGTAGAATAAGCAGGTACGGATATGAGCAGAAAGAAAAAGCCCAGAATGGAATACCGCTATTACGAAGTGCCGGAAAAATGCCCGGTGCTGGTGCTGCAGGGAGAAAAATGGTTGCAGAATTATGGGTACCAGATTGATTATCTGCATTTTCATAACCTGATGGAGATCGGTTTCTGCTATTACGGTGAGGGAACGATTGTTTTGGAAGATGAGGAACTGCCGTATCATGGCGGTATGTTTACGGTGGTGCCGAAAAACTTTCCGCATACAACAAACTCAAAAGAAAACAGTGTATGTTCCTGGGCATGGGTGTTTGTGGATGTGGAAGGATTTATTACAGAGCTGTATAAGGGCAATATGCGCATGGCACAAAAGCTGATTGCGCGTATTAACCAGAAGGCCCATTTTGTGAAAAATGAGGAAAGGCCGGAGGTCGCGGAGATGATCAAACTGATCATTAAATGCATGGGTGAAAAACGGGAATTTTATCTCGAGGAAGTGAAAGGACTGACCAGAGCGCTTCTGATGCAGATTGCCAGATGGAATGAAAGGGACGAGGAGCAGGAAAAGAATTCTATTGTAGATGATGCCAGTATCGCTCTGATTCTGCCTGCGCTGGATTATATTGGAGAAAATTATAAAGAGATTCTTCGAATTGAGGAGCTGGCAGAGGTATGTCATATCAGCGAAACACATCTGCGCCGTATTTTTCAGGAATCCATGCGGATGACGCCGGTTGAGTACATTAACTGGGTCCGGATCCGGGCGGCATGTAAGGAACTGCGGAAAACAAATATTTCTGTAAATGAGATTGCAATGCGAAGCGGATTCACAACAATTTCTACATTTAACCGTAATTTCCGCCGGATTCTTGGTGTATCTCCACAGCAGTGGCGAAGTGCACCGGAACATTATGAACGAAAATTGTTGAATTTTGATATAAAAACACAGGAAGGATGGTGATGTCCGTCAAAATGCCTATAAATGGTTGAAAATGCATAACATAGAGTTAAAAATGCGCACAAACGACGGGAAAATATGTTATACTTTGTACATGTTGAGGGAATAAAAACATAAAAAATGTACAAAACAACCAAAAAATTTCTGTGCTGTAAAAAGTGCGGAGGTTCCGGTTGTAAAATAACATCTTAAGGAGGATGTGCAATATGAAAAGAAAAATTGTATCAATCGTAATGGCATCAGCAATGGTATTTGGACTGGCTGCATGTGGCTCCAGCGGAGGAACTACAACAAGTTCCAGCAACGGCGGAAACGATGCATCAGCAGCAAGTGAAACCACTGCAAAATCAGAGAGCAGCGACGTAGTAGAGGGCGGCTCTGATGATGACAACACCTTAACCGTATGGACCTGGGACCCGAACTTCAACGTTTACGCGATCAAGAAAGCAGCTGAAATTTATGCACAGGATCACGAAGGATTCAAAGTAGAAGTCAGCGAAGTACAGTCCGACGACATTGAAACCCGTCTGACCACAGCAGTTTCCGCAGGAGACTTAAGCACTCTGCCGGATATCTTCCTGATGCAGGATAACTCCTTCCAGAAATATGCAACCAACTATCCGGACATCTTCACCGATCTGACCGATTCCGGAATTGATTTCAGCGAATTCTCATCCGCAAAAGTTGCTTACTCTACTCTGGATGGGAAGAACTACGGAATTCCGTTCGACAATGGTGCCGTTATCGAGTGCCTGCGTACTGATATGCTGGAGCAGGCAGGCTTCACCGTAGATGATTTCACAGATATCACCTGGAATGACTTTATGGAGAAAGCAAAAGTTGTCAAAGAGAAAACAGGCCAGCCGATCCTGACATCTCAGGCCGGATCTCCGGACCTTGTTATGGAAATGCTGCAGTCTTGCGGTGAGTCCCTTTTCAACGAAGATGGATCTGTCAACATCGTAGACAACAAAGCACTGAAACCAATCCTTGAGATTTACAGCCAGATGGTAAAAGATGGCACTCTTGTAGAGGTTACTGACTGGGATCAGTACATTGCATCCATCAACAACGGAACCACAGCAGGCGTTATCAACGGATGCTGGATTATGGCTTCCATCACAGCAAACGAAGATCAGTCCGGTAAATGGGCGCTCACCAATATGCCAAAACTGGACGGCATCGACGGAGCAACCAACTACTCCAACAACGGTGGTTCTTCCTGGGCAATTTCTTCCAACTGCAAGAAAACCGATCTTGCCATTGACTTTATGAAATCTACCTTCGCAGGCAGCACAGCTCTTTACGATGACATCATCGCAAAAGGCGCTCTGGCAACCTGGGCACCGGCAGGAGATTCCGAAGCATATGCACAGCCAGTTGCATTCTTCAGTGATGACCCGGTTTATGCAAAAATCGTTGATTTCGCAACCAAGACTCCATCCAACATCACTGGAGCATTCTACTACGATGCACGTGATGCTGTCGGAACCGCACTTTCCAATATCATCCAGACAGGAGCAGATATGGACAGCGAACTTCAGACCGCACAGGAAACTGTAGAGTTCAACATGGGTGGCTGATATCCTGCAATACATAAAAAAGTAGGACGATAAGAAACGGGTCTGCTTCCTGGACAGACAGAAGCAGGCCCGTTCTGTATCTATGCGGTGTGTGTTTGAAAAATGATTTCTGCAGGAGAACATGAAATGTTGTCTGCAAAAAGATTTTTTCAAACACACGCCAGGTAAAAAAAGAAAGGAAGATTCCATGAGCAGTCAGAAGAAAAAAGGAATGAACTTGGAAAGAAAACAGAATCTTACCGGCTGGGCTTTCCTGATGCCGGCAACGATCCTGATCGCATGGATGAGCTTTTATCCGATGATTCAGGCATTCATCCTGTCTTTACAGACAGGTATGGGCATCAACCTGAAATTCAACGGATTTGCAAACTATGCCCGTATTTTAAAAGACCCGACCTTTAAACAGACCTTAAGCAACACCTTCTTTTATCTGATTATTCAGGTGCCGATCATGCTGATCCTCGGCTGATGTTTGCTTCCATGCTGAACAACAAAGATCTGCGTTTTAAGGGACTGTTCCGTACCTGCATTTTCCTGCCGTGCGCAACATCTCTCGTATCTTACGCGATGATCTTCCGTTCCCTGTTTGCAAATGACGGTTTTATCAACACCGTTCTCCGCGGCCTCGGCATGAACCCGATCATGTGGTTCTCCAATGCGTGGACAGCCCGTGCGGTTATCATCATCGCCCTGATCTGGAGATGGACCGGATACAACATGGTCTTCTATCTCTCCGGTATGCAGAACATTGAATATTCGATCTACGAAGCAGCCAAAATCGACGGCGCAAGCCGCTGCAGACTTTCTTCAAGATCACCGTTCCACTGTTAAAACCGATGATTTTGCTGACCACAATTACTTCTACCAACGGTACTCTGCAGCTGTTCGATGAGTCCCTGAACCTGACAAACGGAGGTCCTGGAAAATCAACCATGACCATGTCTCATTATATTTACAATATGTCCTTTGTACAGAGCCCGAACTTTGGCTATGCGGCAGCAATGTCCATCCTGATCCTGATCATGGTAGCCATTCTGGCACTGCTTCAGATGAAAGTAGGTGACGAGCGATAATGGGAAAAACAAAGAAATTTTTCATGTATCTGATTTTAACGGTAGCGTCGATCCTTTCTGTTTTTCCGCTGTACTATATGTTCTGCGCGTCTACAAACAGAAGTATTGATGTCATTGCCGGAAAACTGATTCCGGGTACGTATCTGATTGACAACTTTAAAGCGCTGATTGCGCAGCAGAACCTGCGCCTTGCACTGTGCAACTCCTTCCGGAATGCGACGGTGCTGACCATTCTCTGTCTTCTGGTCTGCTCGATCGCCGGTTATGGATTTGAGATCTATCATGATAAAGCAAAAGATGCGGTATTTACCGTACTTCTGACTGCGATGATGATTCCGTTCGCAGCCATCATGATCCCAATGTTCCGTATGTTTTCCCAGCTAAAGATGGTCAACACGATGGCAGCTTTCATGCTTCCTTCGATTTCAACACCGTTCATGATCATGATGTTCCGCCAGGCTTCCCGTTCCTTCCCGCACGATATCATCGAAGCGGCAAGACTCGATGGCTTAAGCGAGACAGGAATTTTCTTTCGTATGTATATGCCGACCATGAAATCGACGTATGCGGCAGCAACAATCATCACCTTTATGAACGCATGGAACAACTACCTGTGGCCGAAGGTTATCTTACAGAACAATGAATCCATCACCATGCCGATGCTGGTAGCGAACCTGCTCGGCGGCTACACTGTAGATTATGGTGTGCTGATGCTCGGCGTATTTATCTGTACGATCCCGACAGCAATTATTTTCTTCTGCTTCCAGAAGAGCTTCACAGAAGGTATCACAGGTGCCGTAAAATAAGAAAAAGAATCGAACAGAAAAGGTGGATATTTGGATGAATATCCACCTTTTTTTCAAAAGATCAAAAAGAACAAAATTCCAGAAGGAGGAAAATAAAAATGGGTGTATTTCAGTATGAAAAAGTGAAGGACCCGACGTACTATGGAGAAAACCGGGTGGCGGCGCATTCCGATCACAGATATTATGGATCGGTGGAAGAAATGGAGCAGCATGTGGAAAACTTCCGTCACAGTCTGAACGGACTGTGGAAATTCCATTACGCAAAGAACTACGAGAGCACGATTCCGGGATTCGAGACACCGGAGTATGACTGCACAAAATGGGACGATATCCGCGTGCCGGCACATATCCAGATGGAGGGATATGACGCACCGCAGTATGCCAATGTGCAGTACCCATGGGAAGGAAGAGAAGAGATCCAGCCGGGCGAGATTCCGGAGTGGTTCAATCCGACGGCTTCCTATGTGAAATATTTTGAAGTGCCGGAGCAGATGAAAGGAAAACGGCTTTTTGTTTCCTTCCAGGGAGCAGAGAGCGGTATTGCCGTATGGCTGAACGGAACGTTCCTTGGCTACAGCGAGGATACGTTTACTCCGTCCGAGTTTGAACTGACCCCGTATCTGAAAGAGGGCGAAAATAAACTGGCTGCGCAGGTTTTCAAATGGACGAGCGGAAGCTGGTGCGAGGATCAGGATTTCTTCCGTTTCTCCGGTATTTACCGTGATGTGTATCTGTACACGATTCCGGAGGTTCACGTTTCGGATCTGAAAGTACAGACGCTGCTGGATGATACGTTTACGAAGGCAGATCTGGTCATTGATACGAAAATGATCGGAACAGGAAAGGTAAAAATTACCCTGTTAAAAGACGGAACGGCACTGCAGAGCACCGAAGGTGTGCTGGATGGGGAAACACAGTTTGTTCTGAAAGTCGATCACCCGGAACTGTGGTCCGCAGAGACACCGGTGCTGTATGATCTTCTGCTGGAAGTCACCGCAGAGGATGGAACGGTGCAGGAACTGATTCCGCAGAGAGTCGGATTCCGCCGCTTTGAGATGAAAGACCACATCATGATGCTGAATGGAAAGCGGGTTGTCTTTAAAGGCGTCAACCGCCACGAGTTCAGCTCCGTATCCGGCCGTGTCGTTTCGAGAGAAGAGCTGATCAAAGACCTGACGACGATGAAACAGAACAACATCAATGCAATCCGTACCTGCCATTACCCGGATGCGGTCGGCATTTATGATCTGTGCGATGAATACGGTCTTTACATGATCGCGGAGTGCAACATGGAGTCCCATGGAACGAGAGATACGGATGCGGTACGAAGCGGAGATTTCTCCGGTGTTGTACCATGCGACCGCCCGGAGTGGATGGACTGTATGCTCGACCGTGTCAATTCGATGTATCAGAGAGACAAAAACCATCCGGCGATTCTGATCTGGTCCTGCGGAAATGAATCGTTTGGCGGAAAAGTTATTTTTGAAATGTCCCAGTTATACCGGAAAATGGACCCGACCCGTCTCGTTCATTATGAAGGAGTTAATGACGACCGCAGATACAACGACACCAGCGATATGGAAAGCCGGATGTACACCACCGTCAATGAAATCCGTGAATTCTTGTCGAAAGACAGAAGAAAACCGTATGTCTGCTGTGAGTATGCACATGCGATGGGAAATTCCTGCGGCGCCATGAAGAAATATATGGATCTTGCCGAGGAAGAACCGCTGTTCCAGGGCGGCTTTATCTGGGATTATATCGACCAGTCAATCTACAAAAAAGACCGCTACGGAAAAGAGTTCCAGGCGTACGGCGGAGACTTTGATGATCATCCATGCGATTACAATTTCAGCGGAAATGGTATTGTATACGGCGGCGAGCGCGATGCTTCCCCGAAGATGCAGGAAGTAAAATTCTGCTATCAGAACATTGCTGTGGATGTACAGAAAGACAAAGCAGTTGTAAAAAATAAGAACCTGTTTGTGAATACCGATGCGTTTGACTGCGTGGTAATTCTCGAAAAAGAAGGAAAGAAACTGAAAGAAGTGCCGATGGAAATTTCCGTGGAGCCGCTTTCCGAAAAAACAGTGGAGCTTCCGATTGCCGTACAGACCTTCCGGGCGAGTATGCGGTGACCGTTTCCTTCCGCCTGAAAGAAGATACCATATGGGGCAAGCGCGGCCATGAAGTTGCATTCGGACAGGGTGTTTATGAAGTGGAAGCACCGGCGAAAGCAGAAAAACCGGCGAAATTTGAAGTGATCCGTTCCAACCATGATTTTGGTGTGCGCGGCGAAAATTTTGATGTGATGTTCTCCGATCTGAACGGCGGACTCGTATCGTACCGTTACGGCGGCGTTGAGATGATCAAAATGATTCCGAAACCGAACTTCTGGCGTGCGCCGATCGACAATGACTGCGGAAGCCTGATGCCGATGCGTTACAGCCAGTGGAAGATTGCTTCAATGTATCTGTCCCACAAATATCCGAACGGCAGCCATTATCCGGGACTGTATGCGCCGGAAATCGAAGTACACGAGGACTGCGCAGAAGTCAGCTACCGCTATGTAATGCCGACCACACCGGCGAGCGAGTGCCGTCTGACCTACCGTGTCTTCGGCGATGGAAGCATTCAGACGACGCTGACGTATGATCCGGTGAAAGAGCTCGGCGATATGCCGGAATTCGGCGTGATGTTCAAACTGGATGCCGATTATGACAACGTTACCTGGTACGGCATGGGACCGGAGGAGACGTATGTGGACCGCTGTGCCGGAGCAAAGCTCGGTGTTTATAAGAATAAAGTCGAAGATAATATGGCGAAATATCTCGTTCCGCAGGAGTGCGGCAACAAGGTTGGTGTACGCTGGGCAACCGTGACGAACCGCAAGGGCCGCGGTATGATGTTCAGCGGCGACAAGATGGAATTTTCCGCACTGCCGTACACACCGCACGAGCTGGAAAATGCGATGCATCCGTATGAACTGCCGCAGGTACATTACACCGTTGTGCGCGTGGCAAAACAGCAGATGGGTGTTGGCGGAGACGACAGCTGGGGTGCACAGACCCATCCGGAGTACCTGATTCCGATTGATAAAAAACTGGAGTTTACCTTTACGTTTAAGGGAATCTGATGCGTTCAGCCCATTCTGTCCGTGGACAGGATGGGCTGTCTGCGAAAGAAAAGGAGACAAAAGCAGATGGAGAAAGAAGTAAATTTTGGAAAGCTCCTGCACGGGGGCGATTATAACCCGGAACAGTGGCTGGATTACCCGGAGATTCTGGAACAGGATCTGGCGTATTTCAAGAAAGCCAGAATCAATGAGGTTTCGCTTGGCATGTTTTCCTGGGCATTTTTAGAGCCGGAGGAAGGAGTTTTCCGTCTGGAATGGTTAAAAGAGGTGATTGACCGCCTGTATGAAAACGAAATTGTGGTCATGCTTTCCACGCCGACGGCGGCAAGACCGCGCTGGATGGCGGAAAAATACCCGGAGGTGCTCCGTGTCAATGCAGCGAGAGAACGGAATCTGTACGGGGAGCGCCATAATCACTGCTATACCTCACCGGTTTACCGGGAAAAAACGAGAATCATCAATACGAAGCTGGCGGAAATGTTCAAAGACCACCCTGGCGTGATTGCATGGCATATTTCGAATGAATACGGCGGAGAGTGCCACTGCCCGCTGTGCCAGGAGGCATTCCGCGGCTGGGTGAAGAAAAAATACGGCACACTGAAACGGCTGAACCGTGCCTGGAATACCGGGTTCTGGAGTCATACTTACCAGAGTTTTGACCAGGTGGAGAGCCCGTCTCCGAAAGGAGATTCTTCGCTGCACGGACTGAATCTGGACTGGAAACGGTTTGTGACGGATCAGACCGCGGATTTTGTAAAATGGGAAATCAAAGCGTTGCGGGACGCTGGGGCAGAACAGCCGTCTACCATCAATATGATGTATAACTTTACCGGACTGAACTACTACAAGTTTGCCGATGTGATTGACTTTGTATCCTGGGACAATTATCCGACCTGGCATAAAGAGGCGGAGACGGTAACAGCGATGGATACAGGTATGCAGCATGACATTATGCGGAGCATTCAGAAAAAGCCGTTTTATCTGATGGAGAGCTGTCCTTCCGCAACGAACTGGCAGTCCGTCAGCAAGCTGAAAAAACCGGGCATGCTGCAGGCCGCGTCACTGCAGGCAGTTGCGCATGGGTCGGACAGTGTGCTGTATTTCCAGATGAGGCAGAGCCGCGGTGCATCCGAAAAATTCCATGGGGCCGTGATCGACCATTATGGCGTATCGGATACTAGGGTATTCCGTGAAGTGGCGAAAGTCGGCGTAGCTTTGGAGAAACTGCAGGAAGTGAACGGTTCGCAGAACCCGGCGGAAGCAGCCGTGATTTATGATGTCGAAAACCGCTGGGCGGTGGAAGATGCGGCGGGTCCGCGGAATGCAGGTGTTTTTTATAAAGAAACCGTGGAAAAGCCATATCAGGCATTCCGGAAACTGGGCATCAATGTGGATCTGATTGACGAGACGAGGAGTCTCGACGGATACCGTGTTGTGGCAGCGCCGATGGTTTATCTGCTGCGGGAAGGATGGACAGAGAAGGTTCGGAACTTTGTGAAAAACGGCGGAATTTTTCTGCTGACTTACTGGTCCGGCATTGTGGATGAGACGGATCTCTGTTACTTAGGCGGAACGCCGCATGACCTGATGGATGTGATGGGATTCCGGAGTATGGAGATTGACGGCTTATACGATGGCGAATGGAACGAAGGAATTCCGGAGCCGGAAAATCCGCTGCATCTGGAACGGGCATACCGCTGCAGTCATCTCTGCGAGCTGGTACAGCCATCGACGGCGGAAGTGCTGATGACATACGGAAAAGATTTCTATGACGGCATGCCGGCGATGACCCGGAATGTGTACGGAAAGGGAAAAGCGTATGCCGTTTGTGCGGACTTTGAACAGGGACTGTACGATGAAGTCTGCCGGAAACTGGCAGAAGAGGCCGGTGTGGAGCGGATCGTGGAAGAAGTTCCGGAAGGTGTGGAAGTCACGATGCGCGAGCAGAAGGACGGAACCAGGTACGTGTTTGTCCAGAACTTTAGCCGGGAGACCGTTGAAGTCAAACTGCCGATCGAGCGCTATCCGGTATGGCAGGGAACGTATGATGGAACGATCGGAAGCTGGAAGACGATTGTGCTGAAAGGAAGATAGAAGAGAAGAAAAGTCTGTTGAGAAAAACCGAAATGGGCTGTTTCTCAACAGACTTTTTTCGTTCATGCATTTGCAGCAGCGTCTTCTTCCTGCGCCAGCTTTTTCTTATACACTTCGCCCCAGTCCCACATCGCATCCATGATCGGGTGGAGGCTGAAGCCGAGTTCCGTCAGGAATATTCGACACGCGGCGGTACCTCGGCGTAAACTTTACGGTTGACCAGACCGCTCTGTTCCATCTGGCGGAGCTGGGAAGTTAAAACTTTTTGAGAGACGTGACCGATGGACTTTTTCAGCTCGCCGAACCGCATGGTGCCGTGGAGCAGCAGATCGCGCAAGATCAGAACTTTCCATTTATCACTGATCAGAGTCAGCGTAGTTTCCACCGGGCAGGGCGGAAGATCAGCAAGAGAAACGGGTGTTTTTTCTGCGGATGACATAAGAGAAAACCTCCTTTTTGAAGAAAATAATGATTTGAAAGATGGCGGAAACGTCTGATTTTACACAATAGTATCTTTTGGGTAACTACACCACAATATTGTGCTTACTTTACGAAAGAACTCTATGGACTTATTATAAAGCCATCGAAAGAAAAAAACAATTCAAAAAAACAAAATGGAGGAAAGTAAAATGAGCAAAGCAGTAGAATTTTTAAATGAGAATCCGGTACAGTATCTGGCAACGGTAGGTCGTGACGGAAAGGCAAAATGCCGCCCGTTCATGTTTGCAGGAGAGGTTGACGGAAAACTGTGGTTCTGCACCAACAACACAAAAGATGTTTACAAAGATATGCAGGAGAATCCGGAAATCGAAATCTCTGTTTCCAACCCGTCCTACGCATGGATCCGTCTGCACGGAACCGCAGTGTTTGAAAATAACATGACTGTAAAAGAAGTGTGCATGCAGAACCCGATCGTAAAAGGCCAGTACCAGACCGCTGACAACCCGATTTTCGAGGTATTCTATCTGGACAATGCACACGGTGTAATCGCAGACTTTTCCGGAAACCCACCGTACGAGTTTTAATCTGTCACTATGAATTTGAAAACTGCGTGTCGCATTCTCGTTACTTTAGCCTGCAAATAAAAAGTCAATACTAAAATTGAAGAAAGTTAAAAAACTTTACAGGTTAAAAATTAGGCATTAAAATAAAGGCCACCACAACCAGTGCTGGTCTGAAAAGTAAAAGTTTTGAATTAGCTTGGATCAGGAAGAACAGAAAGATATTCTTTCACTCGT
>ENA-OQAN01000577-OQAN01000577.1-human-gut-metagenome-genome-assembly--contig:-NODE-577-length-18980-cov-2.690129_pt1 | contig 18980 bp, 21 predicted proteins | sample MGYA00242735_ERZ504527 | MGnify/ENA primary metagenome ERZ504527 (study PRJEB26092, sample SAMD00036230) | human gut metagenome | host: Homo sapiens | study: EMG produced TPA metagenomics assembly of... | reverse complement strand
AAAAGACTCATAATCTGGAGGTCCCTGGTTCAAGCCCAGCTGGTCCACTGATAGGCCCCTATTATTTTAGATATAATAGGGGTTTCTTTTTTATTTGATTGATTATCTGTATTTTACATCACTCGTCCGTGATATAAATTAGATTCTCAAAACTGGAATGGTACATAAGAAAACAGTCTAACTACATAAATTTATGTACTGGATTTATGTACTTATTCCATCTGATTGGGCGGTTTGCTAAAAATCTAAATAGAATGGCAAACTTTAATCTTACTTTCTCCAATGAGAAAAAAGGCTTTTTCCTTAGAATAACGGAAAAAGGCAAATCAAACGGCTTGCGTGCCAAAGTTCAAAACCTTATTAACCCCAATTTCGATTATTGGGATAAGAAGCAACAGAGATTTAATGAAGCTTCCAGTGACGCAATACACAACAATAGCGTATTGCGTGAAATGAAAAGCAAGTATCAAACAGTAATAGATACGTGTAACCCCCAAACACCATTTGAAATAAAACAAATGGTTGAGGCTGGAAAAATGGTTGAAGCTGCCAAAACCCTCACCTTGGAAGATTATCTCAAATCACTTATACAAGGTATGAAAACAGAAAACACCCAGATGCCCTCAAAAAATTTTCAATGCTACATTACTTTACTTCATAAACTGGAAGAAGCATACAAGCGAAAAGACAAATATCAATCCGATTTTTTATCCATTCCTATTAATGAGGTGAACGACGAACATTTTAAAAGCTTTGGAAAATATGTACGTACCGCCCTAAAAGGAACAAACTACTTAGGACTAATGAAACGGTTTCATTCAATGCTTACAAAAGCCAAAGAAGACAAATTTACACAAATTGAGCTAACTTACAGATATAGAAAGGACATGCCTAAAGATACCCAAAAAGCAGCGGAAAAAGCGATTAAAGGCGTTGACATTCTAACCGTAAAACAATACAAAAAATTTGTTAGCATGAACTTAGACACCGTACCACATGGCAATAAATCACAGCTTAAGCACATGGAACTATATAGAGATTTCTGTATTTTCTTGTATGAAACCAAAACGCGCCCGTGTGACTTAATAAAGCTAAAAAACTCTGATATAAAAGATAACAGGATAATTTATTGGGCTACAAAGAAAAAGAATTATACTGACCCCAACACCATACTGGTAAATACAAGCCTTACACCTGTAGCCAAACAAATTATAGACAAATATAAGGGCAAATCATGTCAAGGGTATATTTTCCCCTTTGCTATGAATGAGTATAACTGGAACTTCAAAGACGCTTTGAGCTTTCAGAAATGGCACAACAAAAAACAATATACCTTGCAATGTATCAACTATTTTTTAAGTAAAGTTGCAAAGATTCTAAAAGTAGAGGAACTGACTACATACACTTTCAGACATTCAACTTTTACGCATAAAATACAGGCTGGTGTAAATATCATGCAATTAGCCAAAGAGGGGGGAACGTCTGTTAATATGTTAGAAAAACATTATTATAATCATTTTGCGATATGAAATACCAAATTTTCAGTCAGATAACACAACACGTAACTTATAAGGTTTGTATATGCAAGGGCAATAAAACAGTTTATACGTATGATTGTATGAAACCAACAAAGAATTTATTTAAGGAACTGGGAAAAATATTGCCATCAAAAGTATTTTCAGCCCTTTTTAGAGACTTTATCAACTCTGTAAATGTAATGAATACTTTTTATGAAAAAGACTTCAAATAAAGCCGTTGTTTGCCGTTCTTACCTACTGAGGTAGGTCTATACAAAAGCCTCAGCAAAGTAAGCTATACTGGGCTGAGGCTTTTTTCTCATGGGGTCTATTCAACGGACACCATAAGAAACATTTTAATACATGTTTTTCAAGAACTTGCGTACCGTCCTTTCTCTCCGCATCATCCAGTCAGGCTTACGCTTTATGATTCCTCTGCGATACAAGCTTTTTTCCAAAAACTGGATAATACGCCTGTCCGACAGATAACCTATCCTATAAAGCCTATACAGATACCCAAACGGTATATGTGCCTCACTCGATACTGTTTCCAGTACTTTTCTTGTTACTTTACATTTCTTCATTGCTATATGTTTTAAAATAATCTGATTTCGTTCGGTTGTATTACTGGGAGTTTCTTATCATTCAGATAACATAACACGATGCTAATTGCGTCTGCTTGGTTATCATCTTTGTATTTATACCCCATCTTATCAAGTACGGACATTGTTTCTGCCTTGTTTGCGTACATGTTACCCGTTAAATAATATTTGTGCCTTAATGGACTTATAAAAGTTACTGGAATATTGTTCTTAGAAGCAGCTAATAACATTACCCCTCGTATTTCTCCCAAACAGATAAGGGATTTTTTATGTTTATCGTTATACATATCTTCTGCAACTATTATAGTTATTCGCTCACGCTTTATTATGTTGAGCAACGTATCATAATAGAATTGTAGTTGGTTGGCACGGTCTTTGATTTTATTCAAGTCCCAAACACCGCCTTTTGTGATTTGCCCTTTTCTATAAATGCAATATCCTGTTTTCTTCGCTTGGTCTAAGCTTAAAATATTGTCTGTCATAACTATATTATTAAATATCTTAATAAGATTAAGATATAATCTATATATAGGATTTATTTTATGTATATCAATTATTTAATTTTCAACGCATTAGTTAAATATTCATTTGTTGTAGTGTACCACTGGAGTGGTATATAAAAGTATTGTAGTGTACCACTGGAGTGGTACATAATATACCATTGGAATGGTACACTACAACACTTTTTTGTTATTTTATTTATCGGTTAAATTAATTTTTCGATACTCGTTAAGAAGTTTGTATAACAGTTCCTTATTAGGCTTATATAAAGTTTTTTTTTCTGCCTTTTCCAGTACGTTTAAAGATTAATTTTTCATCACACAACGCTTTCATAATTTGCTGTACGGTGCTACGTTGTACGTTTAACATTCGGCAAATGTCATCATACGACAAAGCGACCCCAATATTTTTTTCATGGGTATATATCTGCCTATTATATTCATATATGATATAAAGCAATATAGCCAACTGGAAACCGCCCAATTTGTATTTGCTCATAATTGCCACACTTAAAAAAATATTCCCTTTACTCCACCTTTCATTATCTATACATATAGCCTCATTCATTTTACTAATTCTTCCAGTTTCTCCACATTGATATGGAACACAAATTTCTTTGCGCTCTGTCTTTCAATTGTTAGATACCCCGTTTTTCCAGTGCTTTGAAATGATACCTCACATTTTCGTGATTCATACACAACTCTTTACCTATATCCCTATAAGACATATAGCGGATTTCATTACCGTGCTTTTCTACAATACTGGAAAGAACAATCACATTTGCAGTCGTTAATCCGATTTGATAAGGGGATAAGCATCAATTTTTAAGTTTTTCATCTTGAACAAATTTAGTTTATATATAGGTATAGAGACAATATGTCTAATAAGTTTTGTTATCTCACAGAAATAATCTATTTTTGTAATGTCCTCGAATAGGGGATATATTTAACGTGTAGGCGTTTAGTCTTATCTATCTTGGAAATCTGGACAATTTCCCTCTGCTTAGATAACGACAAAACACGCTTACGCCTTGGTTGTATATTCTCAAATATGCAATACATTGGCGTGGGCTGTTGTTGTTACAAGCAGATAGGCAGTCCAGAGCCTCCAAGGTGTGATAACTAACAGTTCCCACGCCTTACCATTATAATTATAATGTAAATGCTCCTTTGGGAACTAGGGGGGGTGGCTGTTATCATTATCATGGAATGGGTTATATTTATTCTTGTTTTTTTAATTGTCGGTGGCATTTGTTCATCCATATCTGAAGCTAATAAAGAGGCTAAACGAAAACAAATCATTGCTCAGAATGAAAAGGAAAAGAAAGAGCTTATGAAAAAACGGTTAGCAGTTGTCACCTCCGAACGTGAAAAAAAATATGGCCAACTAACAAAAACAATTCCATATTCATATAATGTTGCGTATGATATGCAGATTTATGAGACTTCAAAAACTGTTTTCATAGAGGGAAAGCCATATTCATTTGCAGACATTCTTTCATGTCGTATTGAAACCACCGTAATAAAAGGTAAAGAAACTCATGTAACAACACCTGATAAAGGACATAAATATAATATGCAGGCTCTTTATGGAAGCAACTGGGAAAAACATATAACAAAATACAACACAGAGATAATTAAAGAACCCGATATAACCCATTATTCTATTTACATAGGCTTAAATAATCTCACTAATCCAATAATTAAAATAGAACTGGGAGATAACAATATGGCAGCAAGTGAAATATGTGCAGTTTTACAAGTATTGGTAAAAAAATAAGAAATGAACGTTATGTTTTGGATTATCATAACAATAGTCGTTATTATACTGGGAGCTATTCTCACACAAATAGAGAATGGTTCACCACATGGCAACAGAAGCCAATATAACGACCTTACTAAAGAAGAAATTGAATATGATTACCTACAACGACAAAAAGAAGAACAAGACGAAGAAGATTATTACTTACAACAAATGGATAAAGATTAGTCTTTGCAGTCCTAACATATTAAAAATCAACAAAATGCTTTTTCTATTTATGTTTCATAAAAACGAGACTGGAAATTTTGACCTCAATATATATACGTTACCCGTTCCAAAATACACCCCTCACCCTTATTTTTTTTAATTTTCGATACAATATAATTTGCCTATTTGTTTAGTTCACTTTAAGAAGCCTCATTAAAACAATAAATACGCCTTAAAAAAATTGCGGAAAATTCACTTTTATATACTTGGGGTACATAAATACATAAAACCCTTTAAGAAGCTTTTCAATAAAGACAAAAATACATTTTAAAACATATATCAATATTTATTAATGATTAATCTCTCCAGTTTAAATTTGATTCTACAACTTTTCCCCCTATATTTGCACTACAATTTGAACCGCAAACGACCTTTGAAAGATTGGTTTATGTACTTGTTTTTATGTACTAAAATACAAAACAGTATTGATTATCAAGTAAATAGAGTGATATTTGTGGATTCCAGGCTGGTCCACAAAGCAGATCAAGCAGTTACGGATTCCGTAACTGCTTTTTTTATGCTCTTGTGCCAGCTGTTTTGGTGAGGGGAATGTCAGCTTTATTGAAAAGCCGGCAGAATCGTTGTTCTAAGCAAAGAAAGGCCGTTTTCCTATGGTAAGATGGGGAAAACATAAGGGAGAACCGTTGGATTTCTGCAGTTGATGCGACACAGGTGACCCGTAGTTTTTCTGCCTTTCTCCGTTCCTTATAGTTGTATTCTGCGGAGAAACTAAAAGTTCCACTAGGTCGAAACAAAAGTTTCACCAGCATGAAACAAAAGTTTCATCAGGACAATACTGTCTGATCGTCCGCATAATTCAGATGAATTGTCCTTTCGATTCCGGCGGAATGAGCGTTCGTTGTGGTCTCTTTGTCTGGACAATTACTTGAATTATCAGGCAAAAGTGGTCTTTTTTGAACAATCTTTTCGTTTATTTCGTTTTAATATTTATTTTTGTCATTGTAAACATTTAATTAATTAGATTATGAAGAAGATTTTGTCTACATTGTTGGTGGCTGTATGCTTGTTTATGGCCATGCCAGCTCAGGCTCAATTTCATTTTGGCTTGAAAGGTGGATTGGATGTGTCGAAAGTTCAGTTCTCTAGTGATCTGTTCAAAGGAGATAATGCTACGGGATTCTTTATCGGTCCGATGGCTGAATTTACATTGCCTGTTGTAGGATTGGGTATTGACGCTGCTGCCTTGTATTCTCAGTCTGGATTGAAAATAAAAGGAAGTGAAGATACTGAAAAACTGAAATCAATTGAAGTTCCCGTTAACTTGAAATGGTCTGTTGGTCTGGGAAGCGCCTTGGTGTATACCTGGCAGCCGGTCCTCAGTTTGGCTTTAACATTGACAATGGCTTTGATAAGCTGATGGATACAAAGACTTGTGCTGTCAGTGTGAATGTCGGTGTCGGTGTGAAACTGCTGAGCCACCTGCAGATTGGAGTAAACTACAACATCGGTGCAAGCAAACTGGCAGAACTGGTTCCGGATGAAGTGGGCGAATATATTTCTGCTCCTAATTTGAGAAAGAACTCCTGGCAGGTATCTGCTGCTTATTTGTTCTAAGAAATCAGAGAAACAAATATAGGATCGGACAGAGTTTTCTGTCCCGATTTCTTTTTTAGTCACACGGATAAACAACTCCCCATGATTTCCGGAGCTCATCCATCTGCTTCATGATTCTGATGGTTTCAGCATGAGGCATGTAAGGTGACTCCAGCCATCCGTTTTCAAGAGCCTCAATGGCTGCATATACTTCATACTCATATCCCGTAATCTGTGCGGGAGCATGATAGACGGCCGTGATGTTATAGTTACTGTCTACGAGACGGACAGACTGGGGATTATTGATGTTTTCTACAATGAGATGGCCTTTGTCTCCGGAGATGACTCCCATCCGGTCTGTCTGCGCATAGATACTGGCCTGCAAACTTGCCATTTTTCCATCCTTATAAAAGAGGGTAATGTTTTCCTGTCCGTCGACTCCGGTCTCTGTCTTGCGGCAGGCAGAACTCATGTCTTCGATGTGCGTACCAAACGTCATGGCCGCGAAATTGAGGGTATAGACCCCGATGTCCAGTAAAGCTCCTCCGGCCAGTTCCGGACGGATGATCCGCTCCTTGTCCTGAATGACATATCCCAGATTGGCAGAGAGGGTATAGGGTTTTCCGATAGCTCCCTGTTCGATCAGTTCCCGTATTTTTTGTGACAAGGGCATGTAGCGGGTCCATATGGCTTCCGTAATGAACACTTGATGCTCTTTGGCCAGGTTTAGCAGGTCTTCGGCCTGACGTGCATTGGCGGTAAACGCCTTCTCGCAAAGAACCGGCTTTTGATTCAGGATGCAAAGTCTGGCATGGTCATAATGCTCAGAGTGCGGTGTCGCTATATAGATAAGGTCGACATGGGGATCCTTGATCAGTTCCTCATACGAACCGTATGCTTTGGTGAACTGCCATTCTCCGGCAAATGCTTCTGCTTTCTCTTTGGACCGGGAAGCGACGGCATAGCGTTCTACATGTTTCATCCCTCCCAGGGTCAGGGCCATTTTCTTCGCGATATTGCCGCAGCCGATAATACCTATTTTATACGTTTTCATTGTCTCTCCATTTGATTGATGAATAATGTACAAAACTATAAAAGTTTACCCATAGTCGGGCAGGGTGGACTGGTTTTTTTATACCTTTGCGATATGAAGAAATATGTGGATGTCATAGTGCCTTTACCGATTGCCGGTCAATATACCTATTCTCTTCCCGAGGCTGGGATGAAAAGGTTAAAGAGGGATGCCGTGTGGTGGTTCCTTTCGGTCGGAAGAAGTATTATACAGCCATTATAACCAAAGTGCATGAGACTCCTCCTGAAGAGTATGAGACCAAGGATGTAGCAGAGATCCTGGATGAACGTCCTGTCCTGCTGGCCCGGCAGTATGCTTTCTGGAAATGGATGGCTGACTACTATTTGTGTACATTGGGAGATGTATATAAGGCGGCTCTTCCTTCGGGCATGAAGCTGGAGAGTGAGACTGTCGTTGTATATAATCCGGACTTTGAGGCTGTGGAGCCTTTGACGGAAAGAGAACAGAGTGTGATGAATCTGTTGTCTGCCGAAACGGAACAGTGCATTACGCAACTGGAAAAGTCAAGTGGCATTCGCCAGATCCTGCCGGTTATCAAATCCCTGCTGGAGAAAGAAGCTGTCAAAGTAAAGGAGGAACTGAAGCGCAGTTACAAACCACGCACCGAAGCACGCGTCCGGCTTACTCCGGGTATGCAGGATGAAGAAAAGCTCCGAGGACTGTTTAACGGATTGGCAAGAGCTCCCAAACAGCTGGCGGTGCTTATGAAATATATTGAATTGTCCGGTTGGGGAACTTCGGGAACAGATTTGAAAGAGGTTACCCGTAAGTCTCTGCTTGAGGCATCCGGTGCTTCTTCTACCATATTGAATGGCTTGACCGGCAAAGGTATTTTTGAATTATACTATCAGGAAGTGGGCCGTCTGGCAAAGGGAGTATGCAATACGGTCTCTTTGAATCCTTTGAATCCGGCCCAGCAGCAAGCTTATTATTCTGTTCTTTCTTTATTTGCTACGAAGAATGTATGTCTTTTGCATGGAGTAACGTCGAGCGGAAAGACGGAAATCTATATTCATTTGATTGATCAGGTACTGAAATCCGGGAAGCAGGTGCTTTATCTGTTGCCGGAGATTGCCCTGACAACCCAGATAACGGAACGCCTGAAACGGGTTTTCGGGAACCGGCTGGGAATCTATCATTCTAAGTTTCCGGATGCGGAACGGGTGGAGATCTGGCAGAAACAGTTGTCGGAACAAGATTATGATGTCATTCTGGGTGTCCGTTCGTCTGTGTTTCTTCCGTTCCGTCGTTTGGGACTTGTCATTGTGGATGAGGAACACGAAACAACTTATAAGCAGCAGGATCCGGCTCCACGTTATCATGCCCGGAGCGCGGCTATTATGCTGGCTTCCATGTTCGGAGCAAAAACCTTGTTAGGTACGGCAACACCTTCCATAGAGACTTATTATAATGCCCGACAGGGGAAATATGGTCTGGTAGAGCTTACGGAGCGTTACCAGAATATCCGTCTGCCACAAATCGAGCTGGTTGATATCAAGGAACTGGCACGTAAAAAAAGAATGACGGCGCAGTTTTCTCCCTTACTCCTGCAAAAGATACGTGAAGCCTTGGAGCACAAGGAGCAGGTAATCTTGTTTCAGAACCGGCGTGGTTTTGCACCGATGATTGAATGCCGCACTTGCGGATGGGTTCCCCGTTGCCGGAACTGTGATGTCAGTCTGACTTATCATAAAGGGATGAATCAGTTGACTTGCCATTATTGTGGTTATACGTATCAGGTTCCTAAATCGTGTCCCGGCCTGCGGAGGTGTGGAACTGGTGAACCGGGGATTTGGTACGGAAAAGATCGAAGACGATATACGGACTGTATTCCCGGAGGCCCGGGTGGCACGGATGGATCTGGATACAACTCGTACCCGTACCGCTTATGAACGGATCATTGCGGATTTTGAAGAAGGGAAGACGGACATTCTGATCGGTACCCAGATGGTGTCAAAAGGACTGGATTTCGATCGGGTAAGTGTTGTTGGAATTCTGAATGCAGATTCCATGTTGAACTATCCGGATTTCCGTTCCTATGAACGTGCTTTTCAGCTGATGGCCAGGTAGCTGGACGTGCCGGGCGAAGAAACAAGCAGGGACTTGTAGTTCTGCAGACCAAGTCTCCGGATCTTCCGCTGATTCATCAGGTGATGTCCAATGACTATTTCCGTATGTACAGTGAACAGCTGGAAGAACGGGAACTTTTCAAGTATCCTCCTTTTTATCGGTTAGTTTATGTATATTTGAAGCACCGGAAAGAAGATGTGCTTGATCAGGCTGCCGAACTGATGGCTTCCTGCTGCGTAAAGGTTTGGGGAGAGGGTATTGGGGCCGGACAAACCGCCTGTATCCCGTATTCAGACACTTTTCATCAAGAAGATAGTGGTGAAGATAGAACTGGATGCATCTTTGGCCAAAGTACGGGTTTATCTTCAGCAGGTGCAGCGCTTCCTGACAGAAGATGAACGTTTCCGCTCCTTATTGGTATATTACGATGTCGATCCCATGTAGAATGTAAATAGATGAAGAAATGAAGATAAAGACAGAATTGGATGTGCATACTCACACGATAGCCAGTGGGCATGCTTTCAGTACGCTTCAGGAAATGGCAAAAGCTGCTTCTGATAAGGGACTGAAGTTATTAGGCATTACGGAGCATTCATCCGGAATCCCGGGGTCGTGTGATCCTATTTATTTTCGGAATCTGCATGTGGTTCCCCGGCAAATGTATGGTATTGAACTTTTGCTTGGAGCAGAAATCAATATTCTGGATACTGCTGGTCATCTGGATATGGATGAATTCTATTTGCAGAAACTTGATTTGCGGATTGCCGGTATTCATTCACTTTTGCTATCAGCAAGGGACTGTGGAGGAGAATACGCAGGGACTGGAGAAAGTGATCTGTAATCCCTATATTCATATCATCAGCCATCCGGGTGACGGTACGGCAAAGCTGCAGTTCGAACCGCTGGTGTTGGCGGCGAAGGAGCATCACACATTGCTGGAAATCAATAACAGCTCGTTGAAACCTTGCCGTGGAAAACTGGAAGCACGGGGGAATAATCTGGAAATACTTCGCTTGTGCAAGCAATATGAAGTACCGGTAATTCTGGGTAGTGATGCACATATTTCTTTTGATATAGCAGATTATGATCTGGCTCTGGAACTGGTGGCTGAAACAGAATTTCCTGAGTCGCTGATCATGAATACTAGTGTAACCAACTTTAAAACCTATTTAAATATCGGATAAAACAGTGTTTTCCGATCCATAAAGATTTGAAATTCATGAAACGGATCCTATTTGTATGTCTTGGCAATATTTGCCGCTCTTCTTCTGCTGAGGAAATTATGCGGACTTTCATAGCCCGCGAAGGTTTAGAACATGAAATTGAAGTTGATTCAGCAGGAATCAGCAGCTATCATCGGGGAGAACTTCCGGATGAACGGATGCGTATGCATGCAGCCCGCAGAGGATATCATCTGACCCATCGCTCACGCCCTGTCTGTTCAGATGATTTTTATCATTTTGACATGATCCTGGGAATGGATGACCGGAATATTGATGCCTTGAAGGAAAAGGCTCCGGATCTCGAGTCTGAAGCAAAGATTGGCCGGATGACTGATTTCTGCCGGGAAAAGGTCGTTGATTATGTCCCGGATCCTTATTATGGCGGAGCACAGGGATTTGAGAATGTGCTGGATATACTGGAAGATGCGTGTGAGGGCCTGCTTCAGAGTTTAAATCATCAAAATATATAATACAACCGGATATGAGTCAAGTTGCTTTTCCTTTTGCAAAACCATTATATGTAATGACGAAGCCGATCGGGGCTGTATGTAATCTGGCCTGCGACTATTGTTATTACCTGGAGAAAACAAATCTGTATAAAGACACGTCCAAGTATGTGATGAGCGATGAACTGTTGGAGAAGTTTATTCGTGAATATATTCAGTCGCAGACCATGCCGCAGGTTTTGTTTACCTGGCATGGCGGAGAAACATTGATGCGTCCGCTCAGTTTCTATAAGCGGGTGATGGAGTTGCAGCGCCAGTATGCTGGCGGGCGTTCTATTGACAACTGCATCCAGACCAATGGTACGCTTCTGAATGATGAATGGTGTGAGTTTTTCCGGAAGAATAACTGGCTGGTAGGAATCTCCATTGACGGCCTCAGGAGTTTCATGACGAATACCGTAAGAACCGTCAGGGACGCCCTTCCTTTGTAAAAGTCATGCAAGGCATTCAGCTCTTGAAAAAACACGGGTAGAGTGGAATGCCATGGCTGTTGTGAATGATTATAATGCTGATTATCCGTTGGAGTTTTATCACTTCTTTAAAGAACTGGATTGCCATTATATTCAGTTTGCTCCGATTGTGGAGCGTCTGAGCCATCATGCTGACGGACGCCACCTGGCTTCTCCGTTGCAGAAGGGTGAAAAATTGGCTGATTTTTCTGTGTCGCCGGAACAGTGGGGAAATTTCTTGTGTACATTGTTCGATGAATGGGTGCGCAATGATGTGGGGCAGTTTTTTATTCAGCTGTTTGATTCAACTTTGGCGAATTGGGTTGGCGAGCAACCGGGTGTTTGCTCTCTGGCAAAGACGTGCGGACATGCCGGGGTTATGGAATTTAATGGAGATGTCTATTCCTGCGACCATTATGTGTTCCCCGAGTTTAAGCTGGGAAATATTTATGAGAAGACATTGATTGAAATGATGTACAGCGACCGTCAGCTGGAGTTTGGACAGATGAAACAAAAGGCTTTGCCAACACAATGCAGGAATTGTGAGTTTCTGTTTGCCTGCAACGGTGAGTGTCCGAAAAATCGTTTCGCAGTGACACCGGATGGAGAGCCGGGCCTGAATTATTTATGTAAGGGGTATCATCAGTTCTTCAGTCATGTAGCACCTTATATGGACTATATGAAACGGGAGCTATTGGCAGAGCGGGCTCCGGCTAATGTTATGGAAGCAATCCGCAGAGGGGAGCTTTGATATTTACTGCCTGGTAGTTTGTGGACTACCAGGTAGTAGTCAGAAAATTACTGCGTAGTAATCGAAGGACTACTACGCAGTAATTTTTATTTCTTTAATTCCGGATAGCTGATACGGGTGTGATACATGGTTTTCAGCTTTTCCTTGAATACAGCTTTAACGGTAGCAATATCCTTGAACGTGATGGGGCATTCTTTGAAATAACCTTCCTGTACCTGTGCATCGATAATCTTGTCGACCAGATTAGATATGCTTTCTTCCGTATATTCAGGAAGGCTGCGTGAAGCTGCCTCCACAGAATCTGCCATGGTCAGAATGGCCTGTTCTTTCGTAAAGGGATTCGGACCGGGATAGCGGAATGCTTCTTTGTCAATTTCTTCTCCAGGATGCTCATTCTGATAGGAGATATAAAAATACTTGGTCAGTCCTCTTCCGTGATGTGTACAGATAAAGTCCTTGATCACTTTAGGCAGATTATATTTATCTGCAAGCTTCATACCGTCTGTTACATGATTGATGACAATCTGCGCACTTTGCTTATAGCTTAACTGGTTGTGTGGGTTTACTCCTGACTGGTTTTCTGTGAAGAATGCAGGGTTCATCATTTTCCCGATATCGTGATACATGGCACCAGTACGTACCAGCTGGCTGTTGGCTCCGATACTATTGGCTGCTGCTGCGGTAAGGTTGGCCAACTGTAAGGAATGTTGGAATGTACCGGGAGCAACCTCCGACATCTCGCGCATCAGTTTGTTGTTGATGTTTGATAATTCAACGAGAGTAACATTCGAGGTAAATCCAAAAGTCTTCTCCAGTATGAACAATAAGGGGTATGTGAACAGCAGAAGGATGCCGTTGATGATGAAATTAATATACATGTGTGTACTCAATTGTGCCACATTGTTTACGTGGATCAGATCCAGTGCCAGATAAAGAATGACATAGCTGCAGGTGACAATCAGTGCGCTTCGTAATAACTGTGAGCGTTGAGACAATTCCCGCAGGCTGTAAATACCTGCCATACCGGCTACTGTCTGTAAAAGTATAAACTCATGAGGAGTCCGTAAGGCAATGGAGCAAATTAAGATGGAGATAACATGCGCCATGAATGCGGTGCGCGAATCAAGGAATATACGGATGATCATCGGAATCATGGCGAACGGAACAATGTAGACACTGAGGAAAGCATGTTCCACCATAATGGATGACAGGACAGGGAAGAAGGTAATGAGAATAAATAATAAATAAAGGCTTCCTTTCTTGCCATAATAGTCACGTCGGAATAATTCCAGGTACACCATGAATGCGACAATCAGAATGGTGACAAAGAGAATCTGGCCGATTAAAGTTAATCTTTTTTCGGCTGCAGTTTCACTTCGTTTGCTCCATTCCTTCTGAAGTGATCTCAGGATATCATATGTATGCTGGTCTATGATTTCTCCGCGTCGATAATCTTTTGTCCGTTCATAACGAAGCCGCTGGCCCATGATAATCCGGATAAAAGATCCTGTTTGGCAGCTTCGGATTTGGATGCATCATAAGTTAAGTTTGGAGTAATGTAGTTGTTCAGGTTACAGCGTTGCAATAACACCTTATTATAATGTACGGTATCTGAATTGATCAGTGCTTCGTAAGCTTGTTTGGTCGTATACAGCTCTTCAGTAGGCAATTGGCTGGAGGTATTTTTGTTTACAACGCGAATCGTGTTTCTGTCTTCTTTTTTCAGGGAAGCCAGATCATCCATGGATACGACTCCTTTCTCATAAATGACTTCCAGTATACGCTCAATATGATGCTGATAAGCCGGGACCGATGATGTTGCGCAGGTTTTTGTTATAGTCATCTTTGAATTTCTGGATCATCTGTTCACCCTGAGTCTTGTCTATCTCATAGTAGCTGATAGAATGCCATTAAACTGTCCTGTTCTTTCTGGATCTGTTCATCTCCTTTGTAAATAGGGAAATCAAAAGAAGCCTGTAACAGGCCATATTTCCACGGCTTGTTGATGTCAACTGATAATTAAACTTGCCTTCTTTGGGAAGAAAATATACGATAACTGCGACAGTCACCAGTGAAATGGCGCATTTGTAAAGCAGTTCCTTATATGAAAACGGTTGTTCTCTATGTAAACTTTTCATAAGCATGGATATTTGTGCTGCAAAATAAACAAAAAACGGGAAAAATAGATTAATTTTGCGGCGTATTTTTAGATGAAAATCACTATGGCTGAAAGAAAAGTAAGAGTTCGTTTTGCACCGAGTCCTACGGGTGCATTGCATATTGGTGGTGTGCGCACTGCCTTGTATAACTATCTGTTTGCCCGCCAGCATGGGGGAGACTTAATTTTCCGAATTGAAGATACTGACTCCAATCGTTTTGTACCCGGAGCGAGGAGTATATTATAGAATCATTCCGTTGGTTAGGAATAAAGTTTGATGAAGGTGTTAGCTTTGGTGGCAACTATGGTCCTTACCGTCAGTCAGAACGCCGTGATATCTATAAAAAATATGTACAGATTCTGCTGGATAACGGAAAGGCTTATATTGCATTTGATACACCGGAAGAATTGGAAGCAAAGCGTAAGGAAATTGCGAACTTTCAGTATGATGCGACGACCCGTACCTCTATGCGTAACTCATTAACCTTGCCGAAGGAAGAGGTTGATAAACTGATTGCAGAGGGAAAGCAATATGTGGTTCGTTTTAAGATTGAACCGAATGAGGATGTTCATGTACATGATATTATCCGTGGAGAAGTCGTGATCAATTCTTCTATCTTGGATGATAAAGTTCTGTATAAGTCAGCAGATGAACTTCCTACCTATCACTTGGCAAATATTGTAGATGATCATCTGATGGAAGTGTCTCATGTGATCCGTGGAGAAGAATGGTTGCCGTCTGCTCCTTTGCATGTGTTGTTGTACCGTGCATTTGGCTGGGAGGATACGATGCCGGAATTTGCTCATTTGCCGTTGCTGCTGAAACCAGACGGAAATGGTAAGTTGAGCAAGCGTGACGGTGATCGTCTGGGCTTCCCTGTATTCCCTCTGGAATGGCATGATCCGAAGAGTGGAGAAGTCTCTTCAGGCTATCGTGAATCCGGATATTTGCCTGAGGCTGTAATCAACTTCCTGGCGTTACTGGGATGGAATCCGGGAAATGATCAGGAAATCATGTCAATGGATGAACTGATTAAATTGTTTGACCTTCACCGTTGTAGTAAGGCTGGTGCCAAGTTTGATTATGAAAAGGTAAATGGTTTAACCACGAATATATTCTGATGAAGAGTGATGCAGAAATAGCAGAATTGTTTATGCCGATCTTGAAAGAGCATGGTATTGATGCTCCAATGGAAACGGTAACAACTGTTGTTGGTCTGATGAAGGGACGTGTTAGCTTCATCAAGGAATTATGGGATACCTGTAAGTTCTTCTTTGTTGCTCCGGAATCTTATGATGAAAAAACAGTCAAGAAGCGCTGGAAAGAGGATTCTGCTGAGCGCATGACAGAACTGGCTGACTTATTGGAATCATTGGATGATTTCTCACTGGCTCATCAGGAAGAAGTTGTCATGAAATGGATTGAGGATAAGGGTTATCATCTGGGTAATATTATGAATGCTTTCCGCTTGACTCTGGTTGGCGAAGGTAAGGGACCTCACATGTTTGATATTTCTGCAGTATTGGGTAAGGATGAAACTGTAAGACGTATGCGTCGTGCTATTGAGGTACTCAAATAAGCTAGTTTATTATGATTTATAATATTCTTTTATTCTTATATGCGTGTGCAGCCCGTGTGGCTGCACACTTTAACCAAAAAGTTTCCAGCATGGTAAAAGGCCAGAAGGAAACTTTTGGTATTTTGAAAGGATGCATAAAACCGGATGCTCGTTATATATGGTTTCATGCAGCTTCGCTTGGTGAATTTGAGCAGGGACGTCCGTTGATTGAAGAGATCCGGAAACGTTATCCTCAATATAAGATTCTTCAGACTTTCTTTTCTCCTTCCGGATATGAAGTCCGTAAAGATTATAAAGGTGCAGATGTTGTTTGTTATTTACCTTTTGATACCCCGGGAAATGTCCGCCGTTTTTTGGATTTAGCTCATCCATGCATGGCTTTTTTCATTAAATATGAGTTCTGGCAAAACTATCTGACAGAATTGTCCAGAAGAAGAATTCCGGTTTATAGTGTATCGTCTATTTTCCGTCCGGATCAGGTGTTTTTCAAATGGTATGGAAGAAGTTATCGGAATGTATTGTCTTGTTTTGATCATCTCTTTGTACAGAATGCAGAGTCTGTTGAGCTATTGAAGACAATAGGGGTCACTCAGACAACAATTGTAGGTGATACACGCTTCGACCGCGTGCTGGAGATCTGTCATCAGGCGAAAGACCTGCCTTTGGTTGAGGCTTTTAAAGGTGATAAACTGACCTTGGTTGCAGGAAGTTCATGGGCTCCAGATGAGGATATATTCATTCCTTATTTTAATGCTCATCCGGAAATGAAACTGATCATCGCTCGCATGTTATAGCAGAAAGCCATCTTGAAGAGATTATTGGCAAATTGAATCGGACTGTAGTGCGATATACTCAGGCTACAGAAGCTAATGTACGTCAGGCTGATTGTCTGATTATAGATTGCTTTGGATTGCTATCTTCAATTTATCGTTATGGAGAAATTGCTTATATTGGAGGTGGTTTTGGAGTAAGTATCCATAATACTCTGGAAGCTGCTGTTTATGGGATTCCTGTGATTTTCGGTCCCGAGAACCGGAAATTCCTGGAAGCTCAGGGATTGAAGCAGTGTCAGGGTGGTTTTGAAATTCATGGAGAGAAAGATTTCATTCAGCTGATGGATCGCTTCCTTAGTGATTATTCTTTCTTGGATAAATCGGGAAAGCGTGCCGGAAATTATGTCCGGGATAATTCCGGGGCACTTGAAAAGATTATGAATACTGTGAAGTTTTAAGAAAATCGCCAGCCTGTTCATGTAAGATGAGAGGCTGGCGATTTCTTTATAAACAGCTGACGTAGCTATTCGTGCTGGTCTTCTTCTTTAAACCAGGATGCATACATCAGGTATCCATTGGCTATTTTTTGATTTAGTTCCTTGCTTTGCTGCGGGTCTACCCGTTTGATAAATTTTGCAGGGACACCTCCCCATAGGTATGAGGCTCGATGACAGTATTCGCCAGAACCAAGCTCCGGCGGCAACAATTGCTCCTTCTCCTACGATGCATGGTCTAGCAGTGTTGATCCCATACCAATTAAAGCATTGTCTTTTACACAAGCTCCATGTAAGGTTACATTGTGGCCAATGGAAACATCATTGCCTATTTCTACGGTAGATTTTTCATAGAGGGTGTGCAGTACACTCCCATCTTGTATATTTACCCGATCACCGATACGGATGGAGTTGACATCGCCACGTAATACAGTGTTGAACCATATACTACAATTTTTGCCCATAATGACATCACCAATGATTGTTGCATTATCGGCCAGATAACAATCGTCTCCTATTTGAGGAGTAAATCCTCTGACTGATTTGATAAGTGCCATATAATATTCTATAAATAAGGTAATCCAAATTATATAAGCTTTATGAAAGCGGTAAGGTTGCGTTTCTTAGCCATTGCTTTTCGGTTTCGCTTAACATAGGGCTAAGTGCTTCATATACATTTTTATGGTATTGATTGAGCCATGTCTTTTCTTCGGTAGTAAGCATTTCTGGAAGAATGGCTTCCTGATCGATGGGGCAGAGGGTGAGTGGCTCAAATTTATAGAATACGCCAAACTCAGTTTCTCTGGACGGTACAACAAGCATTGTATTTTCCGTACGGATACCGTATTTTCCTGCTTTGTAAATACCGGGTTCATTGGTAATGGTCATACCGGGAAGTAGTGGGGCAGGGACATAATTCATGCGGATTTGGTGAGGCCCTTCGTGTACATTAAGGAAGTGGCCGACACCATGTCCGGTGCCATGTCCATAGTTAATACCATTTTTCCACATATATTGCCGGGCCAGTATGTCTAGTTGTGTCCCGCATGTTCCATGGGGGAATTCGGCTGTTGATAAAGCAATAAATCCTTTTAATACTAATGTATAATCTTTTTTTTGCTCTTCGGTAACAGGTCCTAATGGAATAGTACGAGTGATGTCTGTTGTTCCATCCAGATACTGTGCACCACTATCCAACAGTAATAAGCCTTCTGCCTTAAGCTGAGATGAGGTTTCTGGAGTTGCCTCATAATGTACGATAGCTCCATGTTCCTGATAGCCAGCTATTGTGTCAAAACTGATACCCTGAAATTCATCTTGTTCGGCCCGTAATTCATATAGCTTATGGTCAATGCTCATTTCTGTCTCTTGGCTGGTTCTGACAGTTTCCTTTAGCCATTTTAAGAATCGTACCATTGCAACACCATCGCGTTTCATGGCTTTATGGAAACCGGCAATTTCTGTTTCGTTTTTGATGGCCTTAAGGAATGTAACAGGTGAAGTTTGTCGGATTATGTCGTTTTGAGTTGCTATTGTTTGGTAAAGAGTGAAGTTTGTTGTAGGCGGCAGTAAAAATTGCATTCCTTGGATGTCTTTCAAATCCTGTTCAAATGGCTGTATATGGCTTTGTTTGGACTTGTTGGTGTTCCAGATAAGCCATAACTTCTTGATTGATTTTTTC
>ENA-OQAN01000576-OQAN01000576.1-human-gut-metagenome-genome-assembly--contig:-NODE-576-length-18998-cov-1.728684_pt1 | contig 18998 bp, 24 predicted proteins | sample MGYA00242735_ERZ504527 | MGnify/ENA primary metagenome ERZ504527 (study PRJEB26092, sample SAMD00036230) | human gut metagenome | host: Homo sapiens | study: EMG produced TPA metagenomics assembly of... | reverse complement strand
GAAGTAATTCCATGCGATGACTCCTTACGTTATGTTCGGTTTGACTTATAACAGAACGATTTTTCAGTTGTGAAATCAGTTCATGTATGGTATTGTAAAAAATGCCCATGCCACGTTTTCCCACATACTCACGCATTGCAGTAACATGGTTTTCGTTTAACTTTAATATCATAGGAATACCTGCAGCTGCCAACGTATTTATACGTGCGGGCAAATTCAAATCCGACCAATTAGCACGCAACAGATTTTTTTCATTGAAACTGTCATAACTATGTAACCAGCCTGCATCATATTTTGAAAATTCGTTTACCCACTGTAATTGCGAGCAATGATTATGTATATGAAAATGATCGGGTGCAGCTTTGTGAAACTTGCTCATTACCAAACTGTCGGAAATGTAATTTTCATTATACACATGTACATGGATATTAGCATCTGCCAATGCGCGTAATTCACCGGGAGACAGACCTATCATTCTGCCAGTCACCACTGTATGAACCGCACCATCGGTAGCAGATAATTTTTCAGCAAATGTTCCACTATAAAAACAATCCGCTTTGGGTAAATCACCATCCAATACATAAGTAGGAACAGATTTTACATAGTTGGGGATAAATAATTGAAACCAATCTTTTATTACATCATTCAAATAAATCCTCCCATCTGCATAAGTGTATAAATCTATCAATTTATCCCACAGTCCGGCTTTCATAGCTTCGTGAGGACCTTCTTTGAAATGCCAGACAAACGGAATTCCCATATTGGCTTTCAACACTTCGTATGCTATATCAATAGCTCCTGTGCTTAGCTGGGCGTAAATTATGTCTGGTCGGATTTCACATATCCTTTCCTGCCAACATTCATAAGGAATGTCTTTTATATGACCAAATGGAAGAGGACCTACCGTTGAATAACAGAAACGAGGCTTTGCCCAAAGTCCATAAAGTTGATGACCGGCTTCTTCAAAGGCATACATTCGCTCTGGATTATAAGCCAACTCACCTACCAACAGTATTTTCAAAGAATCTTTGCATGGCAAAATTTCTTTACGATAGGGTGCATAAATTTCCGGTTCGCTAATCGTCTTATAGTGAGTAGTTCTAAACCGGATAGGATGCTTTACTTGATAATATTGTCTGTATTTATTTAATCCACCGCCGTATTGCTCTCCCGTAATTTTGTGCCGTTTGATTGGGATGATTCGTCCATTCGCAAGTGACTTGTTTGGTAGGAACAAAAATTCCTTTGTCTGTCAATTTTCTCCAGAAAGTAAAAAACAAGTCTTCAGACACACATTCTTCACGTTCTGTCCAACGGTCAGACGTATTCCGATGTGCTGTTTGTACCATCAAAAGATTATAATCCATCCTTATTCCATACGTACTTTGATAAGCCAAAATGCCTGGAGCTTCCGATGCGTCATAACGTACTCCGCTAAATGCCAAAACAATATCTGTTGATTCATCCAATTTAGCTTTCAGCGTTTCCAAATGTGTGTCGTCATAATAATCATCCGAGGGTAAATAAGCAATATATTCATAGTTTGCCTGTTCCAAAGCCTGATTGACAGCATGCCCTAACCCGGTATTTTCTTCATTACGGATATAAATAATTTTTAAAGATTGGAGATAATCGGATATATACAGTTCTGTATCATCAGTAGAGCCATCATTGACAATGATTAACTCCCATTCTGAATAGGTTTGCCTTTGGAGACTGGCAATAGCCCTTCGTATAAAAGCCGCCTGATTATAGGTAGGCATTATAATGGAAAAACCTGTATGCCTCATAGTATTATTGGTTTATGAAGTGGCTCAATTTTGTACTAGATTCTTTTAAAACATAGTATACAGTCTGAATAACTTCTTATATCAATGAATGACTAAATTCATAATAAAGTAAGTCCTATGTATTTTATGCTTGATAAAGATACGAAAAAGTATCTATTTTTCTTATATTGACTATCAAAAATGTAAAACCACAAAATAGGCCGACTTCATTTGCTAGGTCAGCCCATTTCATTAGATTTTTGTCGTCAAACAAGAAAATCTAATTATGAGCAAAGCATACTTTTATGCGGACGAATATTCTACAGTCTGGTTATAAAATTACTGGATAAGCTAAAAATCTTTCAGATAAGCCGTAAAACATGGTGGTGAATACTATGTAAAAACGATTCGATGGCTGGACATATTTTGTCGTTATGCTCTATGCTGTCATCATGCGTTTTGATTCCTTGCGTGAGATAATGCCGTCCATACAGGCAGAAGCCCGCAAACTTTGTCATTTCTCCAATATCCTGTTCAAGGGTGTGGAACGTCATCCTAAGACCGGCAAAAAGAAGGAGGTATATTTTTGATGGGACTTGGAATAACAAAATACCGCTCGACCATTATATATTCGATGGTTGAGCGGTATTTTGTATATTAAATCGATTTTGTCGGACAACAATGTTTTTTTATTATTCTTTGATATCCTGATAAAGGAAACGTTTGATGCTCTTTTTAGCTGTTTTCTCGAACTCTTCAGGATAGAGTTTGATACGGGTAATTTGTGAATAAGCCGGCAGCATTTTGTTAAGCTCTGTACGGTTGACCTCGATGGCTGCTTCCAGCGCTTTTTTGTCCATACCTTGTGCAAAGGCTTCTTCATTGTCTGGATAAACCAGTGCGATAAGCTTGTCTCCAGCCAGAATGACAAGCGATTCGTTTACGAAAGGCATGTTGTTCAAACGGGCTTCAATTTCCTCAGGGTAAATGTTTTGTCCGGAAGCTGTAAGCAGCATGTTCTTGCAGCGTCCCTTAATGAAAATATTTCCCTCGGCATCCTTGATGGCCATGTCGCCTGTATGAAGCCAGCCATTGCAATCGATAGCCTGTGCTGTGGCTTCCTCGTTCTTGTAATAACCCAGCATGACATTCATTCCCCGGCATACCAGTTCTCCCGGGATGCGTTCCGGATCGGATGACATACCTTTGTTTCCATATTCGAAACTGTTTTTCCACACGATGTGTACAGTATTTCATCCCAGCGGCTGTGGCAGATAAGCGGAGCGGCTTCTGTCATTCCGTAGGCAATGGTGTAGGGGAAGTTGATTTTTCGTAAAAATGCCTCTACCTCAGGATTGAAAGGTGCACCTCCGATTACTATTTCGATAAAGTTACCTCCAAATACCTCCATAGCCTGTGTGCGGATCTGTTCTTTTATCTTATCACTGACGATAGGCAGTTTCAGCAGGAGTTTCCCCAGTTTGTTGTCTACTTTAGGCAGAATATTCTTCTTGAAAATCTTCTCAACGATGAGAGGAACACATGCTATGACACGCGGACGTATTTCAGCAAATGACTCGGCAATGATTTTAGGTGAGGGCATGCGTGTAAGGAACCATAAGTGCGCGCCCACGGTTACTCCATAAATAAAATCGAAAACCAGACCGAAAATGTGTCCTAACGGCAACATTGATACCACATTGTCGCCAGGTTTCAAACCTACTTTTTTATGAATGTGTACTACATTCGAGATAATGCTGCGATAAGGAAGCATTACTCCTTTCGAATATCTGGTTGTACCCGATGTGTAATTGATGACAGCCAGCTCTTCCGGTTCTTCGCGGCGATAAGATACATTCTCCGCACGGAAGCGGCAAGGATAACGTTTCCCGAATTCTTCATTCAGATGTTCACGGGCATAGGTAAGGCGTTGTGAGCGTGAAACAACCAGATCGAAGTTTTTCAGCTCGATGATACCTTCCAGATGAGGCATGGCAGCTTCGTTGAAATTTTCCCACACCTGATCGCCCACGAACAGCATACGTGCTTCCGAATGGTTTACTATATTATGTACATTATCGGCTTTGAATTCGTGAAGGATAGGGACGGCTACTGCTCCATAAGTGATAACACCGAGAAATGTTGCAGTCCAGTTTGCGCTGTTTCTACCGCAGAGCGCGATTTTATCTCCTTTTTTTATACCTGCATGTTCGAATAGAATATGCATCTTTTCTATTTTGCGCGCTACATCTTTGTATTGTAAGGTAGCTCCCTTGTAGTCTGTCATTGCATCCAGATTCCAGTTTTTACGGATGCTTTCTTCAATAAGTTGTATTAAACTGCTTGTTGTTTCCATTTGTTTCATTGCACACTAATCGTGTTAATGTGCGCAAAAATAATAAAAGTTGTCCGAACAACTGGTATATTCACTGAATTATTTTCTGTCAGACAGGGGATAATCTCCAATAATTGCTAACTTTGCCAATAAAAATAGATAAACAAAATATAGTTATGCTGATTTATAATACAACCTTTCATGTGGAAATGAACGATGCGAGAAATTTTGTAATTTGGTTGAACGAATGCTATATTCCTGAAGTCGAACAGTCGGGAGAACTGCGTAATCCTCGCATATTACGTATATTAAGCCATAAGGAGCAGGATAGCGAATGTTTTTCTTTACAATGGGAGGTAGAAGATAGTGCAGCGCTTCATCGCTGGCATACCAAGCAGGGTGCACGCTTGAATGAAGAAATGCTGAAGATATTTAAGGATAAAGTGATTGGCTTTCCCACATTAATGGAGGTGGTCAAGTGATACAGCCTGTAAAGGAAAAGATTATTTTGGGAATAGATCCGGTACAAATATCATGGGCTATGGATGCTGAAGGTGACAGGAGTAAAACCTCAAGTCGTGGCCTTGGGAGTGATAGACCTGAGAAAATGTACTGATCCGTACTTGAAATTGAAGCATATTTACGAACGGGTGCAGGGAGTGATTTCCTCTTATCTGCTGATGAGCTGGCTATCGAAGCCCCTTTCTTTGGAAAAAATGTACAGTCGATGTTAAAACTGGGACGTGCCCAGGGTGTGGCTATTGTGGCTGCTTTATGTCGGGATATTCCTGTAACGGAATATGCTCCTCTGAAAATAAAGATGGCGATAACAGGAAACGGTCAGGCCAGTAAAGAGCAGGTGGCCGATATGCTGAAGCGTATGCTGCATATTCCCGAGTCGGAAATGGGGCCCTTTATGGATGCTACCGATGCATTGGGGGCTGCATATTGTCATTATTTGCAAATGGGCCGTCCGGCTATGCCGAAAGCGTATTCAAGTTGGAAAGACTATATACAAAAGAATCCCGATAAAGTGAAAAAATAGAAAAATCATGAATGCAAAACACCTTTTAGCTATGTTGACCTTAGCAACGGCAGTTGGCTGCAATTCTATCCAGAGAAGTTCATTCGATTCGTTTGATGAATACCCTGTATATGAAGGTAAATGGGAAGAAATGACTTACTCGCCGGCTGGAACGCATTTTTCTTTGTGGGCTCCTACAGCTCAGGAAGTACGTGTCATGTTATACGAAAAGGGACAGGGTGGAGCTGTCCAGCGGATGATAAGCATGCAGCAGGCAGCCGACGGAATGTGGCAGGCTGTGGCAGAAGGTGATTTGAAAGGTAGCTTTTATGCATTCAATGTAAAAATAGATGGCATCTGGCAAGGTGATACTCCTGGTGTTATGGCAAAAGCGGTGGGAGTAAATGGCGACCGTGCTGCCATTATCGATATGAGAGAAACTAATCCTCAGGGATGGGAAAAGGATGTACGTCCGCCCTTAAAAAGTTTTTTCTGATATCATTATTTACGAGATGCATCATCGTGATTTTTCGATCGATACGGTTGCAGGCATCAAGCATAGAGGAAAATTTCTGGCTCTGACGGAAGACAGCACCCATACTTATCTGGGTGAGAAGACAGGTATTGCGCATTTGAAGGAACTGGGAGTGACTCATGTGCATTTGTTGCCTTCATTCGATTTTTCGTCAGTCGATGAAACAAAGCTGAATAAGCTCAGTACAACTGGATATGATCCGAAAAATTACAATGTTCCCGAAGGTTCGTATGCAACAGATCCTTATAAGCCTGATGTGCGTATTCGTGAATTTAAGCAAATGGTGATGGCTTTGCACCGTGCTGGAATCAGGGTAATAATGGATGTTGTATATAATCATACGGCTCTGACAAAAGGAAGCAATTTTGAACGTACAGTTCCCGGTTATTTTACCGTCAGGATAGTGAAGGAAAGTTTGCCAATGCTTCGGGATGCGGTAATGAAACGGCGAGTGAACGTGCCATGGTTCGGAAATTTATCATAGAGTCTGTTTGTTACTGGGCGAATGAATATCATGTAGATGGTTTCCGTTTCGACCTAATGGGCATACACGACATCGTTACGATGAAGGAAATCCGAAAAGCTCTTGATGGAATAGATCCTACCATATTTATATATGGAGAAGGATGGGCTGCCGGTACTCCGCAGCTTCCTGCTTCTGAACTTGCTATGAAGAATAATGTTTATCAGATGCCTGGTATTGCGGCTTTCAGTGATGAATTCCGTGACAGTCTGCGAGGTCCGTTTGGCAAGGATGAGAAAGGAGCTTTCGTTATAGGACGTCCGGGGCATGAAACTGGTGTGAAGTTCGGTATTGTAGGTGGAATTGCTCATCCGCAAATAAACAACGATTCAGTACGTCGTGTTCCTAAGATATGGGCGAATACTCCTTCGCAATTTATCAGTTATGTAAGTTGTCATGACGACTTATGCCTGACAGACAGACTGAAAGTTACTCTTCCGGGGGCTTCTGTTCCGGAATTGAAGGCTTTGCAGAAATTGGCCGAAACTGCTGTGTTTACATCGCAGGGAGTTCCTTTTATATTTGCCGGGGATGAAATATTGCGCGACAGGAAAGGTGTTGTAAATGCTTACAACAAACCGGATGAAATAAATGCGATAGACTGGCGCAATAAAACAGCTTATCGTGAAGTGTTCGACTATGTAAGGGGCTGATTGCTATGCGTAAGGCTCATCCTGCTTTTCGAATGGGAAATGCAGATCTGATTCGCAAGCATCTGGAGTTTATTCATGTGCCGGCTACGAATGTTGTTGCTTTCCGTATAAAGGGAAGTCCTTGTGGCGATAAGTGGTTGAATACGATTGTAGTACTGAATGCTCGTACAGAACCGATAAAGGTTAATATTCCAGAAGGTAAATATTGGATAGCATGTCGTGACGGCAAGATTGACTTGATTTTGGGATTGGGCATGATTACCGGAAACCAGATCACAGTCAGTCCGCGTTCGGCTATGATTATCCATCAGTAATATACAAGAACAATGCAGAATATCATTACAATTAAAGACGGGGTGACCAGACATCCTTTATATCGACTGAATGAGCCGATTAATTTACAGATAGCAAAAGGAGAACATGTTGCTATCGTAGGTCCAAACGGAGCAGGTAAGAGTTTGTTGGTGGATACTATTATCGGACGGTATCCGCTACTGATGAACGAGGTAGAATATGATTTTTCGCCTTCAGAGTCGAACTTGGTATGTGATAATATAAAGTATATAACTTTCCGTGACTCGTACGGTGATTCTGACGGAACGTATTATTATCAGCAGCGCTGGAATTCTCAGGATCTGGAAGAAACTCCAGTAGTTCGTGATTTGTTGCCTGAATGTAAGAATCAGGAGCTACGCACCGTATTGTATGATTTATTTGGGGTAGATACGATGCTTGACAAGCATATTATCTTGTTGTCTAGTGGTGAGTTGCGCAAGTTTCAACTTACAAAAACCTTACTCTCCAATCCGCGTGTGTTGATTATGGATAATCCGTTTATCGGTCTTGATGCCAAAACCCGCGACCTGTTGCATGAACTGTTGCAGAAACTTACAGAGGTAACTCCTTTGCAGGTTATTCTGGTTCTATCGAAAACGGACGATATCCCAGCTTTTATAACACATGTCATTCCAGTTGCCAACCGCTCTTGCGGAAAAAAAATACCCCGAGAGGAGTATTTGTCGATAAATGCCGGTGTTCCTGCCCATGTGCTGATTGAAGAAAAATATCAGCGTATCCTGACTTTGCCTTATGCTGATAATTTGTATCATACCGAGCATATTGTAGACTTGAATAAAGTAAGTATACGTTATGGTGAACGTACTATCCTGAAAGAACTTGACTGGACTGTGCTTTGTGGTGAAAAATGGGCATTAAGCGGAGATAACGGCTCTGGAAAGTCAACGCTGCTGAGTCTGGTCTGTGCCGATAATCCCCAAAGCTATGCTTGTGATATATCTTTGTTCGGGCGTAAGCGCGGTAGTGGAGAAAGCATTTGGGAAATAAAAAAACATATCGGATACGTAAGTCCGGAGATGCATCGTGCCTATTTAAAAAATCTGCCGGCTATTGATATCGTAGCAAGCGGACTCCATGATTCTATCGGCTTGTATAAGAAAACCCATAAGGAAGATATTGCTATTTGTGAGTGGTGGATGGATATCTTTGGTATTAAAGAGCTGAAGGATCGTAATTTCCTGCAACTGTCGAGTGGTGAGCAGCGTATGGTGTTTACTTGCCCGTGCCTTTGTGAAGATCCGGAGCTGCTGATACTGGATGAACCTCTTCATGGATTGGACATGTATAACCGACGGCTGGTAAAGGATGTGATAGAGGCATTCTGTCAGCGAAAAGATAAAACACTTATTATGGTGACACATTATAAGGAAGAACTTCCTGCGTGTATAGATCATAGTCTGTATCTTGTACGAAACCGTTAAGGCTTGTTTTATTTGTGTCCTGATTGGCAGAAAGAGATTGTTGAATTGCTTTTGATGAAATCTGTGAGGAAATATTTTTGGTTTTTCGTTTCTTTTCCTATATTTGTTTAATTTTTAAGAAAGGGCTAAAAAGCCCTTTTATACATAACTAATATATGAAAACTATGAATATCAAGATTCGACTGATCATTATGAACTTCCTGCAGTTTGCTGTATGGGGAGCTTATCTGACCTCCATGGGAACTTATTTAACTAAAATTGGGCTGGGAAGCCATATTGGTATATTTTATGCCATGCAGGGTATTGTTTCGTTGTTCATGCCTGCTATATTAGGCATTATAGCTGATAGATGGGTTCCGGCACAACGATTGCTGGGATTGAGTCATTTGCTTGCAGCCCTGTTTATGGTAGGAGCCGGATATTATGGAATGACAGCGGGTGATGATGTTTCGTTTACTGTCTTGTTTTCATTTTATTCAATGAGTGTGGCTTTTTATATGCCTACACTTGCATTGTCGAATTCGGTAGCTTATACAGCGCTTGATAAAGCGGGACTGGATACAATTAAAGCATTTCCTCCTATCCGTACCTGTGGCACGATAGGTTTTATTTGTTCCATGTGGCTGGTAGACTTGTTAGGATTTCAGGCAAATTATATGCAATTCTTTACTTGTGCGGTATGGGGAGTGATTTTGGCTGTTTATGCTAATACATTGCCTCAGTGTCCGGTGACTAGAAATACCGGCGGGCAGAGAAAATCCCTTGTTGAGGCTTTGGGATTGAAGGCCTTTTTACTGTTCCGCCAGCGCAAAATGGCGATATTTTTTATCTTCTCAATGCTGTTGGGTGTTTCATTACAGATAACCAACGGATTTGCCAATCCGTTTATCACAAGCTTTAGTGCAATTCCTGAATATGCTGATACTTTTGGTGTGCAGCATGCTAATTTGCTGATTTCACTTTCACAAATCAGTGAAACATGCTGTATATTGCTTATACCTTTCTTCTTAGGACGGTTCGGTATAAAGAAGGTTATGCTGATTGCTATGATTGCCTGGGTTTTACGCTTCGGCTTATTTGGACTTGGTAATCCGGGTAGTGGAGTATGGATGTTTATTCTTTCCATGATTGTATATGGAGTGGCTTTCGACTTCTTTTAATGTTTCCGGTTCCTTGTTCGTTGATAAAGAAACAGATATTTCCGTACGTTCTAGCGCTCAAGGACTTTTCATTATAATGACTAACGGACTTGGGGCTACTATTGGTACGTTGACTGCGCAGTGGGTAGTAAACCAGTTTGTTGATTTCAGCAGCACGGAACCACAAGTTGAGGGCTGGACAAATGCCTGGTTTATTTTCGCTGCCTATGCGTTGGTTGTAGCTGTTATGTTCAGTATTGTGTTTAAATATAAACATGAAGTTAAAACAGTATGAATGAGATAGAGATAAGAGTTCTTGATATGTCTGCTGTGCTCAAGCCTTCGGATGCTTTTGCATTGGTTCTGGAAGAGCTTGGAGGAGGTTTCCGCAAACTGGCTCTCATAATCGGGAAACAGGAGCACAAGCCATAAAAATGGGACAAATGTCGTATACTCCTCCGCGTCCTTTTACTCATGACCTGATGCTGAGTGTGATGGAAAAGGGAGGATTAGTGCCGGTAAAAGGAGTGATTTATGAGGTGAAAGATGGCATTTACAGTTCCTATTTATTTGTACGCTGTGCGGATGAAACAATATTTCAGGTCGATGCTCGTACGACAGATGTTATCTCTCTTTCTCTCAGAAAAAAGTTTCCTCTGTATGTTTATGAAGATATTTTAGAAAGAGAACAGCTGCGTAATATCTCAGCTGATGGCTCTACATATTGTGTCTCAATAAACACTATAGATATTGATTCTCTGAAAAAAGCAATGGATGAAGCCGTGGAGAATGAGGACTATGAACGAGCATCACAGTTGCGCGATGAAATAAGAAAACGTGAGAAAAAAGAAGATAAATACAAGTAAACGATAATATTTAAAGAATATGCATGTATTTTATGCTCCGGATATAGCTGTTAATCCGGAATTGCCCGAAGAAGAGGCTGGACATTGCCTGCGAGTGTTGCGTTTGACGGTGGGTGATGAAATAATGCTGACCGATGGGAAAGGTTGTTTTTACCGTGCCGCTATTAGTGCGGCAACCGGTAAGCGTTGTCAGGTAAAAGTGAATGAGGTTATTCCCCAAGAACCTTTCTGGAAAGGTCATTTGCATCTGGCAATGGCACCTACCAAGAATATGGACCGTATAGAATGGTTTGTAGAGAAAGCTACGGAAATTGGTTTCGATGAACTCAGTTTTCTGAATTGTCGGTTTTCTGAGAGAAAGGTGATTAAGACTGAGCGCATCGAGAAGATTGTTGTTTCGGCTATAAAACAATCACTCAAAGCGCGAAAACCAGTTGTTAATGAAATGGTAGACTTTGGACGGTTCATGCAACGTGAATTTGCGGGACAAAAATTTATAGCTCATTGTTACGAAGGAGAGAAGCCTCTTCTGAAAGATGTTTTGCAACCTGGAGAAGATGCTGTGGTATTAATTGGCCCCGAGGGTGATTTCAGCCGTGAGGAAGTTGAAAAGGCTGAAGCGATGGGATTTCGTTCAATCAGTTTAGGTAAATCGCGCTTACGTACAGAAACTGCTGCTTTGGTGGCAGTACATACCATGAATTTATTTAATAGTTAATGGACGGAGATATGAAAAAGAATATATTAGGATATTGTTTACTGCTGGTTGCTGTACTGTTGGCGTCATGCAGCAAGAAGAACAATTATGAAAACGTGCTCCCCAAAGATGCTGCAATGGTTGTGTCTGTCGATCTGGTTTCGATGGCTGAAAAGAGTGGATTGAGTGGAGATGAAGGTGCTCCGGTTGTGGCACGGCTGAATGAAGCTTTGAAAAGCGGGGCTGAAGGAGCAGGTGAACTTATAGACAAGATCACGAAAGATCCTTCGGAGAGTGGCTTGGATTTAACTGAAAAGATTTATTATTTTATTGAATCTGGTGGCGTATCTACAGGTCTGGTTATAAGAGTTTCTGATCAAGATAAACTGGAAGACTTGTTGAATGCTTTGCATAACCAGCAGGTATGTGAGAAGCCTGTTGAAGCAGAGGGGTGTATGTGGACCTCTATGGGGCGTGTGCTGGTAACGTATACAGATGACGCATTCCTGGCTTTGCTTGACTTGAAAGGAGGGGAGGCAAAAGATATGCTTCATATGCTTCAATGCTTTTGCGCCAGACTGAAAAGGATGGATTTACGGCAACTTCTGATTTTCAACAAATGAAGAATCAGAAAGGAGATATTGTTTTATTGTCTTCTTTGGATTTGCTTCCAGGAGAATACGTTACTCCACTTACTATGGGAGTTTCTGCTACACTGGATTTGAAGAATATAAAAGCGCTTTCTACGATATCTTTTGAGAAAGGGAAGATTGTGATGGATGTACAGGATATAACAACGGATAAAGTAATGACTTCATTTGGTAGAAAAGCAGTTGCAAGCTACAAATCCGGTCAAAGGTACTTATCTCGATACTTTCCCTGCAAATACATTTTTCTGGATGTCTGGTAATGTAGATGGAAATAAAATCTATCAGTTGCTGTGTGAAAACCCGACTGTACGTCAGCAGTTCGAAAGCTCAATTATGCCTATCGATTTTGAGGCAATATTTGGTTCTATAAAAGGCGATGTGGCAGTGGCGGTAACTAATCCTTTGCAGAATGGTTTTATTGCTTATGCTGATGTCACGAACAGTCAGTTTCTGCAAACATTTGAAGATCTGAAGCCCTTGCTGGCGTTGACTAACGGACAAATGCAGCTGATAAACGTGGTGCTGACAGTTATGAATTCCGTATGCGGAATGGCAGTATGATGGGACTTCGTGCAGGAAATGTCAGTTTCTGGTTTGGAGTGAAAAATAATCGCTTGTATTTTACCAATGATTATAATTTGGTAGATACTCGTGTTCCTGGACTTACTTTACGGGATTGTCCATGGGGACAAAAAGTGTCGGGAAAGCGTTGTTTTGTTGGGATGAATTTTACATCTGCTTCAGATCAGGCGAAGCAGCTTTTGGGTAATAACAGTCAATATGCTCCTGCTATAGGTGTGTTGCGCATTTTGGATTATATGACGGTAGAAACGGTAGATTATAAAACATCTCATATTGACTGACAACAAAAAGCAAAGATAAAAATGTACTTCAAATATTGTTAGAGGTATTTAATTAATGAAAAATGGAAACAATTGAATTACAACAAACTCTGCCGGAGGTATTTGCCGGCAGAGATAGTATCATTTCCGATGTTTGGCATCGGCAAGTTGCGTTTCAGAGGGGGAAGACTTATCTGGTAGAAGCCGTTTCGGGTACAGGTAAATCTTCCCTTTGCAGTTTTATTTATGGATATAGAAAGGACTATCAGGGCATTATCTGTTTTGACGGTGAAAATGTGAAGAATTTCTCTGTCAGCCGGTGGGTAGAAATCAGAAAACGTTCGTTGAGCATGTTGTTTCAGGAATTGCGTTTGTTCCCGGAGCTGACAGCATGGGAAAACGTACAGCTGAAGAATTCACTGACGGGACATTGCAAACGCAAGCAGATAGAAGATTGGTTCTCACGTTTAGGTATTTCAGACAAATGGGACCAGCAGATTGGAAAGATGTCTTTTGGACAGCAGCAGCGTGTTGCTTTTGTTCGTGCTTTGTGCCAGCCTTTTGATTTTATTTTTTTAGATGAACCGGTCAGTCATTTGGATGATGGCAATGGGAAGATTATGGCAGATATCTTGCATGAGGAAGCTGAAAAGCAGGGAGCAGGTATAATAGTAACGTCTATCGGAAAACATATTCCGTTGAATTATGACAGGGTACTTTCTTTGTAAATACAGATATTATGATTTGGAAGTTATTAAGACAGCATATTAGTGTGTCGCAGCTTGCAGGATTTTTCCTGGCTAATTTATTTGGTATGATTATCGTCTTGCTGGGAGTTCAGTTTTATCGGGATGTATTACCTATATTTACTCAGGGCGATAGCTTTATAAAAAAAGATTTTGTAATTCTCAGCAAGAAAGTTAGTACGTTGGGAACTCTTGTTGGAAAAAGTAATACATTTTCTGCGGGTGATATTGCGGAAATAAAGGAGCAGCCGTTTACTAAGAGTGTAGGTGGATTCCTTCCGTCGCAATTTAAGGTATCTGCTGGCATGGGAATGCAAGGAATACGTATGTCGACTGATATGTTTTTTGAGTCGGTTCCAGATGAATTTGTTGATGTGAAGTTAGATAAATGGAGTTTTAATCCGGCATCGGATATTGTTCCAATCATTATTCCACGTAATTATCTGAATTTGTATAATTTCGGTTTTGCACAAAGCCGTAACCTTCCTCAGCTTTCGGAAGGAGTAATGGGCATGGTGAATCTGGACATCCGGATAATGGGGAATGGGCAAGTGAAGCAGATGAAAGGGAATATTGTCGGCTTTTCAAACAGACTCAATACTATTTTGGTTCCCGAATCATTTATGAATTGGGCAAATGAAGCCTATGGCGCAGGAGAAAAAGCTGAGCCTTCGAGACTGATTGTAGAAGTTAACAATCCGGCAGATGAACGGATTGCTAAGTTTTTCCAACAGAAAGGGTATGAAACAGAAAGGTAACGGTTTGGATGCCGGTAAGGCAACTTGGTTCTTGAAAATCGTTATCGGTATTGTATTGTCTGTTGGTTTGCTAATCAGTGTGCTTTCATTCTATATTTTGATATTAAGTATATATCTGTTGCTGCAGAAGAATTCTACAAAACTCGAAAATTTACTATTGATAGGTTATAGTCCTGCCCGGGTAGCACGTCCGTATCAGTTGCTTACTGTTATTCTTAATTTGGCAGTATTGTTACTGAGCTGTGTTGTTGTTATGTCTGTAAGATCTCTATATCTTGATACAATAATGAATCTTTATCCGGGTGCAGGAGGGGGAAGTATGATTCTTTCTCTGGTTGCCGGATGTATTATTTTTATAGGAGTGTCTGTACTGAATATTGTGATTATACGTCGTAAAATAAATGCTATCTGGTTGCGGAAATAAAAAGGCTAATGAATATGATACAACAAATAGAATTTTCTTTAAAACCTCGTCGAAGAGGTTTCCATTTGATTACAGAGGAAGTGATGTCGCACTTATCTGCGTTGCCTGCAACCGGACTGGTAAATCTTTTTGTGAAACATACTAGTTGTGCACTCAGTATTAATGAAAATTATGATCCTTCAGTGCGTAGTGATATGGAACAGATTTATAATCGTTTAGTTCGTGAAAATGAAAGTTATTATCAGCATACAGATGAGGGAAGTGACGACATGCCCAGTCATGCAAAATGTAGCTTGACTGGAGTTTCGCTTACTATTCCTGTTACTGGAGGGAAACTGAATCTGGGAACTTTGGCAGGGTATTTATCTTTGTGAGTTTCGTGATTATGGCGGTCCTCGTCGGATTGTAGCTACAATTATGGGATAGGAGTGTTCGGATATAGTTCGTTTGTTTACTAATTATCGGGAAACAAAGAAAAATTTATTGGTATGCCTGTGTGTGAATAAATGTTTATAGATGTCTTATACTGTAAAATGATATGTTCAAAAACGCTTGATTTGTGTCAGGAAACATAGTTTTACGGCTAAAAAATGTTACATAGGAGTACACTGTTGGCAGATTATTGTATAAATTTGCCATACCAAATAGTTAAACATTAAACTATTTTGATAAAGACTAAAAAGTAGATTTTTCAGGACTATTAAAAGAACTTTTAATTATACAATAAAAGATTAAGCTTATGTCAAAAATCGTTGGACACATTTCGCAGGTAATCGGTCCGGTTGTCGATGTTCGGTTTAAATTCGACGGTGTGGATGCAGAACATGCTTTGCCGAAAATTCACGATGCTATGACCATTAAAAGACATGATGGTCGTATCTTGGTAGTGGAGGTTCAGCAACATATCGGTGAAGATACTGTGCGTACCGTTGCGATGGACAGTACAGACGGGTTGCAGCGCGGAATGGAAGTCATGCTTACCGGACAGGCTATTACAATGCCTGTTGGTCCTCAAATTAAAGGACGAGTAATGAACGTAGTCGGTGAAACGATAGACGGTATGAAGGAACTGGATAAGACAGGAGGTTTTCCTATCCACCGCGAACCGCCTAAATTTGAAGATCTGGCTACTACGCAGGAAGTCCTTTTTACGGGTATTAAGGTTATCGACCTTTTGGAACCTTATCTGAAAGGAGGTAAAATTGGATTGTTTGGTGGTGCGGGAGTTGGAAAAACCGTGCTTATCAAAGAGTTGATTAACAATATTGCCAAAAAGCACAACGGTTTCTCAGTCTTTGCCGGTGTAGGAGAACGTACTCGTGAGGGTAACGACCTGCTTCGTGAAATGATTGATCTGGAGTTATCCGCTACGGCGATGAGTTTCTGAAGAGCATGGAAGAAGGCAACTGGGACTTGTCGAAAGTAGATTATTCTGAAGTAGAGAAATCGCAGGTTGCAATGGTGTTCGGACAGATGAATGAACCTCCTGGCGCACGTCAGTCTGTTGCATTGTCTGGATTGACACTTGCAGAATCTTTCCGTGACCGCCAGACTGGTGAGAATGGTCCACGTGATATTCTTTTCTTTATTGACAATATATTCCGTTTTACTCAGGCTGGTTCTGAGGTTTCAGCTTTGCTTGGACGTATGCCGTCGGCCGTAGGTTATCAGCCTACACTGGCTACAGAAATGGGACAGATGCAGGAACGAATCACTTCTACCAAGAATGGTTCTATTACTTCTGTTCAGGCTGTATATGTTCCTGCCGATGACTTGACCGACCCTGCTCCGGCTACTACCTTTACGCACTTGGATGCTACTACTGTATTGAGCCGTAAGATTACAGAGCTGGGAATATATCCGGCAGTAGATCCGTTGGAATCGACTTCTCGTATTCTGGATCCGTTAATTGTCGGTAAAGACCATTACGAAACAGCTCAGCGTGTAAAGCAGATTCTTCAGCGTAATAAGGAGTTGCAGGATATTATTTCTATTTTGGGTATGGATGAACTTTCGGATGAAGATCGTCTGACTGTGAACCGTGCTCGTCGAGTACAGCGATTCCTTCTCAACCGTTTGCCGTAGCCGAACAGTTTACAGGAGTTCCGGGAGTTATGGTTTCTATAGAAGATACTATCAAGGGATTCAAGATGATTCTGGACGGTGAGGTTGACTATCTGCCTGAACAGGCCTTCCTGAATGTAGGTACGATAGAAGACGCAATCGAGAAAGGAAAGAAATTGCTTGAAGCTGCCAAAGGGTAAAGAAAACTCAACGAATTATGAAGGAAATGCATTTAGTTATCGTTTCACCCGAACGCATGTTGTTCGACGAAAAGTTTCGCAAGTAACTCTTCCGGGAGAAATGGGGGAATTTCAGGTGTTGACAAATCATGCACCTATTATTTCTTCACTTGTAGCGGGTAAAATAAGTTATACGTCAGGGGCAGAAACTCAGTCATTACAAATTGCAGGAGGATTTGCGACATAAACAATAATCAGATTTCAGTCTGTGTAGAACTTTGAGAAAAGTAATACAGGCGTAGAACTTAAACGTTTTTGGTAGTTTTTTAGAAAAACTGCACTATACTATGTTTTTGTTAACCATCAGAAAAAAAGTTTATCAGAGAGTTGACTCTAATTGGGGTCGTGTTAACGGCTTTAGTAGCTGTAGTGTATCATATGTTCATACCAGACAGGTATTTTCTATGGTTCCCTTCAATCCCGATATTCTTTTTATCTGTTTGGCTTATTTTACATAGCTATGTTTTCGTTCTACTATCGTATGGGACTGGAAAAACTGGTAATGTGTTATTTGTCATGCAAAGTTTTGAAATTTATCTTAAGTGCCTTGGTACTGATAGCATATGCTTTCTTTATCGGACATGAAGTTGTTGCTTTTATGTTGACTTATGTATTTTTCTTCTTTGCATTTCTGATATTTGAAACTCGCTTTTTCCTTTGGTTTGAAATGAAACTGAAAAATAGTAAAAAGGTAAACAATGAAAAAAATACGGTACATAGCACTGTTTCTGCTTCTGTTGATGGGAACAACAGGAATGTTGATGGCGCAAAATGCTGATTCAACGGCGGTAGCTGCTTCTTCCGAACAGAACCAGACGGAAGATATAAGTGTTAACGAACTGGTTTTCGGACATATCGGCGATGCTTATGAATGGCATATTGCTACATTGGGCAATACTGTTGTCAGTATTCCGTTGCCGGTTATCGTACATAGCAGTACGGGATGGCATGTTTTCTCTTCTTCTCGTCTGGAAGAAGGAGAATATGAAGGACTGTATATAGCACGTGGCGGAGCATACGATGGAAAGATCGTAGAACGCAATGAAGCTGGTGAGGAAGTTCGTCCGTTGGACATTTCTATTACTAAAAATGTAATGGGATTATTTATCAACAGTGCAGTTTTGCTTGTCATCATGATGAGTTGTGTGCGTTGGTACAAGAAACATCCGGTAGAGCAAGGAGCTCCCAAAGGAGGAGTTGATGATAGAAGCACTTGTTCTAATGATATATGATGATGTCATAAAAGGATGTATCGGTGAAGACTATAAACGTTATGCACCTTACTTGCTGACAGCATTTTTCTTTGTACTGGTAAATAACCTGATGGGATTGATCCCTATCTTCCCAGGTGGAGCAAATGTTACAGGTAATATTGCCATAACGCTTGTGCTGGCAGTTATAACATTTTTGTTTACCAATATTTTTGGTACAAAGGAGTATTGGAAAGAAATATTTTGGCCGGATGTTCCCACTTGGTTGAAGGCTCCGGTTCCGATGATGCCTTTGATTGAATTCTTTGGTATCTTTACAAAACCGTTTGCACTGATGATTCGTCTTTTTGCCAATATTATGGCTGGACATGCTGCTATTTTAAGTTTGATAGCAATCATCTTTATTACCGTAAAGGTAGGACCTGTCATTAATGGTTCTATGACGGTAGTTGCCGTAGCATTCGGTATTTTTATGGATGCATTGGAAATTCTGGTTGCATTCATCCAGGCGTATGTGTTTACGATGCTGTCGGCAGTCTTTATCGGATTGTCGCGTGTAAAAGGACACGAAGCCTGATTATAGAATAAAAAAGTAAATAAAAGTATAACCATTTAAATTTTGAAGATTATGTTATTGTCAGTTTTATTGCAGGTGCTGCATGGAGTTGGTATTAGTAAATTAGGTGCTGCTATTGGTGCAGGTATTGCTGTATTGGGTGCAGGTATTGGTATTGGTAAAATTGGT
>ENA-OQAN01000575-OQAN01000575.1-human-gut-metagenome-genome-assembly--contig:-NODE-575-length-19049-cov-2.841666_pt1 | contig 19049 bp, 22 predicted proteins | sample MGYA00242735_ERZ504527 | MGnify/ENA primary metagenome ERZ504527 (study PRJEB26092, sample SAMD00036230) | human gut metagenome | host: Homo sapiens | study: EMG produced TPA metagenomics assembly of... | reverse complement strand
ATTAGAACTGGACAAGCGAGGAAGAATTTTACTTCCTCCGGTTTTAAGAGAGTATGCTGATTTACAAAAAGATGTCGTCTTAGTCGGCGTGTTGAGCGTGTGGAGATTTGGGATAAAGGCAGATGGTTAGAAAATACCTATGACGAGGATGAGATGGATGACATCGCAGAACATATGGCAGAGTTGGGATTTAGCATTTAGAGGTGAGGGCAGTGGAATTTCATCATTATTCTGTATTATTGAATGAAACAATTGAAAATTTAAATATCAGACCGGATGGAATCTATGTGGACGGAACCTTAGGCGGTGGCGGACATTCTTACCAGATATTAAAGCGTCTGGGAGAGAATGGAAGACTGATCGGAATCGATCAGGATGCAGATGCGATTCAGGCGGCAGGCGAACGCCTTGCAGAGTTTGGAAACAAAGCTACACTGATCCGCAGCAATTATGCCAATATGAAAGAAGAACTGCATGCGATCGGAGTGAACGGGGTAGATGGCATAGTGCTTGATCTTGGTGTTTCTTCTTTTCAGTTGGATACACCGGAACGTGGATTCACCTACCGTGAACCGGATGCACCGCTTGATATGCGTATGGATGACAGACAGAGCCAGACAGCGAAAGATATCGTCAATGGCTACAGTGAAATGGACTTATACCGTATTATCCGTGATTACGGGGAAGATAAATTTGCAAAAAATATTGCAAAACATATCGTAAAAGAACGACAGAAGAAAACGATCGAGACAGCGGGAGAATTGACAGATATTATACGCGCAGCCATTCCAATGAAAGTACAGGTGACCGGGGGCCATCCGGCAAAGCGTACATTTCAGGCGATCCGCATCGAGTTAAACCATGAGCTTGAAGTGCTCAGTGATCACTTAGACGAGATGATCGATCTGTTGAATCCGGGTGGAAGAATCTGTATTATCACATTCCATTCATTAGAAGACCGGATCGTAAAATCTAATTTCAAGAGAAATGAGAATCCATGTACCTGCCCGAGTGATTTCCCGGTGTGTGTTTGTGGAAAAGTGTCAAAAGGAAAAGTGATTACAAGAAAACCGATCCTTCCATCGGAGAAGGAACTGGAAGAAAATTCGAGATCAAAGAGTGCGAAACTTCGGGTGTTTGAGAGAAGATAAAGCAGGGAGGAATTAACATGAAGAATCAGACAGAGAGGAGAGCTTCCGAAAGAAATTACTATGTGGATGGCAATACAGTGCGCCGCATGGAAGCAGTGCCTGATTACCGAAGAGAAAGACGGGAAAGAGAAGAGAGAGAACGGGAAGAACAGCTGCGCAGAAGAAAACGCCAGGTAAGAAGAAATCAGGAACGCCAGCTTCGGATGAGCAAGAGGTATGTGGTATTCCTTACAATGGCAGTGACAGTGTTTGGCGTGTTTGCAGGTACTTACAATAAAAATACAGTCTGATATGACGGCAAGAATGAATACGATCAGCAGCTTAGAAAGCCAGATCGCTGATTTAAAGGCAGACAATGATGAGGCATATAAGAGAATCCGTATGTCTGTAGATCTTGACAGTGTCAGAGAAAAGGCACTCAATGAGCTTGGAATGTCATACGCAAAAGAATCCCAGATTATCTATTATACTGTTGACAATGATGATTTTATGAATCAGTACAGTGAGATACCGCAGAAATAGCAGAGAGATACTGACATAAGAAATGCAGGGGTAAGGATGGCAGCAAAGAAAAGAAGAAAACCATGGTTGAAATTTCCAAAACGCATGCAGAAAAAACTGATCGTTATGTTCAGTGCGATCGCAGTTTTGCTGACAGGCTGATTGGAAGACTTATGTATATTGAATATACCAGTGGTGATAAATATGAGAAAATTGTTTTATCACAGCAGGAATATGACAGTCAGACCATTCCGTATCAGAGAGGCGATATTGTGGACAGCAAGGGCACGGTACTTGCAACCAGTATCGCCGTTTATAATGTCATTTTAGACTGTTCCGTCATGACAAGCAAAGATGAGTATATTGAGCCTACCATTCAGGCACTTGCAAGTTGTTTTGAGGACTTAGACAGCAATACACTGTATGGCTATGCAAAAGATCAGAAAGACAGCCGCTATATTGTATTGAAGAAAAAAGCTTCCTATGAGGAAATACAGCCGTTTGTTGAGATGCAGGAGGCTGTTGATGAAAAAGGAAAAAAGGTGAATCCTGACATCAAGGGTGTCTGGTTTGAAAAAGAATACCAGAGAGAGTATCCTTATGGTGCGCTGGGAAGTTCTATTGTAGGATTTACGGCTTCCGGTAACGTTGGAGTGAACGGTCTCGAACAGTATTACAACGAGACATTAAACGGTGTGGATGGCAGGGAATACGGGTATTTAAACACAGATAATAACTTTGAAAAAACCATCAAGGCCGCAAAAAACGGTAACACGGTGTATCTACGATCGATTCTCATATCCAGTCTGTAGTGGAACAGAAAATTGCGGATTTTAACGAGGCCTATACCGGAAATTTCCGCGAGGATGAGCCGGGAGCGAGTCATGTTGGTGTGTTGATCATGAACCCGAATAACGGGGATGTTCTTGCCATGACGAATTATTCCCAATTATGATCTGAGTAATCCGAGGGATCTTTCGGCGTATTATACGCAGGAGGAGATTGATGCGATGGATGAAGATGCACAGATGGATGCATTAAACCAGCTCTGGCAGAATTTCTGCACCACATATACCTATGAGCCCGGATCTACTGCAAAACCGTTTACAGTAGCAGCCGGACTTGAAACGGGAAAAGTTTCAACAGGAGACAGTTTTTACTGTGATGGATATGAGCATGTGGGAGGACATGATATTCACTGTGTAAACAGAAGTGGACACGGAATGGAAACGCTTGAACAGACGCTTATGAATTCCTGCAATGATGCGATGATGCAGATATCCTACCGTCTGGGAAGTGATATTTTTACAAAATATCAGCAGATCTTCGGATTTGGGCAGCGGACAGGAATTGACCTTCCGGGAGAAGCGCGAACAGATTCTTTGATCTATACGGCGGATAATATGGGACCGGTCGATCTTGCAACGAATGCGTTTGGACAGAATTTTAATACGACGATGATACAGCTTGCAACGGCGTATTGTTCCCTGGTCAATGGGGGAAGCCTTTATCAGCCGCATGTGGTAAAACGGATCACAGATGAAAGTGGAAACACGATCAGCGAAGTGACGCCGACTCTTCTGAGGGAAACGGTATCGAAGTCAACGAGCGATGCTTTAAAACAGTATATGTATTCTACGGTTACAGGCGGTACTGCGGTAACTGCAAAAGTGGATGGATATTCCATGGGAGGAAAAACAGGTACTGCGCAGAAAGCGGGACGTGACGGGGTGAACTATCTGGTTTCATTTATTGGATTTGCGCCGGTCGAGGATCCGCAGCTTGTCATTTACTGTGTTGTGGATGAACCGAATGTCGCAGAACAGTTCCACAGTACTTATGCACAGAATATTGTAAGAGAGATCTTAGAGGAAGTTCTTCCTTATATGAATATATACCGGGATGAAGATACTACCGGTATTCATGAAGGCTGGGGAATCAAGGGGGAAGATGAAGGAGATGTCGGTGATGTGACGGCAGCGGATGTTGCGAATTCTACTGCCGAGGAGAGTCTGGATGTGCCGGATACGACGGATGAACTGCCGGAAAATACTGGGGAACAGCCTGCCGAAGATATTGATCCGGGATCAGATGAAGGACAGCAGTAGGGAAAAGTATAAAACAAAACACATAACCTCACAAAAGTAAGAATAAAATGCTATGAAAACTTTTGTGAGGTTTTTGTATATGCAACAGGAACTTCCTTTCTATAGAAGTAAGACATTTCATCGTAAAAAAATCATGGTGATGTTTACAGCCGTGTTCCTGGCACTTTTATTTTTGATGGGAAGGCTGGTGTATCTTATGGTGTTCTGTTCGGAATATTATGGACAGAAAGCACAGAACCTCCATGAGAGGGAACGTGATATTAAGGCGGCAAGAGGAAAAATTTTAGATGCAAACGGAATGGTGCTTGCCACGAACAAATCAGTCTGCACCATATCGGTCATACACAGCCAGATTGAAGATGAGGAGGCAGTCATAAAAGCATTGGTAAAAGAACTTGGACTGTCGGAGGAGGCGGTGCGAAAAAGAGTGGAAAAGGTAAGCTCCATCGAACGTGTAAAGACGAACGTGCCCAAAGAGACAGGGGATAAGATACGGGCATACAAACTTGCGGGGATCAAAGTCGATGAAGATTATAAGAGATATTATCCGTATGATACACTTGCATCGAAAGTATTAGGATTTACAGGTGGTGATAATCAGGGGATCGTCGGACTTGAAGTAAAATATGATTCCTATCTTCAGGGAACGAACGGGAAAATACTCACGCTTACCGATGCGCGGGGAATTGAGATTGAAAATGCCGGTGAGACGCGGCTTGAGCCGGTCAATGGATACGACCTTAACATCTCCATGGATTATAATATCCAGTTATATTGTGAGCAGGCGGCTGAGAAAACCTATATCAAAAAGGATGCAAAGTATGTGTCTGTAATTGTGATGAACCCGTCAAATGGAGAAATTCTTGCGATGGTAAATTATCCCGAATTTCATCTGAATGATCCGTTTACACTGACGGAAGAGGTAAATGTCCCGGCAGAGAAGAAACAGGATCTTTTAAATCAGATGTGGAGAAACCAGTGTATCAGCGATACTTATGAACCGGGTTCAACATTTAAAATCATCACAGCGGCAGCAGCTTTAGAACAGGGTGTTGTGAAACTGACAGATAATTTCTACTGTCCCGGATATAAGCTGGTGGGGGACCGGCGTATCCGGTGTGCAAAAACAACCGGGCATGGAGCGGAAACATTTGAAACGGGGATTATGAACTCATGCAATCCTGTTTTTATTGAGCTTGGGGAAAGACTTGGAGTTGAAAATTTTTATAAATATTTCAGCCAGTTTGGACTGCTCTCGAAAACAAATGTGGATCTGCCCGGCGAAGCTGCAACGATCATGCATAAAAAAGAAAATGTCGGTCCGGTAGAACTTGCGACTATATCGTTTGGGCAGTCATTTCAGATTACACCGATGCAGCTTGTGACCACGGTTTCTTCTATTATTAATGGAGGGCACCGTATCACACCGCATTTTGGAGTAAAGATCACCGGGGAAGGAGGAAAAGAAGTGGAAACGCTGCGGTATGAGACAAAAAATGATATCTGCACAAAAGAAACATCGGAAACGATGCGATATCTTTTGGAGAGGGTTGTCTCCGATGGCAGTGGAAAAAATGCAAAAATAGAAGGGGTTTCCATCGGTGGAAAAACTGCTACGTCACAGACACTTCCGAGAAGTGACCATAAATATATCTCGTCGTTTCTCGGGTTTGCCCCGGCGGATGATCCGAAAGTACTGGTGCTTGTTGTGATCAACGATCCGAAAGGAACTTATTATGGTGGTCAGATCGCGGCACCTGTTGCCAAAGAAATTATGGAAAACATTTTACCGTATCTTGCGAAATGATGAAAAATGACGTATACTATTGTGTTGTTAAAAAAGTACATGAGGTGTAAATAATATGACATATGAAATTGTAATACCAGTAATTATCGCATTTGCGATCAGTGCACTGTTAGGCCCTGTAGTGATTCCGTTTCTGAGAAAACTAAAGGTAGGCCAGACAGAACGAAAAGAACTTGAATCTCATTTAAAGAAAAATGGAACACCGACGATGGGGGGAATTATGATTCTTGCAAGTATCATCATAACATCCCTGTTTTATGTAAAAGATTATCCGAAGATTATTCCGATCCTCTTTATGACAGTCGGATTTGGTGTGATCGGATTTTTGGATGATTATTTAAAAGTAGTATTGCGCCGCTCTGACGGACTGCTTGCGTGGCAGAAGATGATTCTTCAGATCATTGTCACAGGTGTATTTGCTGTATATATGGTCAAATATTCCGGTGTGGCGCTTACCATGCTGATTCCGTTCTCCGGAGGAAAGTATTTAGACCTTGGATGGCTGGCAATCCCGGTCCTCTTTTTTGCAGTGGTCGGCACTGTAAACGGAACAAACTTTACCGACGGACTGGATGGATTGGCATCGAGTGTTACGATCATGGTTGCGACTTTCTTTTCCGTTGTAGCGATCGGAACAAATGCAGGGATTGCGCCGATCACCTGTGCGGTTGTGGGTGCATTGCTTGGATTTTTACTGTTTAATGTATATCCGGCAAGCGTTTTTATGGGAGATACCGGATCTCTGGCACTGGGTGGCTTTGTAGTGTCGACAGCATATATGATGCAGATGCCGCTTTTTATACTGATCGTTGGACTAATTTACCTCGTGGAGGTCCTGTCTGTTATCATTCAGGTCACTTATTTTAAGAAAACAGGCGGAAAACGTATTTTCCGTATGGCTCCGATCCATCACCATTTTGAACTTGGCGGATGGTCAGAGACAAGGGTCGTTGCGGTATTTTCAATCACGACAGCAATCTTATGCCTGATTGCTTTACTGGCGATGTAAAAGACGGCATGCAGTCTGTGGCTGCAGGTTTACCCGTGGATAGAAGTCTATGACTGAAAACAATAGAATGCACGCTCCGCGAACATTCTATTGTCATGAATTAGATATATGGAATGGAGTAATGCATGGATCTGACAGGAAAACAGGTATTGGTGGCAGGACTTGGAAAAAGCGGGATTGCTGCCGGAGCGTTACTAAAGAAAATGGGCTGTATGGTCTGCCTGTTTGACGGAAATGAAAAATTCGACCGCAGTGCATGGGAAAAAACATATCCTGTATTTTCGGATTGCCCGTTGTGGATTGGAGAACTGCCGGATGCGGCAGTACAGGCGATGGAACTTGCAGTGGTAAGTCCCGGAATACCGCTTGATACGCCGGCGATATTAAAATTACAGGCTGCGGGAGTGCCGGTCGTAGGAGAAGCGGAACTTGCGTACCGGTTTGAAAAAGGGCGCGTTGCAGCGATCACGGGTACAAATGGTAAGACAACAACGACAACACTGGTGGGAGAAATCTTAAAAAAATGTTATCCGGAAGTCTTTGTGGCTGGAAATATTGGTATTCCTTATACTTCAATTGTGGAGAAAACCACAGAGCAGACCGTCACAGTGACAGAGATCAGCAGTTTCCAGTTAGAAACGATGGAAACATTTCATCCGTCTGTTTCTGCAATTTTAAATATTACGCCGGATCATCTTGACAGACATCACACGATGGAGGCGTATATCCGTGCAAAGGAGGGCATTACAAAGTGTCAGACAAAGGAAGATACCTGTGTGCTCAACTATGAGGATGAAATACTTCGGAAATTTGCCGAAACATTAAAAGTAAACGTTTTGTTTTTCAGCAGTAAAAGACCATTGGAAGAGGGAATTTATCTGCAGGAAAATACGATCTGGATCGCTGGAAAAGAAACAGAACGGCAGCGCCTGATTGATGTCGGTGAATTAAAACTTCTGGGCATACATAATTATGAAAATGTTATGGCGGCTTCCGGCACTGCACTTTGTATGGGAGCACCGATAGATGTTGTGCAGCGTGTACTAAAAGAGTTTTGGGGTGTAAAACACCGCATTGAGTTTGTGAGAGATCTGCATGGTGTTTTGTACTATAACGATTCTAAGGCGACAAATCCGGATGCGGCAATCCGCGGGATCGGTTCAATGAATCGTAAGACACTGCTGATCGGCGGCGGTTATGATAAAAATCTTGAATTTGATGCGTGGATTGAGAGCTTTGATGGGAAAGTAAAATGTCTATTACTGATCGGACAGACAAAAGATAAGATCGCAGTCTGCGCAAGGAAACATGGTTTTGAGAATATTGTATGCTGTGATACATTAAATGAAGCGGTAAATATCTGTTATAGGCTGGCAAAGCCGGGGAAGCAGTATTGCTTTCACCGGCATGTGCGAGCTGGGGAGATTTTAAGGATTATACACAGCGGGGAGAACTGTTCCGGCAATATGTCATGGAACTGCCGGAATAAAACGGTTGTGGGGCTTGATCAGACAGGTTTTGTGTAAATGAGGAAAAATTATGGCAAGAAGACGGAAAAATGAAAAAAGACAAAAATCGATCCGGTATTTTGATTACAGCCTGTTATTTCTGATTATATTTTTGTTATGTTTCGGACTGATTATGTTATATAGTACCAGTTCCTACTATGGCTCAACAAGATTTAACGATGCAGCATATTATGTAAAAAGACAAATGTATGCAAGTGCACTTGGAATAGTGGCAATGCTTTTTATTTCAAGAATCCCATATAAGTTCTGGATGCAGCTTTCAACGCTTGCGTATTTTGTGGCGCTGGTACTTTGTACAGCGGTTATTTTTGTCGGAACAAGTGCAAAGGGACAGTCGAGATGGCTCAGGATCGGACCGATCCAGTTCCAGCCATCTGAGATCGCAAAAATTGCGGTTATCATTTTCCTTGCGACGATCATCTATAAAACGCCTAAACGCATTGGGGAAATTATGAGTCTGCTTAAGATCATGCTTTTGATTTCACCGGTTTTGGCAGTGGTTGCGTATAATAACTTAAGTACGGCAATCATTATCCTTGGAATTGCTGTCTGTATGTTATTTGTTGCGAGTCCGAAATATTTACAGTTTATTTTAATGGGAATAGGAGTATGCCTTTTTGGTGCTCTGTTTATTCTGCTGGCGTCTTACCGTGCGGAACGTGTTATGATCTGGCTGCACCCTGAGGATTATGAAAAAGGGTATCAGACGCTGCAGGGATTATATGCGATCGGTTCGGGAGGCCTTTTCGGAAAAGGGTTAGGAGAGAGTATGCAGAAACTGGGATTTATCCCGGAGGCACAAAATGATATGATCTTTTCGGTTATCTGTGAAGAACTTGGACTTTTTGGTGCAGTCTGTCTGATACTTTTGTATCTGCTTATTATCTGGCGTCTGATGATCATTGCAAACAATGCATCCGATCTGTATGGCGCATTGATCGTAGTTGGTATTATGGCACATTTGTCCATTCAGGTACTGCTTAATATTGCGGTTGTAACAAATACAATACCGAATACGGGAGTATCACTGCCGTTTATCAGTTATGGAGGAACATCCATATCGATTTTGCTGGCTGAGATGGGCTGGCACTTTCTGTATCGAGGGGAATTAAATTAGAGGTTGCCTGATTATGAGGATCAAAGAACAGAGAAAAAGAAAAAAAAGAAGAAGAATCGGGATCTGTATCTTTCTGGTAGTTCTGATGTTGTTTGCACTTGCGGCACTTATTGTGGTAAAGGTATTTACAGTCCAGAATGTAGTTGTGGAAGGAAACAGTCTTTATTCTGCCGACCAGATCAAAAATATGGTGCTGGACGATGATTATTCGTGGAACAGTCTGTATGTAGATCTGAAATACCGGTTTGTGGATGTCGGGGAAGTACCGTTTGTGGATACGATGGAAATTTCGCTGGATGATCCGCATACATTGCGGATTTCGGTTACAGAAAAAGGTATTCTGGGCAGTTTTTATATTGATACGCTTGGACAATATGCGTACTTTGATAAAGACGGATTTGTTGTGGAAACTTCGTCGGATGTAATCGAAGGAGTGCCAAAGATCACGGGAGTTACCTGTGATAGTGTGGTTTTATACGAAAAACTGCCGCTTGAGGATACAAAACTGCTGAGAAATCTGTTGACACTGACACAACTACTGAAAAAATATAAACTTGAACCGGAAGAAATCCACTATGACAGTGCAATGCAGCCACAGCTCACTTACGGAACGATTGCGGTCAATGTTGGTTCAGAAGATTATCTGACACAGAAAATTGCGAGACTTTCCGCAATTATGCCACAGTTGTCGGGACTCTCCGGTATACTGCATTTAGAGACATGGACGCCGGATACGACAGATATTGTGTTTGACCGTGCAGATTTGTAAAAAAAAAAGTGTAATCTTTTTTGAAAAATCAGTTGATTAATTGTAAGAAAAATTATATTATAGATTATATGAGTTTTTTAGCTGTAATTTTTTAAGCTAAATGAAGGAGGAACTACCTTGCTGGAGATTAAGACAACAGAAGCGGATACCAGTGCAAAGATCATCGTGATCGGAGTAGGAGGAGCTGGTAATAATGCTGTAAATAGAATGATTGATGAGAGTATCGGGGGAGTCGAGTTTATCGGAGTAAATACAGATAAACAGGCGTTGGCACTCTGTAAAGCACCGACACTGATCCAGATCGGTGAAAAGCTGACAAAAGGACTTGGAGCAGGAGCACAGCCGGAAATCGGTCAGAAAGCCGCTGAGGAAAGCATGGAAGAATTATCTGCAGCAGTGAAGGGCGCGGATATGGTTTTCGTAACCTGTGGTATGGGTGGCGGAACCGGAACAGGTGCAGCACCGGTTGTTGCAAAGATTGCAAAAGAGCAGGGAATCTTAACGGTCGGCGTTGTGACAAAACCATTCAAATTTGAAGCAAAACAGCGTATGTTAAATGCACTTTCCGGTATTGACCGTTTAAAAGAGAGCGTTGATACACTGATCGTGATCCCGAATGATAAGCTTCTGGAGATCGTTGACAGACGTACGACCATGCCGGATGCCTTAAAGAAGGCAGATGAAGTGTTACAGCAGGCTGTTCAGGGAATTACAGACCTTATCAATCTGCCGGCACTGATCAATCTTGACTTTGCTGATGTTTCCACTGTCATGAAGGACAAGGGTATGGCACATATCGGTATCGGTAATGCCAAGGGAGATGACAAAGCAATCGAGCTGTCAAACTTGCAGTTGCGAGTCCGCTGTTAGAGACCACGATCAATGGTGCATCCCATGTTATTATCAATATTTCCGGTGATATTTCCCTGATGGATGCGAACGATGCAGCAAGCTATGTTCAGGATCTTGCAGGTGATAATGCAAACATTATTTTTGGTGCGAAGTATGATGAGTCTATGACAGATGAAGCTACGATCACAGTTATCGCAACAGGACTTGAGAATGCGGCAGCACCGAAGAGCAAGATTATGCCGGATCTCCGCTATGGAAATACAACAAACGTTACAAGACCGGTTGGAACACCTGGCATCAACAGACAGGCGGCAAATCTTGGTGCAAGTGTACAGGCACATACGCAGACACAGACGGCTGCACCATCATTTTCTGGTATTCAGAGACCGCGTCAGCCTGAGAGCACAGTACAGCCAATGGATATTAAAATTCCGGATTTCCTTAAAAATTCAAGAAAATAATATCTGAGATAAAATATTAGAAAACATAACAACAGATATGCCTGCAAAGTACGCGGGCTGCTGCAGCAGTTTATACATCTGAAAAGAGATTTATGTGTTTGAAGAGAAAACACATAAATCTCTTTTTATATATAGAAAAGAACAACGCTTGTCGAAAATAAGGGATGATTTGCGGGATTTGGAGTACCTGTTTTGACAAAAGTAAAGTTGTACTGTTTTATAATAACAGTAAAGATACGAAAGAGTCTGGAGAAAAGGGGTGAGACGAGATCTATGTATTTTATGCAGATGTGTTCCTGCTTGAAAATCTGTTTATGGACTATATGGCAATACTTGGATGCAACTGCCTGCTGAAACGGAGGATACATCCCGGGCGGCTGTTTGCGGTATCGCTGATGTTTTCGCTGATTCATCTGTTTCTGGTGTGCTTTATCAATAACAGGATCCTGTATTTTTTGATCGCACATTTTGTTTTAAACACAGGGATGGTATTTTTTTGTTTTGGCTGGGAAGGAAAACGCAGTTATTTAGAAAACTGGGTTGTGACCTATTTTATGTGCGTGATACAGGGAGGTGCGCTTGAGTGGCTCTTAGAACAGCATATATTTTCGCAAAATGAAATTTTACAGATGCTTGTTGTGGCAGCGGTAGTTGTTACGGCAGTGATCTGTTTTGGTGAAAGGCGCGTTTATGGAAATCATATTTATCCTGCAGAGTTAAAAAAAGGAGAAAGGCATATCAGACTGCGTGCATACTGGGATAGCGGGAATCAGCTGACGGATCCGTACACAGGACAGGAGATCAGTATTCTATCGGGATCTGTGGCGGAAAAATTCTTTACAAAAGAAAAGGATCTGGTTCGTTTTGTGCCATATCGGTCACTGGGGGAAAAGGATGGACTGATCGCGGTAACAAATGTGGATGAAATGACTGTTTTTCAGGGAAAACGTGCGGTAAAAATCCCACATGCAGCGATTGGAACCGCAGATAAGATGCTGTTTGACGGTAAGGAATATGAAATGCTCTTAAATGCTTCGAGCATTATGCCACAGGGCGGCAAGACAGAAAATAAGAATTAAGGTGGAATTGAAAATGTACATAAAATTTGCGATACCAAAGATAAGAACGATGATATTTCCCGGTATTTTTCGAAAGAAAAAGGATGAGGTGCATTATATCGGAGGCGCAGAGGTACTTCCGCCGCCGCTTGCCGGTGAAGATGAGGCGGTATGCATAGAGATGCTTACCAGTGATGAGAGCGGACAGCTTGCAAGAAAACAGCTGATTGAACATAACTTGCGGCTTGTGGTGTATATTGCAAAAAAATTTGATAATACCGCGTCGGGGTGGAGGATCTGATTTCTATCGGTACGATCGGTCTGATCAAAGCAATCAACACATTTAATCCCGGGAAAAATATCAAACTTGCGACCTACGCTTCGAGATGCATTGAAAATGAAATTCTGATGTATCTGCGGCGAAACAGCAAAACGAGAATGGAAGTGTCTATTGATGAGCCTTTAAACGTGGACTGGGACGGAAATGAGCTGTTACTTTCGGATATCTTAGGAACCGATGAGGACGTGATCTATCACGACATTGAAACGGATGTGGAACATCGGCTGCTTAAGACAGCGATTGGAAAACTATCTGGCAGGGAACGGATGATCATTGAACTGCGGTTTGGGTTAAATTCCATCGATGGAGAGGAAAAAACCCAGAAAGAGGTTGCGGATATGCTTGGTATTTCCCAGTCCTACATATCCAGACTGGAAAAAAAGATCATGGGAAGACTGAAAAAAGAAATCGTGCGTCTTGAGTAAAGTCTCTCTGTTTTTGTCTGGTAAAATGACAAAATAGTTAAAAAATATATAAAATATGAAAAAATATTGTGCATATAGCTGAAAAATAGTATAATGAAAGAAAAGCAGACAGAATGGGGGACTTCATATGGTATTGGAATTTTTAGGCGCAGCACATGAGGTAACAGGCAGTTGTCATTATCTATCCTTTGGAGATAAGCATATACTGGTGGACTGTGGTATGGAACAGGGGCCGGATCTGTACACAAATCAGGAGATTCCGGTCAATGCAGCGATGATCGATTATGTATTTGTGACGCATGCACATATTGATCATTCCGGATTATTGCCGCTTTTATACAATCATGGTTTCCGCGGCAAAATATACTGTACCTTAGCGACCAATGAACTCTGCAACATTATGCTCAAAGACAGTGCACATATCCAGATGTTCGAGGCAGAATGGCGCAATCGTAAGGCAAAACGGGCCGGAAAACCGGAAGTGGTGCCTCTTTATGATATGAATGATGCGATGAGCGTACTGAGCCATTTTGTGCCGTGTGATTATCAGAAAAAGATCAAAGTCTGTGACGGACTTGAGATCCGTTTTGTAGATGCAGGTCATCTGCTTGGATCCTCAAGCATTGAAATGTGGGTGAGGGATGATGATGGTACAGAGGTAAAACTGGCATTTTCCGGTGATATCGGACCAGGTAACCGTCCGCTCATCAAAGATCCGGAATACATCAAAGATGCCGATTATGTGATCATGGAGTCAACCTATGGTGACAGAAAACACAACACACCTCCGGATTTCGCGATCGCCCTGGCAAAAGTGATCAAAGAAACATTGTATGAACGCGGCGGTAATCTGGTCGTTCCTGCATTTTCCGTGGGCAGAACACAGGAGATGCTTTATTTTATCCGCAGGATCAAGAGTGAGCATCTGCTGCCGGAATTTGAAAATTTTGAGGTATACATAGACAGTCCGTTAGCGGTTGAAGCGACAAGCATTTTTAACAAGAGTGTGGAAGAATGTTTTGACGAAGATGCGAGAGCACTTGTGCAGCAGGGGATTAATCCGATCGGATTTCCGGGACTTAAAATGGCGATCACAAGTGATGAGTCAAAAATGATCAACTTTAATGATAATCCCAAAGTTATTATCTCTGCATCCGGAATGTGTGAGGCGGGACGTATCCGCCACCATTTGAAACATAATCTGTGGAGAAAAGATTCCACGATCTTATTCGTGGGATATCAGGTGCCGGGAACACTTGGCTTTTCACTCTTAAATGGTGCAAAAGAGGTAAGGCTCTTTGGTGAGACAATCGAGGTTGCGGCAAGAATCGAGAACCTGCCGGGTATCAGCGGCCACGCAGATGTGGAACAACTGACAAAATGGGCGGCAGCATTCGAAAATAAGCCGAAAAAAGTATTTGTGGTACACGGGGAAGACAAAGTTACGGAGCAGTTCGCGGATCATTTGAAAGATACTTTGGGGTATGAGGCCTATGCGCCGTTCCCGGGGGATGCATTTGACCTTGCAACCGGCGAACAGGTACGCGAAGGATCCAGAGAACGGGCAGAGAAGAAGATAACAGAGAAGAGCCGTGCATCGAGCAATGTATTTGCAAGACTGCTTGCTGCAGGCCAGAGACTTCTTACGGTTATCAATAAGTGTGAGGGAATGCCAAACAAAGAACTTGGCAAATTTGCAGATCAGATCAATGCTCTGTGCAATAAATGGGATCGTTAGAGCGACAGATAATGACGAATGGAATTTAACGCAGATTTTTCTAAGCGGCTGACCTGAGCCTGGGAGATATGGATCTCGTCAGCCACTTCCATCTGCGTTTTTCCTTCAAAAAAGCGAAGTTTTAAGATATAATTTTCACGTTCGTTTAACCGGTCGAGAGCATCGTTTAGGGACAGCTCTTCAATCCAGTTTTCTTCCCGGTTTTTCTTGTCACTGATCTGGTCCATGACATAGAGTGTGTCACCGCCATCGGTGTAGACCGGGTCATAAAGACTGAGAGGACTCTGGATGGCATCGAGGGCGAAAACGATGTCCTCTTTAGAAATGCCGGATTCGGCGGCAATTTCGTCGAGAGTCGGCTCTTTGTTTTCCGTCTTTGAGAGTATTTCTTTGGTGTGGATTGCCTTGTAGGCAGTGTCGCGCAGGGAACGGCTGACGCGGATAGAGTTATTGTCGCGCAGGTAACGTCTTATCTCACCTATAATCATGGGACTGCGTAAGTGGAAACTTAACCCCGATCGTCGGATCGAAGTTGTCGATGGACTTGATCAGACCGATACAGCCGATCTGAAACAGATCATCTACATTTTCGTGATTGCCGGAAAAACGTTTGATGACACTTAATACCAGCCTGAGATTGCCTTTGATATAAGTTTCTCTGGCGGCGGTATCTCCCTGTTTGATCCGTGCAAACAGAGCATCTTTTTCCTCTTCTTTCAAAATGGGGAGTTTTGCGGTGTTGACGCCGCAGATTTCTACTTTATAAGAAGCCATGCTGTTTATCCTCCGGAATTTTATCTTTACCATAAAGAGCATGCTTCAAAAGGATGAATTTTATTCAGAAATTAAACTTTTTTTCCAATGGGTTTCGTGCTAAAATAAAAAAGGTATCAAAAATCAGAACAGAGTGTGGTGCAGTGATGATGAAAGACATGATCGATAAGAGAAATGAACGGGAACGTATCGCAAGAAGTATTATCAAGTACTGGAATGTGAACTATATTCCGAGAACGCAGGCTGATTCCGGGATGCAGAAGCAGACTGCGGAGGCAGAAAATGCGCAAGACCAGACTATGGATCCAAATATGCAGGAAGACTACAATAAGGCAACGAACGCATATTCGGGTAAATATGGTCAGGAGAAAGACTTAGACGAAGTGACGAAAGATCAGATTGATAAGATCCTCCATGAGAAGGCGGAACATATTCACCAGTTGTTTGAAAATGGGGGAGTAGAGTAACCATTTCCTGTTATTCTGCATATGATATCACAAGGAAAATGGCAGAGGAATCAAGATGTCTGAGATCATACTTCGCAAATACCATGGAGTTGGCAATGATTATCTGATCTTTGATCCGAAGAAAAATGATGTAGTTTTAAATGAGAGATTGATAAGGCAGCTTTGTAGACGCAATATTGGTGTCGGTGCAGATGGAATTTTGTACGGACCGGTTATGGAAGATAAAAAAATTAAAGTACGAATTTTTAATCCGGATGGAAGTGAAGCTGAAAAAAGCGGCAATGGCATCCGGATTTTTCAAGATATTTAAAAGATGCCGGATATAGTAAAAGAAAGGCAATATTATCTGACCACGAAAGCGGGGGAAACACTGGTAACATTTTTGGATGATGCTGGAAGCTGTATGCGTGTGGATATGGATATGCGGTCTTTGAGGCAGAACAGATCCCGGCACTTGGATTTGAGGGAGAAGTTGTGGGAGAATCGATATTTTTCTGCGACAATTTTTATAATGCGACCTGTGTATCCATGGGAAATCCAAATTGTGTTATTATGCTTGAGAGGGTAGATCGTGAGAAAGCACTGCATTTAGGACCATATGTGGAAAATGCAAAATATTTTCCAAACCGTATCAATATGCAGCTTTGTCAGATCGTAGATGAAAAAAATATACAGGTTGAAATTTATGAACGTGGGGCGGGGTATACATTTGCTTCCGGCACCGGAGCCTGTGCGGCAGCAGCGGCTTCTCACCGTCTGGGATTAGTCGAAGATGCAGTGACCGTACATATGCACGGTGGAGATCTTTTTATCGAATTTGAAAAGGATGGAAGAATTTTCATGACAGGACCGGTCGTATATATAGGAAAGATTACTGTGGCAGAACAGTTTTTTGCCTGACAGAAAACGAAAGTGGCGAAAAGAGGGGAAATAAGTTACAATGAAAGAATGGTATCAATTACGCCAGGCAGCGGGGGCATACTGGCTTTTGGATATGGAGCAGGGGGAACAATATAAAAAGCCATTCATGTTGAACGAGTGCGGTGCATATATATATCGTGCGTATATTTCAGGAATGTCTGAGGATGAGATCACGCAGGCATTTGCAAAAGAATATGGATTGTCATTCTCCTGCGCACAAAGCGACGTAGGGCAGTTTATGATGGAGTTAAGACAACAGGGAATTATTTGAGAATGGAGCAGGTATGAATATATTGCTAGTTGGGAATGCCGGCAATTTTATGCGGCTTATGATCAACAGACTGAATAAGGAAGGACACAGGGTCTTTGTGCTGACAGAAGAACCAAAGAAGGGATACAGCCTGAAGAAAGTATTTGAAGTGTATCATTTTTCGTATGAGGATGCCTGTGTGCGGGAGGTATTAGAGAGTATTATGCCACAGGTAGTAGTTTTTCTGGGGGCATATGACCATAATTTTTCCTGGAACAGGGTGGAAAACACAGCGGCGTCCTATGCAGCGGGACTTACGAATATACTGATGAATTATACCGCTTTAAAGAAAGGCAGGTTTGTCTATCTTTCTTCGGAGAGTGTTTTTGGCGGTGGAAGCGCACAGTTTATGACAGAGGATGATCCTACCGGGGCATACAGCAAGAAAGGCCAGGCGATCGCTATCGGAGAAGATATCTGTAAAAATTATGCAAGGATGGGGAATGATGTTGTGATTCTCCGCCTCGATCATTTGTATGGGGAAATACGAAAGAAAGAGGATACAGATACGATCTGTGCGGATATGTGCCTCGAAGCAGTCCAGACCGGAGAGATCATTGCGTCGCAGAATGAAAAAATAATGCTTCTGCATGAGGCGGATGCGGTGGAGTTTATCTACCAGATAATGGTGGCAAAGGACCATAAACATACCCTCTATCAGTTATCTTCCGGGGAGAAAATGTCACGGTATGAGCTTGCCCAGGCTGTTGCCGCAGGAATGGAGAATGAGGTCAGTATCGTAGAAGAGGAAAACAAAAAATACCGGGAAGTTATGCTTTCCGGTAAAAGATACGATGAAGAATTTGGAAGCCGTGTGCTTCATCATGCAGAAACAGATGTGGAAAAGATTGCGGCTTATTTCAGCAGACATGTATCTGAATTTACAGATGCAGGGCAGAAAAAGGGACATCTGTTTCGAAGATTAGGCAGCAGGACAAAGGAAATCATAACGAATCTGATTCCTTTTATGGAAAACCTGATTTGTTTTATTCCGTTTTTCATGTTGAATAACCGTGCAGTCGGAAGTGAATACTTTCAGAATATTGATTTTTATCTTCTGTATGTGCTGTTGTTTGCACTTGTATACGGGCAGCAGCAGGCAACATTTTCTGCATTGCTTGCCGTGGCAGGGTACTGTTTCCGGCAGATGTACCACAGAAGCGGATTTGATGTTATGCTTGACTATAATACCTATGTCTGGATCGCACAGCTTTTGATCTTAGGTCTGGCAGTGGGATATCTGAGAGACCAGCTTCGTGCAATGAGGGAGGAACAGCGGCATGAAGTATCATACTTAACCAAGCAGTTAGATGATATTTCGGATATCAATGTCAGCAATGTCAGGGTAAAAGAAATTCTCGCAAACCAGATCGTAAACCAGAATGACAGTTTTGGAAAATTATATGAGATCACATCCAGTTTAGAGCAGTATGAACCCTGTGAGGTACTTTTTTATGCGGCGGAAGTACTTGCAAAACTGATGGGAAGCAAAGATGTGGCAATCTATACGGTGGCAAACCGTTCCTATGCACGTCTTTTTTCTGCAACATCGGAGAAAGCACGCAGCTCGGTAATTCAATCAATTACAGCGAGATGGATGCCATGTATACGGTGCTTGCCGGGAAGAAGTTTATATTAATAAAAATATGGATGAAAGATATCCGCTTATGGCAAATGCCATTTATTCGAAGATGAGATGCAGCTGATTCTGA
>ENA-OQAN01000574-OQAN01000574.1-human-gut-metagenome-genome-assembly--contig:-NODE-574-length-19080-cov-2.350235_pt1 | contig 19080 bp, 26 predicted proteins | sample MGYA00242735_ERZ504527 | MGnify/ENA primary metagenome ERZ504527 (study PRJEB26092, sample SAMD00036230) | human gut metagenome | host: Homo sapiens | study: EMG produced TPA metagenomics assembly of... | reverse complement strand
CGAGGACTTATCCAAAGAAAGTAACTGAGACATATTGACAACGTTAAGGTTTCTTGATACAGTATAGATATTCAATTTTGAGTTGAGAATACTCAGAGTTAAGTGACGATAGCCTAGGAGATACACCTGTTCCCATGCCGAACACAGAAGTTAAGCTAGTACGCCTGATGTAGTTGGGGGTTGCCCCTGTTAGATACGGTAGTCGCTTAGCGCAAAGGGAGTTTAGCTCAGCTGGGAGAGCATCTGCCTTACAAGCAGAGGGTCAGCGGTTCGATCCCGTTAACTCCCATAGGTCCCGTGGTGTAGCGGTTATCACGTCGCCCTGTCACGGCGAAGATCGCGGGTTCGATTCCCGTCGGGACCGTCAAGTAGAAATATTTGAGACTCGTTAGCTCAGTTGGTAGAGCAATTGACTTTTAATCAATGGGTCACTGGTTCGAGCCCAGTACGGGTCATATATGCGGGTGTGGCGGAATTGGCAGACGCACCAGATTTAGGATCTGGCGCTTAACGGCGTGGGGGTTCAAGTCCCTTCACCCGCATTATAGAAAAGTTAGCCGGCTTAGCTCAGTTGGTAGAGCATCTGATTTGTAATCAGAGGGTCGCGTGTTCAAGTCATGTAGCCGGCATAAAGATGGTCCGTTGGTCAAGGGGTTAAGACACCGCCTTTTCACGGCGGTAACACGGGTTCGAATCCCGTACGGACTATATTTTGAGTAACTTAGGTTACTCTTTTTATTTTGTTTCTTTTTTTTATATGTTATAATAGCTTATAATACTATTTTGAGGTGAATTTATGTCTAAAGTTTTTGTTTTTGGTCATCAAAACCCTGATTCTGATGCAATCGGGTCTTCTTATGGATATGCTTATTTGAAACGTCAACTTGGTGTTGATGCTGAAGCTGTTGCTTTGGGTACTCCTAACGAGGAAACTGCTTTTGTTCTTGATTATTTTGGTGTTGAAGCACCACGAGTGGTTGAGTCTGCTCAATCGGAGGGAGTTAATCAAGTTATTCTTACAGACCATAATGAGTTTCAACAATCTATTTCAGATATTAAGGACGTTGAAGTTATTGAGGTAGTCGACCATCACCGTGTGGCTAACTTTGAAACTGCTAATCCATTAATGATGCGATTGGAACCTGTTGGATCTGCATCTTCAATTGTTTATCGTATGTTTAAAGAAAACAATATTGAAGTTCCTAAGGAAGTTGCTGGTTTGCTTTTGTCAGGTTTGATTTCTGATTACTCTTCTTCTTAAATCTCCAACTACACATGCTTCAGATCCTGCAGTTGCAGCTGAACTTGCAGAAATTGCTGGTGTTAATCTTGAAGAATATGGTCTTGCTATGCTTAAAGCTGGTACTAATCTTTCTTCAAAATCTGCTGAAGAACTCATTGACATTGATGCAAAGACATTTGAATTGAATGGTAATCAAGTTCGTGTTGCACAAGTTAATACAGTTGATATTTCTGATGTTCTTTCTCGTCAAGCGGAAATTGAAGAAGCTATTAATAACTCAATTAAAAACAATGGTTACTCTGACTTTGTCTTAATGATTACTGATATTCTTAATTCTAATTCAGAAATTCTTGCACTTGGTTCAAATACTGATAAGGTTGAAGCTGCTTTCAATTTTGTTTTAGAAAATAATCATGCTTTCCTTGAAGGAGCTGTTTCTCGTAAGAAACAGGTAGTTCCTCAGTTGACTGAAAGCTTTAATGCGTAAAATTAGGCCAGTAGGCCTTTTTTTAGTACTCTGATTAATGGTATAATAGTTTTTATGATAATACAATTTAACCCAACTAAACTATGTAAGCAACCTTTTTTATGAAAATAGTGAATTATCTATATCTTAATCAGCCTGTGACCCTGAGAGCAATAAAAAGGCAGTTTCCTTTTCAAAAGAATATCGATAAATTAATTGAGGAGTTTGTAAAAGCAGGCTATATTGAACGATTCGAGAAACGTTATCGTTTATTAATTAGTCTTGTGTCAGATTCTTCTAAAATTGATTTAGAACAGCATTTTTTTATTGATGATGATTCTACTTGTTATTTTGAACTATTAAATCGTAGATTTGTTACTGAGATAAGTAATTCTACTAATGAAGTTGTTATTGTTGAACAAACGAGTATAACGAGAGACGATCTTACGATTTCAAATTATTTCTATAAATTAAGTGAAAATCTACATTATCGGAAGAGCAGAATAGATTATATGACATATTAGGGGATGTTAATCCTGAATATTTTTTGAAACATGTTACGACTTTTCTTTTAAAATACGTTAGGAAGGAATATGCACTTCAAAAAAGGAGGAATATTTTTGTTGATGCTTTAGAATTATTAGGGTACCTTGTTCAAGTAGAAGAAGGGCGTTATCTTTTGAATATGGATTTAGATTCCGAAGCATTAGTTTTTAGTGCAAAAAAAGACTAGTATTATTACTAGTCTTTTTTATGACAACTTTAACGATTCCTTAGTTCAAGATAACGTTTGTACCAGATGTTAACATAAGATTGTGAAAATGGCCCCTTACCATTGTTAATCCAATCTACCAAGATTTTAACATGTTCCTTTAAGATATAGTCAATATCAGGAGAGTAATGCATTTCTTTTTTATGTGTTTCATACTCATCTACATCTAGCAATTTTTTTTCACCATCAGCGAAGACTTTGACATCTAGGTCATAGTCAATATATTTTAGTGCTTCTTGGTCCAAAATATATGGACTAGCTAAATTGCAGTAGTAGGAAATGCCGTTATCCCTAATCATGGCTATAATATTAAACCAGTATTTTTTGTGGAAATAAACAATAGCAGGTTCACGTGTTACCCATCGTCTTCCGTCTGCTTCAGTAACGAGGGTGTGGTCGTTAACGCCAATAACAGCATTCTCAGTTGTCTTTAGTACCATAGTATCGCGCCAAGTACGGTGCAAACTACCATCATGCTTATAACTTTGAATTGTGATAAAGTCGCCTTCTTTTGGTAATTTCATGGCGTCCTCTTTCTACAATAAGGGTTATCCTCTTTATTGTATCATAATTTTGTGAAAAGAGGGGGAATACCTATAAATATTCTCTTAGAGCGGATGCTATCGCATCAAAGTCATAACCTTTTCGGGCTAAAGATTGTGTCAAGCGTTGTTTAAGCTCATAACCATCGTTATTTTTTACTAAATTTTTGATATTGCTTATCAATTTCTTTATAAAGGAGGGCTTGTTCATTTTCTTCATCTGCTTCAAGTTCTAGATAATCGATTGCTAGTTTACTTTCTTGGAATGAAAAACCTTTATTGATAAGGCTTTGAGTTAATTTGTCTTTTAGGGCTTTAGATGGTAGTTTTCCCTGATATTTTCGTAACAGTTTTGAAGCTACTCTAATGGCTATTTCTGAGAAATCAAATTGGCTTAAAACATCGTCAATGATTTGTTTGTTACAACCTTTTTGAAGCCATTTTTGCTTCAGCACATAGGCCCCTTTATCACCTGAATTCAGATTTTGTTGAGCTAGACTCTCTAGGAGTTTGCAATCATCAATCCAATGATCTTTTTTAGATTATCAATAATTTTGGGAATTATATGAGGGTTTATTTCATGTTTAAAAAGGTAATCTTTTACTTCTTTCTCAGTACGTTGTTTAAATGAAATAAAATAGAGAGCTAAGTTTTTACCATGCGAGAACTGAGCAAAGGATTTAATATCCTCTAGTTGATCTTTGTCCAGTATCATTTCTTTAGTCAACATGTATTTAACGATGGTATCTTCTGTAACGTAGAGACTCTCTTTTTTGTCTATCTCAAGGAGATAAAGTCTCTTTTTCTTCTCGATTTTTGTGATTTTCATAGTTATTATTATATCAAAATGTTAGAATGGTAGTATGAATTTACAAGTGAAACAGCGTATCCCGCTTAAGATAAAACGCATGGGAATCAATGGCGAAGGCATTGGTTTTTATAAGAAAACTTTAGTTTTTGTACCAGGAGCTTTGAAGGGTGAAGAGGTGTTCTGTCAGGTTGTTTCTGTTAAGAGAAACTTTGTTCAGGCGAAATTATTAAAGATTAATAAACCTTCTAAGTTTCGTGTCGAACCTGCATGTAATATTTATGAAGACTGTGGTGGTTGCCAGTTAATGCATCTTCGTTATGATAAGCAATTAGAGTTTAAAACTGACTTGTTAGGACAAGCCTTGAAGAAGTTTAAACCGGCTAATTTTGAGTCATATGACATTCGTCCAACAATAGGGATGGAGCAACCACAACATTACCGAGCTAAACTACAATTTCAAACCCGTTCTTTTGGTGGCTCAGTTAAAGCTGGCTTATTTGCGGAAGGGAGTCATCGCCTCATTAATATTGATGATTGCCTAGTTCAGGATGAGCTAACTCAAGCCATTATGAATAAGGTGACAAATTTGTTAGATAAATACAAGTTACCAATTTATAATGAGCGCAAAATTGCTGGAATTCGTACAGTTATGATACGACGTGCTTTGGGTTCAAATCAGGTTCAGTTGATTTTTGTAACCTCTAAATCAGTTTCTTTCACAAAATTAGTTAAGGAATTGACGGAAAGTTTTCCAGAAATCGTAACAGTTGCTGTCAATTATAATTATTCGAAATCCAGTGAGATTTATGGTCAAGAGACGGAAATTCTTTGGGGGCAAGACACTATTCAAGAAGAGGTACTGGACTATAATTTCGCTCTCTCTCCTCGTGCATTTTACCAGTTGAATCCTCAACAAACAGAGGTACTCTATGGTCAGGCCGTTGAAGCTTTAGATGTGGATAAGGCTGAACATCTTATTGATGCTTACTGTGGGGTTGGTACTATTGGACTTGCTTTTGCAAATAAAGTAAAGAGTATTCGAGGTATGGATATTATTCCTGAGGCTATTGAGGATGCTAGGAAGAATGCCAAATCACTTGGACTGGAAAATGCTCACTTTGAGGTGGGTAAAGCAGAAGATATCATTCCACGTTGGTACAAGGAAGGTTATCGAGCAGATGCTCTTATTGTGGATCCACCTAGAACTGGTTTAGATGATAAGCTACTTAAAACGATACTGGACTACACTCCTGAAAAAATGGTATATGTTTCATGTAATGTGTCTACTTTGGCTAGAGACCTAGTTTCTTTGGCTAAAGTTTATGATGTTAATTATATCCAGTCAGTAGATATGTTTCCTCATACGGCTCGAACAGAAGCAGTTGTGAAGCTAACTAAGAAAATGTGATAAAACCTAACATAAAAAACAAGAAATTTTCAAAATTGTTGGAAAATTTCTTTATTTTTCTGAAAAATAGGAGTATAATAGGCTTATCGATTTTTTAAAGGAGGAGCGTATGAAAAAGAGCTTCATTCATCAACAAGAGGAAATTTCTTTTGTGAAGAATACTTTTACACAGTATTTGATTGATAAACTTGACGTCGTTGAAGTACAAGGGCCTATTTTGAGTAAGGTCGGGGATGGTATGCAGGATAATTTGAGCGGTATTGAGAATCCTGTAACTGTTAATGTGCTTCAGATTCCTGACGCAACATACGAAGTTGTTCACTCATTAGCAAAATGGAAACGCCATACTTTGGCTCGTTTTGGTTTCAATGAAGGTGAAGGGCTCGTGGTTAATATGAAGGCTCTTCGTCCAGATGAAGATTCATTGGATGCAACGCACTCTGTTTACGTTGACCAATGGGACTGGGAAAAAGTTATTCCTGACGGACATCGTAATATCGCTTATTTGAAAGAAACTGTTGAAACCATTTATAAGGTTATTCGTTTGACTGAGCTAGCAGTTGAAGCACGTTACGATATTGAAGCAATTTTACCTAAGAAAATTACCTTCATCCATTCAGAAGAGCTTGTTGAGAAGTACCCTGATTTGACACCAAAAGAGCGTGAAGATGCTATTACCAAGGAATATGGTGCTGTATTCTTGATTGGTATCGGTGGTGTTCTTCCCGATGGAAAACCACATGATGGTCGTGCACCTGACTATGATGACTGGACAACTGAGTCTGAGAATGGTTACCATGGTTTGAATGGAGATATCTTGGTTTGGAATGAGCAATTAGGACATGCTTTTGAATTGTCATCAATGGGTATTCGTGTTGATGAAGATGCCCTTAAACGTCAGGTTGAAATTACTGGCGACCAAGATCGTTTGAAATTGGATTGGCACCAAGCCTTGTTACATGGCCTTTTCCCACTAACAATTGGTGGAGGTATTGGTCAATCACGTATGGCTATGTTCTTGCTTCGTAAGAAACATATTGGTGAGGTTCAAACTTCAGTTTGGCCAGATGCCGTTCGTGAAACTTACGAAAACATCTTGTAAAAAAAAGCACTAACGAAAGTTAGTGTTTTTTGGTTTGCAATAGCTATGCATAATTGATCTATGAATTGGCTATTGGAGTAGATATCATAAGAGCTGGCTTAGTTTTTCTCATAAAGAAAAAAACCTATCCCTTTGAGGAGATAGGTTTTTAGATTAGTTGTCACTACGGAAAAAGGCATCGTAAAGAGCTCTGACGGCTGCTTTTTCTTGCTCAGTTTCAATTACGAACATAACAGAAACCTCACTAGAACCTTGAGAAATCATTTCTAGGTTAATATGTTTTTCAGAGAGCGCTTTAGCTGCTGTCGCTGTAACACCGATGTGGTCTTTCATATTTTCACCAACAATCATGAGGATTGAAAGGCCATGTTCAATTTCAACTTCATCAACACCGAGTTCACGAGTTAAGTATGAAAGGATTTCTTGTTCTTTGATTGGGGTAAGTTCACGTTCTCGAATAATGATTGAAAGATCATCGATTCCAGAAGGCATGTGTTCCCAACGGATGTTTAAATCTTCCAAGATTTGGAGGACTTTACGTCCGAAACCAACTTCACGGTTCATGAGGTATTTGGTCATGTTGATGCTGACGAATTTATCATCACTTGCGATACCCACGACAGGAACTGTTGCACCCTTATGTTCAAGAATAATACGTGTGCCAGGATGGTCTGGATTATTAGTATTTTTAATAACCAATGGAATTTTACCACGATAGGCAGGCAGTAGAGCCTCATCATGAAGAACTGAGAATCCAGCATAAGCCAACTCACGCATTTCTTTATAAGTTAACTCAGGAATAGAATGTGGTTCATGAACGACACCAGGATGGGCTGCGAAAATACCATCTACATCTGTGAAGTTTTCATATAAGTCTGCCTTAACTCCAGCTGCAACGATAGAACCTGTGATATCAGAGCCACCACGTGAGAAAGTACAAATTTGATTATCAGGGGTAACACCAAAGAAACCAGGGATAACAAGAACCTCATCTGATTCACGAAGCTCCTCCAACTTGTCATAAGCTCCTGGAAGGATACGAGCATTCCCAGGTTCGCTTGAGACAAAAATACCAGCTTGGCGAGGGTGAACGTAACGTGCTTCAATACCGTTATTACGGAAATATTCAGCGATTAATTTTGCGTTATTATCTTCCCCTGCAGCTAGGAAAGTATCATAAAGGAAATCATTGTCTTCAATCGGAAGAGTGGCAAGATCGTTGATAGATTTAGCAATCTTCGTCATTTCTGTTGATTTGAAGCCTAGCTCATCGACCATAGCTTGGTAGCGGTTAATAATCCATTCTTGGTCAGCTTTGACATCAACACCCTTTGTGTAGTGTTTATAGTATTTAATCAAGCGTCTGTGACTTTGGTATCTTCATCGTTACGTTTACCTGGGGCAGAGACAACGACAAAGCGACGTTCAGGGTCAGATTTTACAATGTTTAAGACTTTTTCTAATTGTGTGGCTGAAGCAAGTGAGCTTCCACCGAATTTGATGACTTTCATAGTTACTCCAAAAATTTTAAATTACTCTACAATTATAGCAAAATTCTGACAATTTGTCACATTGTTTTTAAAAACGAGTAAGATTTAGTCTGATTATGGTACAATAAGGAAAGAAAAGGAGGATATCCCGTGGTAGAGGCAATTATTTTTGATATGGATGGTGTCCTTTTTGACACTGAAAAATATTATTATGATCGACGTGCAAGTTTCTTAGCTCAAAAGGGAATTTCAATCGACCATTTACCCCCGTCTTTCTTTATAGGTGGAAATACCAAGCAAGTTTGGGAAAATATTCTCAGAGATGACTATGATAACTGGGATGTGCCAATTTTACAAGAAGAGTATAATGCCTATAAACAAGACAACCCCTTACCCTATAAAGAATTAATCTTTCCTGATGTTTTGAAAGTCCTGAATGAAGTGAAATCTCGAGGGTTGAAAATAGGTTTGGCTTCTAGCTCAGTGAAGGCAGATATCCTTAGAGCTTTGGAGGAAAACCGTTTGGATTGTTTCTTTGATGTGGTTCTCTCAGGAGAAGAATTTAAAGAGAGTAAACCCAATCCAGAGATTTATCTGACAGCATTGAAGCATTTGAATGTGGAAGCAAATCAGGCTTTGATTATCGAAGATAGCGAAAAGGGGATTGCTGCTGGAGTCGCTGCAGGTGTTGAGGTTTGGGCCATTAAAGATAATCGTTTTGGCATGGATCAAGGTGCAGCCAAAGGCTTGTTGGATAACCTTGTAGATGTTTTAGGTTTATTAAAATAGAAGTGACACCGAGTTGTAGAACTCGGTGTTTTGATGTATCAAATTAAAAAACTCTAAGTTTCTGTTGACCTTTAGATGGACTATGGTATACTAGAAAATAACGATGAATGATTTGATAATCAAATTATCTATTCATCAAATAAAATTGTGATAAAAATATAAAGAACATACGTTTTTCATATAGGAACTAGTTATCGGAGGAATGCAAAAATGGCTTACGAAACAATTCTTTATAGTGTTGAAGATGGAGTAGCAACTTTAACACTTAATCGTCCAGAAGTGCAAAATGGGTTTAATATTCCAGTTTGTGATGAGATTATGGCTGCAATTGAGGAAGCTAAACAAGATGCGTCAGTAAAATTCTTGGTAATCAATGCTAATGGGAAAGTCTTTTCTGTTGGTGGTGACCTTGATCAAATGCAAAAAGCGGTTGCTGTAGATGATGTACAGTCTTTGGTTCGTATTGCTGAGCAGGTAAATGAAATTTCTTTTGCTCTTAAAAAATTGCCTAAGCCAGTCATCATGGTAGTTGATGGCCCATGTGCAGGTGCTGCGGCTAACTTAGCTGTTGCAGCTGACTTTACGATTGCATCTGATAAAGCTAAATTCATCCAAGCTTTTGTAGGTGTTGGTTTGGCACCTGACGCTGGAGGTCTCTACCTTTTGACACGTTCAATCGGTATTAACCGTGCGACTCAAATTACCATGACAGGAGAGCCAGTATCAGCTGAAAAAGCTTTGGACTGGGGAATTGCCTACAAAGTTGTTGAATCAGAAAAACTTGAAAAAACTGTGAGTCAATTGATTAAAAAATTGAACCGCTCTTCAGTGAATTCCTTTAAAGCCATTAAAGAAATGGTTTGGGAATCTGAATTTGCAGGATGGGAAAATTACGCTAAGTTGGAACTTGATTTGCAAAAATCTCTTGCCTTCACTGAGGACTTCAAAGAAGGGGTACGTGCTTATAGTGAGCGTCGTCGACCTAAATTCCAAGGGAAATAACCACATTTTCTAAAAGAAAAACTAAAGTTTTTTAATCGGGCTTGCGAAATTAGTTTGAGTCTGATATAATTTGAAAGTCAAAGTTTTATTGAAAGGAGTCTGGTGTGAATTACGACAAAATTGATGGCTATCTTGTTGATATTTTTAATAACGTAGTTATTATCGAAGAAGCAAGTTTAAAGAATTCAAAATTTAACGATGTTTCCCTCAAGGAAATGCATACCATTGATGTGATCGGTACACATCCAGATACGACACCAAGTGCAGTAGCTAAAGAACTCATGCTAACTCTTGGTACTGTAACAACTTCTCTCAATAAACTTGAAAAGAAAGGTTATATTGTCCGTACGCGTTCATCAGTTGACCGTCGTGTGGTCCATCTATCGCTTTCTAAAAAGGGTCGTTTGGTATATCGTCTTCACCGTCGTTTCCATAAATCAATGGTGATGAGGATTACAGAAGGCTTTAACGACGAGGAATTGAAGGTTATGAGCAAGGGATTGGAAAATCTCCACGCCTTTCTTGAGGAGTTGAAATAATGGCATTTGCAAAAATTAGTCAGGTTGCCCATTATGCACCTGCTCAGGTCGTGACCAATGATGACCTATCAAAAATCATGGATACTAGCGATGAGTGGATTCGCTCGCGTACAGGTATTCAGGAACGTCGCATCTCATTGAATGAGAACACGAGTGATTTAGCTACCAATGTTGCTCATCAGCTATTAGAAAAATCAGGATTATCGCCTGAGGAGTTAGACTTTGTTTTAGTTGCAACGATTTCTCCGGATAGCTCTATGCCGTCAGTAGCGGCTCGAGTTCAAGGAGCAATCGGTGCAGTCAATGCTTTTGCTTTTGATATTACTGCAGCATGTAGTGGTTTCGTCTTTGCTCTGGCAACAGCAGAAAATTGATTAAGTCAGGTGTCTACAAAAAAGGTTTAGTTATTGGTGCTGAAGTCCTTTCTAAAACTTTAGACTGGTCTGACCGTACAACAGCTGTCCTCTTTGGAGATGGTGCTGGCGGAGTCCTTTTGGAAGAAACTGAAGAAGAACATTTCTTCGGAGAATCTTTAAATACCGATGGTAGCAAGGGTGGTCTTGAGTCAGGAGCCTCTGCAGTTATCTCGCCTTATTCAGATGAGTCTGATCAGCCTAATCCCTATATGCAAATGGATGGGAAAGCGATCTTTGATTTTGCCGTTAAGACAGTTTCAAAGAGCATTAAGGCCTTGGTTGAAGAAAAAGGTGAACCTGATTACTTCCTGCTTCATCAAGCTAACATTCGTATTTTGGATATTATGGCTAAGAAAATCGATGTCAGTCGTGATAAATTCTTGGCAAACATGATGTCTTACGGTAATACCAGTGCGGCAAGTATCCCAATTTTGCTTTCTGAAAACGTGGCAAATGGGACCTTAAAATTAGACAGCGGTCAAACAATTCTTTTATCAGGTTTTGGTGGGGGTTTGACATGGGGCAGTCTTATTGTTAAAATCTAGTTATATAAATTATGCACCAGCATAGATTATAAGAAATATATTTATCTTAAAGGAGAAATTAAAATGGCAGTATTTGAAAAAGTACAAGAAATCATCGTTGAAGAACTTGGGAAAGACGCAGAAGAAGTAAAAGTAGAAACTACTTTTGACGAACTTGACGCTGACTCACTTGACGTGTTCCAAGTTATCTCAGAAATCGAAGATGAATTCGATATCCAAATCGAAACTGAAGAAGGTCTTAACACTGTTGGTGACCTTGTTGCTTACGTAGAAGAAAAAACTAAATAAGCAGGGCATAGAGAATATTCTTATTGGGGATATTCTCCTTTGTTTATACAATTACTTTGATTATTAAACTATTTATTTGATTAGAAAATCGAAAAAAGGTGAAAAATGAAATCTCGTATTACAAGAACTGTTAGGAATTAAATATCCAATCTTCCAAGGTGGTATGGCTTGGGTTGCTGGATGGTGACTTAGCTGGAGCCGTTTCAAATGCTGGTGGACTCGGAATTATTGGTGGTGGTAATGCCCCTAAAGAAGTGGTAAAAGCTAATATTGATAGAGTAAAACAAATCACTGACAAACCATTCGGTGTTAATATCATGCTTTTGTCACCATTTGCAGATGACATCGTCGACCTCGTTATCGAAGAGGGTGTTAAGGTTGTTACAACAGGTGCTGGAAACCCAGGTAAATACATGGAACGCTTCCACGAAGCAGGTATCACAGTTATTCCAGTTATTCCATCAGTTGCACTTGCTAAGCGTATGGAAAAACTTGGTGCTGATGCTGTTGTCGCAGAAGGTATGGAAGCTGGTGGTCACATCGGTAAATTGACAACTATGGCTCTTGTTCGCCAGGTTGCGGATGCGGTATCTATCCCAGTTATTGGTGCTGGTGGTGTTGCTGATGGACGTGGTATGGCTGCTGTTCTTATGCTTGGAGCAGAAGCTGTTCAGGTTGGTACGCGTTTCGCTGTTGCTAAGGAATCTAATGCTCACCAAAACTTCAAAGATAAGATTTTGAAGGCTAAAGATATCGATACTGTTATTTCAGCTTCTGTTGTTGGACACCCAGTTCGTGCGATTAAGAATAAATTGGCTACAGAATATAACCAAGCTGAAAAAGATTTCTTGGCTGGTAAGAAGACTCAAGAGGAAATTGAAGAGCTTGGTGCAGGTGCCCTTCGTAACGCGGTTGTTGATGGAGATGTGGAATATGGTTCAGTTATGGCTGGACAAATTGCAGGTCTTGTTCGTAAAGAAGAAACATGTGCAGAAATCTTGGAAGACCTATACACAGGTGCTGCCAAGGTGATTAAAGAAGAAGCTGCTCGTTGGGCAGATGTAAACGTCTAAAAACGTCGAAAGGATTAGGATAGTGACAAAACGTGCGTTCTTATTTGCTGGTCAAGGGGCTCAGAAATTGGGCATGGCGAGCGATTTGTATGCGACTTATCCCGTTGTCAAAGAGACATTTGATACGGCTAGTCGTATTCTAGGTTATGATTTGCGTGAATTGATTGATTCTAACGAAGAAAAACTTAATCAGACACGCTACACTCAACCAGCTATTTTGACAACGTCAGTAGCCATTTATCGCCTTTTGGCAGAAAATGGTATCACTCCTGATATTGTTGCCGGTCTCTCTTTGGGTGAATATTCTGCCCTAGTTGCGGCTGGAGCACTCTCATTTGAGGATGCGGTAGCTTGGTTGCTAAACGTGGAGAATTCATGGAAACAGCGGCTCCTGCTGGAAGTGGGAAAATGGTTGCTGTCATGAATACAGATCCAAGTTTGATTGAAGAAATCTGTCAAAAAGCATCTGAAAAGGGTGTAGTAACGCCTGCTAACTATAATACTCCAGCACAAATTGTTATTGGTGGTGAAGTTGAGGCTGTTGATTATGCTGTGGAATTGCTTAAAGAAGCTGGTGCTAAACGTCTGATTCCTCTTAATGTTTCAGGACCGTTCCATACAGCTTTACTTGAATCAGCTAGTCAAAAATTGGCAGCAGAACTTGAGAAAGTGTCATTCACTGACTTTAAGCTTCCTTTGGTAGGTAATACTGAGGCTCAAATCATGAAGTCAGAAGACGTCAAAGCACTTTTGGCTCGTCAGGTGATGGAACCTGTACGTTTTTATGATTCGATTGCCACTATCCAAGAATTTGGTGTAGATGAAGTAATTGAGATTGGTCCAGGAAAAGTCTTGTCAGGTTTCTTGAAGAAAATTGATAAAACCCTACCAACTCAAAATGTTGAAAATCAAGCTAGTCTTGCTGCCCTTCTTAATGCTTAAAACGAGGTAAACATGGAACTTAAGAATAAAAATGTTTTTGTAACAGGTTCAACACGTGGAATTGGATTAGCTGTGGCACACAAATTTGCTAGTCTTGGTGCCAATGTTGTTCTAAATGGACGTTCTGAAATCTCTGAGGACTTGCTTGCACAGTTTGCAGATTATGGTGTAACTGTTGTAGGTATCTCAGGTGATATTTCTAACGGTGAAGATGCTAAACGTATGGTAGCTGAAGCTATTGAAAAGCTTGGTAGTGTTGATGTGCTAGTTAATAATGCTGGTATCACTAACGATAAGTTGATGTTGAAGATGACTGAAGAAGATTTTGAACGTGTCTTGAAAATCAACTTGACTGGTGCCTTCAATATGACACAAGCTGTCTTGAAACCAATGTCTAAGGCGCGTCAAGGTGCCATCATCAATATGTCATCTGTTGTAGGTCTTATGGGGAATATTGGTCAAGCTAACTATGCGGCTTCAAAAGCTGGTTTGATTGGTTTCACTAAATCAGTAGCGCGTGAAGTTGCGGCCCGTGGTGTCCGTGTCAATGCTATCGCTCCTGGTTTCATTGAATCAGATATGACTGACGCTATTCCTGAGAAAATGAAAGATGCTATGATTGCTCAAGTACCAATGAAACGTATTGGACAAGCAGAAGAAGTGGCTGAAGTTGCAGCATTCTTGGCTAGTCAAGAATATCTCACAGGTCAAACCATCGCTATTGATGGTGGTATGACCATGCAATAATTGATTTTCAATATCAAAAATCATTTACTAGAATATCCATCCGACAAAAGGAGAATATATATGTCTACAAATCGTGTTGTTGTTACAGGTTACGGCGTGACCTCACCAATCGGTAATACACCAGAAGAATTTTGGAACAGTCTTCATGACGGTAAAATTGGTATTAAGCCAATTACTAAGTTTGATGCTTCTGAAATTCCAGTCTTTAACGCTGGTGAAATCCAAGATTTCCCGTTCGATAAATACTTTGTGAAAAAAGATACTAACCGTATGGACACTTACTCACTTTATGCGATTTATGCTGCTATGGAAGCTCTTGAAAATTCAGGACTTAACATGGAAGAAGAAGATCGTGATCGTGTTGGTGTTATCGTGTCATCTGGTATCGGTGGTCTCCAAGAACTTGAAGATCAAATCATTCGTATGCACGAACGTGGTATGAAACGTATCAAACCAATGTTTATCCCTAAAGCACTCTCAAACATGGGTGCTGGTAACATTGCTCTTAAAATTGGTGCTCAAGGGGTATGTAAATCAGTGACGACTGCTTGTGCCTCTGCCAATGATGCAATCGGTGAGGCCTTCCGTGAAATTAAATTCGGTTTGCATGATGTTGTCTTGGCTGGTGGTGCTGAAGCTTCAATCACTAAGATTGGTATCGGTGGTTTCAATGCTCTTACAGCACTTTCAACAACAGAGGATCCAGAACGTTCATCAATTCCATTTGATAAAGACCGTAATGGTTTTGTTATGGGTGAAGGTGCAGGGGTTCTCGTTATCGAAAGCTTGGAACATGCTCAAAAACGTGGTGCTAACATCTTGGCTGAGATTGTTGGTTACGGATCAAACTGTGATGCCTACCACATGACAACACCAACTCCAGACGGTTCTGGTGCTGCTAAAGCAATTAAATTGGCTATCAATGAAGCTGGTATCAAACCTGAAGATGTTGATTATGTTAATGCTCACGGGACATCAACACCTGCCAATGAAAAAGGTGAAAGTGGTGCCATTGTTTCTGTACTTGGTAAAGATGTTCCAGTTTCATCTACTAAATCATTTACAGGTCACTTGCTAGGTGCTGCTGGTGCGGTTGAGGCTATTGCAACAATCGAAGCTATTCGTCATAGCTATGTACCGAAAACTGCTGGTACAAAAGAATTGTCTGACTACATCGAAGCTAATGTTGTTTATGGTGAAGGTCAAGAAGCTGATATTGAGTACGCAATTTCAAATACTTTCGGTTTTGGTGGACACAATGCTGTTCTTGCCTTTAAACGTTGGGAGGCTTAATTCATGAATATTTCTGAAATCAAAGATTTGTTGGCTCAATTTGATGCATCAACTTTGCGTGAATTTTCATACAAAAACAATGGTGAAGAATTGAACTTGAGCAAAAATCAAACAAGTTCAGTAACAGCTGTCCCAGTAGCTCCTACAGTTGAAGTAGTTGCACCAGCTCCTCAGGCTCCGGTTGCTCCATTAGCAGCACCTGCTGCTGTTGAAACTCCAGCAACACCAGTTGAAGAAGCTTCTGCACCAGCTCAAGCTGCTGAAGGAGAAGTGGTTGAAAGTCCACTTGTCGGTGTGGCTTACTTGTCTCCATCACCTGAAAAACCAGCCTTTGTTTCTGTTGGCGACACTGTTAAGAAAGGTCAAACTCTTCTTATCGTTGAAGCGATGAAGGTTATGAATGAAGTGCCAGCACCTAAAGATGGTGTTATTACTGAAATCTTGGTAGCGAATGAAGAAGTTGTTGACTACGGAAAAGGATTGGTACGCATCAAATGACAATTGATATTAATGCTATTCGTGAAGCTTTACCACACCGTTATCCAATGCTTTTGGTTGACCGTGTGCTAGAAGTTTCAGAAGACGAAATCACAGCTATTAAAAATGTAACGATCAATGAACCTTTCTTTAATGGACATTTTCCTCAATACCCAGTTATGCCTGGCGTTCTTATCATGGAAGCTCTTGCGCAAACAGCTGGTGTTCTTGAATTGTCTAAACCTGAAAACAAAGGCAAATTAGTCTTTTACGCAGGTATGGATAAGGTTAAATTTAAAAAACAAGTGGTTCCTGGTGACCAACTTGTTATGACAGCTAAGTTTGTTAAACGTCGTGGAACAATTGCTGTTGTTGAAGCTAAGGCTGAAGTCGATGGTAAACTTGCTGCATCAGGTACTTTGACTTTTGCTATTGGAAGCTAATGTTTTGTGAAAATCCTTCTGGCGACAGTCGGAAAGGATTTTTCTTTAGACATTGGTCTATCACATAGAAAGGAAATCAACACAGACTATCAAAAAATGTCTGATGTTATCTTGTTTTATGTTTAAAAAATTATTGATTGCCAATCGTGGTGAAATTGCAGTGCGTATTATCCGTGCAGCGCGTGAATTGGGTATCCAAACGGTTGCTATTTATTCTGAAGCAGATAAGGATTCTCTCCATACTATGCTTGCTGATGAAGCTATTTGTATCGGGCCTGCAAAATCAACGGATTCTTATTTGAATATGAATCGTGTCCTATCAGCTGCTATTGTGACTGAGGCTCAAGCTATTCATCCAGGGTTTGGTTTCTTGAGTGAAAACTCTAAATTTGCCACTCTCTGTGAAGAAATGAACATCAAGTTTATTGGTCCTTCAGGCGAAGTCATGGACAAGATGGGTGACAAAATCAATGCCCGTGCTGAAATGATTAAGGCTAATGTCCCTGTAATTCCTGGTTCAGATGGTGAAGTCTTTACAGCTGAGGAGGCTTTGGAAGTTGCCAACCGTCTTGGTTACCCAGTGATGCTTAAGGCTTCTGCTGGTGGTGGCGGTAAGGGGATTCGTAAGGTTAACACTGAAGAAGAGTTAGCTCCCGCTTTCGAATCTGCGTCACAAGAAGCTAAAGCAGCCTTTGGTAATGGGGCGATGTATATTGAAAAAGTTATTTACCCAGCTCGTCATATCGAGGTTCAAATTTTGGGAGATAGCTACGGTAACATTGTTCACCTAGGTGAGCGTGATTGCTCTCTTCAACGTAATAACCAAAAGGTCTTGGAAGAATCACCTTCAGTTGCTATTGGTAAGACTCTTCGTCACGAAATTGGTTCAGCGGCCGTCCGTGCTGCTAAGGCTGTTAATTATGAAAATGCGGGTACTATTGAGTTTCTTCTTGATGAAAAAACAGGTCAGTTCTATTTCATGGAAATGAATACCCGTGTTCAGGTTGAGCACCCAGTTACAGAATTTGTAAGTGGTGTGGATATTGTTAAAGAACAAATCCGTATTGCCGCAGGTGAAAAACTCTCTGTGACCCAAGATGATATTGAAATCAAGGGACATGCTATTGAGTGTCGTATCAATGCAGAAAATCCTAAGTTCAACTTTGCACCTAGTCCAGGGAAAATTAGCAATCTCTACCTACCTAGTGGTGGCGTTGGTCTCCGTGTAGACAGTGCAGTTTATCCTGGCTATACTATTCCACCTTACTATGATTCAATGATTGCCAAAATCATTGTTCATGGAGAGAATCGATTTGAGGCACTCATGAAGATGCAACGTGCTCTTTATGAGCTAGAAATCGATGGTGTTGTGACTAATGCTGACTTCCAGTTGGATTTGATTTCAGATCGTAGCGTTATCGCTGGGGATTATGATACTTCCTTCTTGATGGAGACTTTCCTACCAGATTATCAGAATCGTGAGGAATAAAGTTTATGGGATTATTTGATCGAAAAGAAAAGTATATCCGTATCAATCCTAACCGTTCTGTACGTAATGGGATTGATCACCAAGTGCCAGAAGTTCCAGATGAACTTTTTGCCAAATGTCCTGGTTGTAAACAAGCTATTTATCAAAAGGACTTGGGACAAGCTAAAATTTGTCCAAATTGTTCTTATACCTTCCGTATTTCAGCTAAAGAACGTCTCGATTTAACGGTTGATGAGGGTCATTCCAAGAACTTTTTACTGGTATTAAAACTGAAAATCCATTGAATTTCCCAGGTTATATGGAGAAATTAGCAGCGACTAAGGAAAAAACGGGTCTTGATGAAGCTGTTGTAACTGGTGTTGCAAGTATCAAGGGGCAAAAAACAGCCTTGGCCATTATGGATTCTAACTTTATCATGGCTTCAATGGGAACTGTTGTTGGTGAGAAAATCACCAAACTCTTTGAACATGCGATTGAGGAAAAACTTCCAGTTGTTATTTTTACAGCATCTGGTGGTGCCCGTATGCAAGAAGGAATCATGAGTTTGATGCAGATGGCCAAGATTTCAGCCGCTGTAAAACGTCATTCGAATGCTGGCTTGTTGTATTTGACTGTATTGACAGATCCAACAACTGGCGGAGTTACAGCAAGTTTCGCCATGGAAGGCGATATCATCTTAGCTGAGCCACAAACCTTGATTGGTTTCGCAGGTCGTCGTGTCATTGAAAACACAGTTCGCGAAACTTTGCCAGATGATTTCCAAAAGGCTGAGTTCCTTCAAGAACATGGTTTTGTTGATGCCATTGTCAAACGTACAGAGTTGGCTGATACCATTGCCACACTCTTATCATTCCATGGAGGTGTTCAATGAGCGACGTAGCACGTATTTTAAAAGAAGCGCGTGACCAAGGCCGTTTAACTGCTTTGGACTTTGCCCAAGGATCTTCGATGACTTTATCGAACTTCATGGCGACCGTAATTTCCGTGACGATGGTGCCATTATTGGTGGTATTGGTCGTTTAAATGGCCAAGCGGTTACTGTAGTGGGTATCCAAAAGGTAGAAACCTACAAGATAACCTTAACCGTAACTTTGGGCAACCTCATCCAGAGGCTATCGTAAGGCTCTTCGCCTCATGAAACAGGCTGAAAGTTGGACGTTCCAGTTGTACCTTTATCAATACTGCAGGTTGCTTAGTCCTGTG
>ENA-OQAN01000573-OQAN01000573.1-human-gut-metagenome-genome-assembly--contig:-NODE-573-length-19111-cov-5.451960_pt1 | contig 19111 bp, 23 predicted proteins | sample MGYA00242735_ERZ504527 | MGnify/ENA primary metagenome ERZ504527 (study PRJEB26092, sample SAMD00036230) | human gut metagenome | host: Homo sapiens | study: EMG produced TPA metagenomics assembly of... | reverse complement strand
GCGGCAGATCGGCGTCACCGTCCGAAATGCAGAGCGCGAAGCCACCCAAGAAGAAGGAGCAAGCAAGATGAACAATCCCATGACCTACATCCAGAACGGAGAACTATCTGATTCCCGACCTGAAGCTGAGCCAGCAGCCGGAGAAACCCCTGGCAAGTACGGCAGGATGAGGAAAACCTATCTGAAGGAACACCGTCCCATCCTCTACAACCAGATGCTGCTGAGCGAGAAGCTGTACCCGCACCTTCTGGAGATCGACGAGACCGCCAGAACAGACTGGAGCAGATGATGCCCCGGCTGGCGAAGGAAGCGGGAGCCACCGAGGAACTGAAAGCCAGCGATCCCATGAAGTGGGTGGGGCTGATGAACACCTGCAAAGCCCAGGCAGAGGAGATCCTGATGGCGGAGCTTATCAACAGCTGACCCTAAACCTGTTCCTCTCCGAAGCGGAACAGATCCAATCCATAGATGAAGCAGAGAATGTAGCGCATACATCCTCTGCTTTTTCTTTTGCCCAAAATGATATTGACCATGTGCTGCGTTTGGGCGGCAATACAGACCGCCAGAGGGAGCGTGTGGTTGCAGCCTTTGAAAAGCAGAAAACCACCGCTGAGATTGCGAGATACTGAAAACGCTGTACCACGGCGGCAACGGCCTTGGCAGTGTGAGCGCATGGTATGCCGAGGATGGTATCCATCTTTCTCATGGGAAGTCTGTCCGTTATGACAGGTCTGCCCAGGTCATTTCCTGGGAGAGCGCCGCAGAGCGTATCGGGGAGCTTTTGGAGAGCGGCCAGTTTGCCTCCAATGTTGAGCTTGCAGAAGCGGCAGGCTATGAACGCTCCCTCCTTGCAGAAAAGCTCTGGAACCTATATCACGATCTCAGTGAGGACGCCAGAGAAGCCGGATATTTGTCCTGCCTGTCAGAGATCAAGGGCAATGGGTTCCCGGAGGAGACACACCGCCTGACGGAGCAGCCTGATGTGACCCGGTTTTCCGCCAGACCCTCAAGGAAGAATACGCCGCCTTCTGGACCGCTTATCAGCAGGACCGTGACCTGCTGCGCTTTCACTACCATAGGCCAAGGGAAATCTGGGAGAACCTGAAAGACCTTGACCTGCCCCGCAGGACTTTTCCTTCGGACCTTTCTCAAGTGGCAACCGTCCAGCACTTCATTACCGAGGATGAGATCGACGCCGCCATGACCGGAGGCAGCGGTTTCGCCGGAGGAAAAGGCCGTATCTATGCGTTCTTCATGGAAAACCATACGGATAAGGAAAAAGTGAGATTCCTCAAAGACGAGTATGGCATTGGCGGACGTCTCATGCCCTGTCCGGCGCAACACACAGCGGCGAAGATCACGACGGAAAAGGACTGCACTATAAAAAGCAGGACTGCCCGGATGTTCACTTGAACTGGGAAAAGGTTGCCAAGCGCATTACCTCTCTTGTTCAGAAAGGCCGCTATCTTACCGAACAGGAACAGGCGCAGTATGACAAAATCCAGCTGAAAAGGAACTGGCCGAAGAAGATGCCATCCAAGCCCAGCAGCCGGATTCTGCCGTGTGGGAATATAACGGTGTCAAGGTGCGCCACCCGGATGATATGATTCTGTATCAGATGGGCGATTTCTTTGAGCTGTACGGTGAGGATGCCAAAGAAGCCGCTGCGGAACTGAACATCAATCTCACTACCCGTGCGATTCCGGGCGGTGGCCGTGTGGAAATGTGCGGGTTTCCGGCAAATCAGCTGGAGCAGATGGTGGAACAGCTGCGTGATAAGCATGATGTGACCATTTCCGCTGTACCGGAGGCCGGCAAGGAGCGTCAGGAATATTCCATGCCCTCTATCAACCATGAAGCGGAACAGCACATCAACGCTCAGGAAGCGGAGTTTGGTGCAGACGGGAACAGAGTATTCCGGGATACAGAAGCAACCGCAGCCCCTACAATTCGGGAAATGTACGAGCAGTATAAGCCTGTGGTAACTGCCGCCATTTCCGAGGATGCCGCATACCGCAATGCCTGCGGTCATTCTGACCGTGAAAATGCTGTCATCGAGGGCAATGCTGCTGTGCGCCGTGCGGTCCTTGGTTCTAAGGATATGGAGCTGATCCGCCTTTATTCTGATATACCGGAGTTCCGCCAGCGTCTGCACCGGGAAGTGATCGACGAAACCTATCCAAAGCTCCATGAACTTCTGCGCCCTCTTTCTCAAGAAGATATTGATACTGCCCTTTGTGCATGGAACGGCAATATTGAGAGTAAACACGCTGTCGTCCGCTATATGAAAGACCATGCAAGAGAGAAAGATACCGCTGCATGGCTGGCTCAGGAATACGGCGGCAGTAACAGCAACAGCCTGTTCATTACTCGTGCCGGAAGCCCGGAGGAAATGCAGCTGCCCTGGCCGAAGGTACAGCGCAGGATTGCCCAGCTCATTCAGGAGGACCGGTTCTATACCGAAGAAGAACAGGACCGTTTTGACAATATCGACCTATCGCCATCCGGGAAGCCCTGGAAGAAAGAGGGGTCGTCAACGGTCAGGTGGCAGACCCGGAAAAACTGGACAATGACCCGTTTATCCAGCGGGTGATGTCGGATGCAGAGCAGATCGCAGCTGCCGAGATAGAGCAGACTTCCGAAGTTTCCATTTCCGATGAGGAATATGATGCAGTTCGCCGCCCAACTCCGCAAAGAATCTCCTATGACCCTGCCGCCCCGGTCTATGCCGTGGAGATACCGTGTATATCGAGGATGACGCCTATCAGATCACCGAGCTGCGGGATGACACCGTGCAGCTTCTGCCACCGGTATGGTGTATCCCATCTACCGTGCAGAACACAAAGAACAGTTTGAACAGCTGCTTCGTGCAGATCGCCGCAATGCTTACTATACCGAGTTTCTTCCCGTTGACCCGAACAAAGCCGATCAGGACCTGCGGGATGTATTGGCTCATGGACTGATGGATGAAGCGGATAAAAAACAGGTTTCCACGCTGCTGCAATCCGGCAGGAGCAACAGCGAGATCGCCTACTGGCTGAGTAGAGCCTATCCCCATGAGATCGAGACTCTGAATCTGGAGACCGGCGATATTGCCGATTACCGTACCACGGCACAGGGCATGGAGCTGGAAGTCCTGGACGCAGAGGAAAAGCGTCTGGCTATGCTGTATTTCCGCTGGGATGAGGTTGCGCCTTTGCTGCGTGGGATGTATGCCCGTCAGCTGGATGGCTTTGGACAGGAACAGCCCCAACCGTCTGTCAAATCTCCGGCCTTCCATTCCGAGACCGTAGCCGTTTATCCGGGCGATAAAAACAATCTGCCCTATGATGTGGTGGTGGAACGGCTGCATATCGAGGAGCCGGAGCCGCCAGCCCCTGTGACAGAGCCGGAAAAAACCTTTGAGGAAGTGCTGGACGAACACCCAGTTTCCATTCGGGTCAATGGCCAGTGGCAGACCTTCCCCAATGCCAAAGCTGCCGAAGAAGCCTCCTATGAGGAATACAAGGCCAACCTGCGCCGCAATGCACAAAACTTCCGTATTACCGATGAGCATTTGGGCGAAGGTGGTCCGAAAGCCAAGTTCCAGGCCAATATCGAAGCAATCAAGCTGCTGAAATACCTGGAGGAAACCACCGGACAGGCAACGCCGGAACAGCAGGAGGTTCTTTCCCGCTATGTAGGTTGGGGCGGTCTTTCTGATGCCTTTGACCCGGAGAAACCGGCATGGGCTTCCGAGTATGCCCAGCTGAAAGAGCTGCTGACCCCAGAGGAATATGCCGCCGCCAGAAGCTCCACCCTCAACGCCCATTACACCAGCCCTACGGTCATTCAGGCCATCTATGAAGCGGTGAGCCGTATGGGATTTGAGACCGGAAATATTCTGGAGCCATCTATGGGTGTAGGCAATTTCTTCGGTATGCTGCCGGAGGAAATGCGAAACAGCCGTCTGTACGGCGTGGAGCTGGACCCGGTTTCCGGCGCATCGCAAAGCAGCTCTATCCCAAGGCGGACATCACAGTAGGCGGCTTTGAGACCACCGACAGGCGTGACTTCTTTGACCTTGCCATCGGCAATGTGCCTTTCGGTCAGTATCAGGTCAATGACAAAGCTACAACAAGCTGAATTTCAACATTCATAATTACTTTTTCGCCAAAGCATTGGATCAGGTGCGTCCCGGCGGTGTGGTAGCTTTTGTGACCTCCCGCTATACCATGGATGCCAAGGATTCCACCGTGCGCCGCTATCTTGCCCAGCGTGCCGAGCTGCTGGGAGCGATCCGTCTGCCTAATGACGCGTTCAAAAAGAATGCCGGTGCCGAGGTTGTATCGGACATCATCTTTCTCCAAAAGCGGGACCGTCCACTGGACATTGCACCAGAGTGGACGCAGACCGGACAAACGGAGGATGGGTTTGCCATCAACCGGTATTTTATCGACCACCCGGAAATGGTGCTGGGCAGACAGGAGCCGGTAAGCACTGCTCATGGTATGGATTACACCGTGAACCCTATCGAGGGACTGGAGCTTTCCGACCAGCTGCATGATGCTGTGAAGTACATTCATGGCACTTATCAGGAGGCAGAGGTGCCGGAGCTGGGCGAAGGCGAAGCCATTGACACCTCCATTCCTGCCGACCCAAATGTGAAGAACTATTCCTATGCCATTGTAGACGGGCAGGTGTACTATCGGGAAAACAGCCGCATGGTGCGCCCTGACCTCAACGCCACCGCCGAAGCCCGTGTGAAAGGTCTTGTGGGACTGCGTGATTGTGTGCAGGAACTGATCGACCTTCAGATGGATGCAGCGGTTCCAGACAGCACCATTACCCAAAAGCAGGCGGAACTGAACAGCCTCTATGACAGCTTTTCTGCAAAATATGCCTTATCAATGACCGTGCAAATCGGCTGGCCTATGCAGATGATTCTTCCTATTACCTGCTCTGTGCGCTGGAAGTCATCGACGAGGACGGGAAACTGGAACGTAAGGCGGATATGTTCACCAAACGAACCATCAAGCCCCATCAGGCAGTGGCTACTGTGGATACGGCAAGCGAAGCACTGGCGGTGTCCATCTCGGAAAAAGCCTGCGTAGATATGAGCTATATGAGTCGGCTTACCGGAAAAACAAAAGAAGCACTGGCCGGAGAACTGCAAGGCGTGATCTTCCGTGTGCCGGGACAGCTGGAACAGGACGGCACACCCCATTATGTGACTGCTGATGAATACCTTTCCGGCAATGTACGCCGCAAACTGCGTCAGGCGCAGCGGGCGGCACAGCAGGACCCTTCTTTTGCAGTCAATGTGGAAGCTCTTACCGCCGCCCAGCCCAAAGACCTGGATGCGTCGGAAATTGAGGTGCGTCTGGGCGCTACCTGGATTGACAAGGAGTACATCCAGCAGTTTATGTACGAGACCTTCAACACCCCGTTTTATCTCCAGCGCAGCATTGAGGTCAACTATTCCTCCTTTACTGCTGAATGGCAGATCAAGGGAAATCTTCTGTATCCTACAACGATGTGGCAGCTTATACCACCTACGGAACCAGCCGCGCCAACGCCTACAAGATTCTGGAGGATTCCTTAAACCTGCGGGATGTCCGTATCTATGACACCATAGAGGACGCAGACGGAAAAGAGCGCCGCGTACTAAACGCCAAGGAGACCACTCTGGCTGCCCAAAAACAGCAGGCTATCCGGGAAGCCTTTAGGGACTGGATCTGGAGAGACCCGGAGCGCCGCCAGACTTTGGTGCGCCAGTATAACGAAGAAATGAACTCTACCCGTCCCCGCGAGTATGATGGCAGCCATATCACTTTTGGCGGCATGAACCCGGCCATTACCCTGCGGGAACACCAGAAAAGTGCCATCGCCCATGTGCTGTATGGCGGAAATACCCTGCTGGCACACGAAGTAGGCGCGGGCAAAACCTTTGAGATGGTGGCCGCTGCGATGGAAGCCAAACGCCTGGCTTGTGCCAGAAATCTCTCTTTGTGGTTCCCAACCACCTGACTGAGCAGTGGGCATCGGAGTTTCTGCGCCTCTATCCTTCTGCCAACATCTTAGTCACAACCAAAAAGGACTTTGAGACCCATAACCGCAAGAAGTTCTGCGCCCGTATTGCGACCGGTGACTACGACGCCATCATCATGGGACACAGCCAGTTTGAGCGTATCCCCATCAGCCGGGAGCGTCAGGAAAGGCTTCTCTATGAACAGATCGACGAGATCACCGAGGGTATCGCAGAGGTGCAGGCCAGCGGCGGCGAGCGTTTTACTGTCAAGCAGCTGGAACGCACCCGCAAATCTCTGGAAGCCAGATTGGAAAAGCTGCAAGCCGAGGGGCGAAAAGACGATGTGGTGACTTTTGAGCAGCTGGGTGTGGACCGGTTGTTTGTGGACGAGGCCCATAACTATAAAAACCTGTTTCTATACACCAAGATGCGGAATGTGGCTGGTCTTTCCACATCGGACGCGCAGAAATCCTCCGATATGTTTGCCAAGTGCCGCTATATGGATGAGATCACCGGAAACCGTGGCGTGATCTTTGCCACCGGCACACCGGTCAGCAACTCTATGACCGAGCTTTACACCATGCAGCGTTATCTTCAATATGAACGCCTGCAAGAACTGAACATGACCCACTTCGACTGCTGGGCTTCCCGATTTGGGGAGACCGTCACAGCATTGGAGCTGGCACCGGAAGGCACCGGCTACCGGGCAAGAACGAGATTCAGCAAGTTCTTTAACCTGCCGGAGCTGATGAACCTGTTCAAAGAAGTGGCGGACATCAAGACCGCCGACCAGCTGAATCTGCTACCCGGAGGTGGAATACCACAACATCGTGGCGCAGCCTACCGAACATCAGCAGGAAATGGTCAAAGCTCTTTCGGAGCGTGCATCGCTGGTACACAGCGGAACTGTTGACCCGTCCCAGGATAACATGCTCAAGATTACCTCGGATGGCCGTAAGCTGGGGCTTGACCAGAGGATCGTCAACCAGATGCTGCCGGACGAACCTGGCACAAAGGTCAATCAGTGTGTGGACAACATCATGCAGATCTGGCGGGACGGCAAAGCTGACAAGCTGACCCAGCTGGTGTTCTGCGACATTTCTACACCACAGGCCAAAGCTCCTGCAAGCAAGGCGGCGAAAACGCTGGATAATCCACTGCTTCACGCATTGGAAGGCGCTGTGCCTCTGCCGGAGCAGGAACCGGTCTTTACGGTATATGACGATATTCGTCAGAAACTCATTGCCCAGGGGATGCCTGCCGACCAGATCGCTTTTATCCATGAAGCCAATACCGAAGTGCGGAAAAAGGAGCTGTTCTCTAAAGTCCGTACCGGTCAGGTTCGTGTCCTTTTGGGCAGCACCGCCAAGATGGGCGCAGGCACCAATGTGCAGGACCGTCTGGTGGCACTTCATGACCTGGACTGTCCGTGGAGACCGGGAGACCTTGCCCAGCGCAAGGGCCGTATCGAGCGCCAGGGCAACCAGAATCCTCTTGTCCATGTGTACCGCTATGTGACCGAAGGAACCTTTGACGCATACCTCTGGCAGACGGTGGAGAATAAGCAGAAATTCATTTCCCAGATCATGACTTCTAAATCGCCGGTGCGCTCCTGCGATGATGTGGATGAAACGGCGCTTTCCTTTGCCGAGATCAAGGCTTTGTGTGCTGGAGACCCCCGTATCAAGGAGCGTATGGATTTGGATGTGGAGGTATCCCGCCTGAAACTGATGAAAGCCGACCACCAGAGCAAGCAATATCGTCTGGAGGACCAGCTGCTCAAATACTTCCCGGAGGAGATTGAAAAGCACAAAGGTTTTATCAAGGGCTTTGAATCCGATCTGGAGGTTTTGACAGCTCACCCGCACCCGGAGGACGGTTTTGCTGGTATGGAGATTCGTGGAGACCTGCTGACCGATAAGGAGAACGCCGGTGCAGCCCTTTTGGATGCCTGCAAGGAGGTCAAAACCTCCGATCCGGTGCAGATCGGCAGCTACCGGGGTTATGCCATGTCCGTGGAATTTTCCGCTTGGAAACAGGAGTATACGCTCCTGCTGAAAGGACAGATGACCCACCGGGCAACCCTTGGTACAGACCCTCGCGGAAATCTTACCCGTATCGACAATGCCCTCGCCCAGATGCCCCAGCGTCTGGAGGCGGCAAAGGCCCAGCTGGATAACCTCTATCAGCAGCAGGCTGCCGCAAAGGAGGAAGTCGGAAAGCCATTCCTTTATGAAGAAGAACTGAGAAGCAAAAACGCCCGTCTGGTGGAGCTGGATACCCTGCTCAACATCGACGGAAAGGGGCAGGCACACACCGAGTCTGTTGTTGCCAAAAGCACACGGCCTTCGGTGCTGGATAACCTAAAACGCCCGGTGCAACCCCGCAGTACAGACAAGAAACCAAAACAGCATGAGGAGGTGCGATAACATGAATACTAACGATCTGAATACAGCCCTTTATGAAAAGATGGCTGCCGAACAGGATAAGTTCCGGGACTGGCTGAAAAGCCAGCCCCCGGAAGAAATCCTGCACCACACCTATGAATATACTGTCCGTGAGGATATTGTGATGGCGATGGAGGAGCTGGAGCTGACCGACGCCCAGGCCAAGGCACTTTTGGAATCTCCCTCTCCATTGGCGGATGTGTACCGCTATTTTGAAAAGCTGGAGACCGGCTATATGGATGTGATCCGGGACAGTATTGAGAACCGTGCCGATGATGTGTGCAAGGCGCAGGAAGAATTACGAACCGCCCCTCTCTACCCCCATTCTGCCGCCTATGCGTCCGAGCATGGAGAGATGGCACAATATAACTGTTCGTATCAGGCGAACAGCGCCTGCAAAGAAGCCATTGCGCAGACCATCAGCGCCCACTATGCAGAGAACCGGCTGGATACGGAGGCGGCGGTCAAAGATGTGCTGGAAAAGTTCGGGACGGAACGGGTACAGTTTATTCTTGCCAATACCATCCAGCGCAAGAACTATGACGGGCGTATCTCTCAGGACAATAAAGCATGGGCAAAAACCATTCCCATGCCGGAGGACAGCGGCGCTTCTCGCCACTGTGCCTATCTGGTGGTAGATCAGGTCAATCCCGGTTTGACCGATCTGTTCACCAGACAGTTCCGAAAAGTTGCTCAAGAACAGCAGAAAAGTTCTGTCCTGCAAAAGCTCAAACAGGAGCTGCCCGCCCATAAGTCTGCCGCCCCGAAAAAACGGGAGCCGGAGCGATAACCATGGCAAAGCGCAAGCGGGATGTTCCGGTTTTGTTTTGGGTGTCCGCAGAAGAACTGGAGCTGATCCATCAAAAGATGCAGCAATACGGGACAGAGAATTTGAGCGCTTATCTGCGGAAAATGGCACTGGATGGTATGTGGTCAAACTGGATCTGCCGGAGCTGAAGGAGTTGGTTTCCCTGATGCGCCGAAGCAGCAACAACTTGAATCAGCTGACTCGCAAAGTGCATGAGACCGGGCGGATTTATGATGCTGACTTGGAGGATATATCCCAGCGGCAGGAACAGTTATGGGACGGAGTTAAAGAGATACTGACACAACTCTCCAAACTTTCGTAACCGGGACAAATACTCCATCTGCGGAGGGAGGAACGGCGTTTCTTCGCCGCACCTTCCTCCGCTTTTTCTTTTTGTCTGTATCCTTGCCTTTTGGCTGTGAGACAGGGATAATGGAATCAGGAACAGGAACTGTGATTTTGGGAGGAGGCATAACAATGAGGGCATTGGTATTTTTGTTGAAACTGCTGTTGAAGATCGTGATGGTTCCGGTGATTCTGGCGCTGACCCTGTTCGTTTGGATTTGTGTGGGGATCGTCTATGTCTCCGGTCTGGTGCTGGGGCTTATCAGCATGGTGATCGCCCTGCTGGGTGTGGCGGTTCTGCTGACCTGTTCCCTGCAAAACGGCATTATCCTGCTGGTGATGGCATTCCTTATTAGTCCCTATGGTCTGCCGATGGCTGCCATCTGGCTGCTGGGCAAGGTGCAGGACTTGAAGTTTGCCATTCAGGATTTGGTTTATGGATAAAATGCGCGGTCACAAAAATGCCAGACAGTGTCTGTTAAATTGCTATATTTACTTCTGTGCTACATCCGTGTATAATAGTAGCACGAAAGGAAGTGATGGATGTGACCAAATCAGAGCGGTTTGAGCAATTAGACAGACTTCTGACCGAGCATGATGGGATGCTGCAAACCGCACAGGTAATCGCCAGCGGAATTGTAAAACCCATTTTTTATGAATATGTCAAAGAGAAAAATCTTCAGCAGGTTGCTCACGGAATTTATGTCTCCGAGGACACCTGGATTGATGCGATGTTTCTGTTACATCTGCGATGTGGTCAGGCAGTATTTTCCCATGAATCAGCGCTATTTTTCCATGACTTGACAGACCGGGAACCATCTCCATACGCTATCACGGTGCGCAGAGGGTACAGCACCACTCGCTTAAAGGCAGAGGGCCTTTCTGTTTACACCATCAAACCAGAACTATATGAGGTAGGGCTGACAACTGGCCAAACACCTTTTGGGCATACGGTTCCTGTCTATGATATGGAGCGCACCATCTGCGATCTGCTCCGAAGCCGAAGCAGCATGGAAATACAGACTTTTCAAGGTGCGCTGAAGATGTATGCCAGAAGAAAGGACAAGGATCTGCGGACTTTGATGCGGTATGCCGGTATGTTCCGGGTTGAAAAAATTTTACGGCAGTATTTGGAGGTGCTTTTATGATAAAGACAGCAAGGCAGCTAAAAGATTTGATTCGCAATCTTTCCAGAGAAAAATCTGCGGATGCACAGCTTTTAATGCGAAACTATATGATGGAGCGTTTTCTGGAGCGTATTTCCCTTTCTGAATATCGTGATAAATTTATTCTGAAAGGCGGGATGCTGGTAGCGGCAATGGTTGGACTGGATGCCCGTTCCACGATGGACTTGGACGCTACTGTAAAAGGAGCCAATGTTAATGTAGAGGAGATCGAGAACCTGATTTCTGCTATTGTGAGTGTGCCGATTGATGATGGCGTCAAATTTCAGCTGAAAAGCATTTCAGAGATTATGGATGAAGCGGAGTATCCTGGGATTCGGGTCAGCATGACTACAACCTTTGACGGTGTGGTGACACCTTTGAAGATTGACATTTCCACAGGGGATGCCATTACCCCCAGGGAGGTACGCTACTCTTTCAAGCTGATGCTGGAAGATCGCTCCATTGACATTTGGGCATACAATCTGGAAACCGTTCTGGCTGAAAAGCTGGAAACAATCATCACCAGAACCACCACCAACACCCGCATGAGAGATTTCTATGACATTTATATTCTGGATCAGCTCCACGGGAACACATTGAACCGGCAGACGCTCCATGATGCGCTGCGGGCCACTGCCCACAAACGCGGGACAGAACAACATCTTGCAGAAGCTGCCGAAGTTTTTGAAGAAGTGGAAAATAGTCCGGTGATGCAGAAACTTTGGGAATCGTACCGTAAAAAATTTTCCTATGCGGCAGATCTGGAGTGGAACATCATCATGGGGGCGGTTCGCAGTTTATATGCGCTCAGTGAAAAGGAATCGAGCCTATGAAGAAGCATGGACATTATTGTAAAGTCTGCGGAGAATATAAGGCTAACGAAAAATTTTCCGGCAAAGGTCATGCGGCGTACATCTGTAAATCCTGTGCTTCTTTATCGCCGGAGAAACAAGCGGAGCAAATGACGGTAAACCGCTTACTGAATCTCCCTTGGCGGTTATCAAAGGAGCAGATTTCCTGGCTGAAAAACCGAATGAAAGATAAGCGCCCGGAAGTTCGTGCACTGGCAAAAGAACAATACGAGATGAGGTTTCCTCCGAAGCGGTTAGAGGACATCGAGGACGATTTTATAGAATAGCAAAAGCGGTCTGCACCATGCAGGCCGTTTCTTTTTTAGAAAGGAGGCCCTTCTATGGCAACCACACGCATCATGCCCCTGCATATCGGCAAGGGGCGCACTGAGAGCCGAGCAATCAGCGACATCATTGATTATGTGGCAAATCCGCAAAAGACCGACAACGGAAAACTAATTACCGGCTATGGCTGTGACAGCCGGACCGCCGATGCAGAGTTCCTTCTGGCGAAGCGGCAGTATATCTCCGCCACCGGGCGGGTGCGCGGGGCGGACGATGTGATCGCTTACCATGTGCGCCAGTCATTCAAACCCGGTGAAATCACACCGGAGGAAGCCAACCGCCTGGGCGTGGAATTTGCCAAGCGGTTCACCAAGGGCAATCACGCCTTTGTGGTCTGCACCCACATAGACAAATCGCACGTTCATAATCACATCATCTGGTCGGCGGTCAATGCAGATTGTGACCGAAAGTTCCGCAACTTTTGGGGCAGCACCAGAGCCGTCCGACGCTTGAGCGATACCATCTGTATCGAGAACGGATTGTCCATTGTGGAGGACCCGAAACCCCACGGAAAAAGCTACAACAAGTGGCTGGGCGATCAGGCAAAGCCCTCTCACCGAGAGCTGCTTCGTGTGGCGATTGACAACGCATTATCACAAAGTCCTGCCGACTTTGAAGAACTGCTGAAGCTGTTGCAAGAGTATGGTTGTGAAGTCTCAAAGCGCGGAAAATCGTATCGACTGAAGCTCTCTGGTTGGGAGAAAGCCGCCCGCATGGACAGTCTGGGCGAAGGATATGGATTGGAAGATTTGCGGGCAGTTCTCTCCGGGAAGAAAGCACATACCCCGCGAAAGAAAACAGTCACACAGGCAGAACCGCCGAAGGTCAATCTGCTGGTGGACATTCAGGCAAAATTGCAGGCCGGAAAAGGTGCTGGCTATGCTCGATGGGCTAAAGTTTTTAATCTGAAACAAATGGCGCAGACCATGAATTACCTGTCAGAGAACAATCTGCTGGAGTATGCGGTTTTGGAAGAAAAGGCTACGGCTGCCACGGCACATCACAATGATCTTTCGGCGCAGATCAAAGCGGCTGAAAAGCGCATGGCAGAGATCGCTGTTCTGCGTACTCACATCGTAAATTATGCCAAGACCCGTGAGGTCTATGTGGCATACCGCAAGGCGGGCTACTCTAAGAAATTCCGGGAGGAACATGAGGAAGAAATTCTGCTCCACCAGGCTGCTAAGAATGCCTTTGATGAGATGGGCGTCAAGAAGCTGCCTAAGGTCAAAGAGTTGCAGACAGAGTACGCAAAATTGCTGGAAGAAAAGAAAAAGACCTATGTCGAGTATCGGCGTTCCCGTGAGGAAATGCGGGAGCTTTTAACGGCAAAGGCAAATGTAGATCGGGTGTTGAAAATGGAGGTAGAACAGGATGTTGAAAAAGAAAAAGACCACGGCCAGCGGTAAGCTGGTCCTGGTCAAAAGCGTTCGCAGAACGCGCAGCCACAGAATGAAATTCTGTGTTCAAAGGGGCTTGGGGCGCTGCCCTCAACAAGCAAGCGGAGAGGAAAATCACGGAGGGATTTTCTTCTCTGCGGGCCTGTGTGTATTAACACAGGCATTGCTTGCCGGTATTATCCCTGAATCAGAATAATTTCGGAATAACCACCGTTCTAACTATCCCACATGATGGAGACTGCGGGTGTCACGGAAGAACTGAAAGCCTGTGACCCTATGCGTTGGGTGGGGCTGATGAACACGCTGAAAGCGCAGGCAGAGGAAATTATTCAAGATGAACTGATTTACAAATAGTTTTTAGGCACAAGAAAGGCCGGGACTTTGCTATCAAGTGGCAAATCCCGGCTTTACTCTTATATATTTCCCAAATTCTTTGACCGCCGGTATTCCAGTGGGGACAGACCAAATTGCTTTTTGAATACCGAAGCAAATTTGCTCTGGTTTATATATCCAACCTGCTCCGCTGCCTCTGCTACAGACAGCTTTGTGGTAGAAAGTAATTCTGCGGCTTTTTTCATACGGGTTTCACGCAGATACACGGAGATGTTCTGTCCAAAAACTCCCCGGAAATAGTTTTTCAGGCTGGTTTCACTGACGGAAAACTGTGCAGCCAGTTCCCACGCAGGATGGTGCTGGCGCAGATCAGAAGTGATGATTTTTTCCACACGCTTTGCAATATCTACCTGTGTTTCTGTGAAGAATGTGCAGGCTTGAGAAGCGGTATTTCTTTCAGATTCTGGAGCAGCGAAAAAAGCGCCAGGGTATAGATTTTCATTTGCATAATGGAAAGCGGCACAGAGATATCCAACAAGGACCACAGTTTTTTTAGTATTTCTTCTATTTCGGGAGAAATGGCCGAGATATAAGTGCTTCCAGCCGGGCAGTAAAGCTCTCTGATTTTGTGGAAATCAATATCAAATTCCGTTTGTATCCAGGCACTTTGCTCTGCTGCGGCATCCATATCAATAAAAAACTCCATACCTTCATAAATTCGGCGGGGATAAACATATTGCTGTCTGGCAAAGCGTTCTGTCAGAGATATTTCACCGTCTTTCACATACACAAAGTTTCCGTTATTCAGAATGAGCTCACACCGCCCGGTTACGCAGTAATTTAAGAGCAGCGGGCCTGTTTCTATGGAGCCATTATCACGAAAGTCCGGAGCTGCCCATGTGGGTGAATTTATAAAAATATAGGCTAAGGTGAGTCCGGGAAACAATGGGAAAAAGGTCATAGAGCCTTTTCCATCTTTCTCTTTTAAGATGAGCTCGGCGCTATATTCACTGCGTTTTATGGATATACCGGGGACTTCAATGCTTTTCTTAATGATTTCATCTATCTTCATTTCATAACTCCTACTATTCGGTTTTTTGGCGGGACTGCTTGAATTGGCAATTCTATTATAAAAGCAGGAACCCAGCCAGTCAACCTTAAAACTCGTTGCTGTTTGGAGCTAAAAAGACGATTGGTTGTAGAGAACTGTGTCGTACTATGGTATCTTATAAAGAGGTTAGTAAATGCTAACCAGCAAATGAATGGAGGTATTCGTTATGAATAACAAGTTACAAACAAAAGACCTGATTAACCTCGGTCTGTTCACGGTTCTTTACTTTGTCATCGGGTGCTGTGTTGCTATTCCCATTGGGTTTGTTCCGATCTTTCTTCCTGTCCTCGGAAGTCTGTGGTCGCTGATTACCGGCATCCCTTTCATGCTGTTCCTCACCAGGGTTAAGAAATTCGGCATGGTTACAATCATGGGCGTTTTGAGCGGCCTGCTGATGGGGCTTACCGGTATGGGTTTCTGGGGTGTGCCTATGGGGCTGATTTTCGGCTTGCTTGGAGACCTGATTTTGAAATCCGGCGATTATAAAAGTGCAAAGAAAAGTATTCTTGGTTATGCAGTATTCAGTCTGTGGATGGTCGGTACATACATCCCCATGTATTTTATGGTCGAGGACTCCTGGGCCAGCTTTGCCGCCAGTTTCGGTGAGGAATACGCCGATCGGGTAATGGCGGTCATGCCGATGTGGAGCATTATCCTTGTGGTTGCCGGGATTTTTGTCTTTGCCATTTTGGGCGGTCTGCTTGGAAAAGCACTCCTGAAAAAACACTTTGCGAAAGCGGGAATTGCATGATGGAGGGGGTATCCTTCTCTGCCACAACGGACAATCGCAGAGGGATTCGGCTTGATCCGCGCACGAAGTTGATTTTGCTGCTGACGGTTACTACATTGATGTTCAGCACCAGCAACGAAGGATTATGAATTTTATAAAACCTGTGTTAAGCCTGATCCCCTTTGTGCTGATCCTGTCGGAACGCCGCTTCAAAACGGCAGGCAAGTATCTGTTTTTATATCTTGCCTGTTTTGTATTGGAACGCATAGCTCTGACGACATTAAGTGGTCTGTTGTCCTTTGTGGTTTTGGCAATTACATCCATTATGACGCGGTTTGCCCCAGGCATTATGACGGGGGCCTATCTGCTTTCTTCAACCTCAGTCAGTGAGTTTATCGGTTCTATGGAACGTATGCACCTGACAGAAAAAATTATAATTCCTATGTCTGTTATTTTTCGTTTCTTCCCCACAATCAGCGAAGAATACCAGGCAATCCGGGACGCAATGAAAATGAGAGGCATACGATTTGGTGGGAAAAACCCATTTTTAATGGTGGAATACCGTCTTGTACCGCTGATGGTGTCCGTTGTAAAAATTGGGGATGAACTTTCCGCCGCTGCACTGACGCGGGGGCTTGGCGCTCCGGTCAAACGGACCAACGTATGTCAGATTGGTTTTCATATTCAGGACATGATTGCTGTTCTGCTCTGTGCTTTATGTTTTGCGCTGTTTTTGATGGGACAGTATTTTGTTTTTTAAGGGGGTGAGCTTATGATAAAGATTGACCATATTTCATTTTCCTATGGAGAAGAAAATGAAAATACCGGGGGTGTCCGGGATATTGATCTAAATATAGAAGATGGTCAGTTTGTTGTCCTCTGCGGTGAAAGCGGGTGTGGAAAGACCACGATTACCCGCCTGATTAACGGGTTGATCCCTCATTATTATGAGGGACAGATGGCGGGAGAAGTATGGGTAAATGGGGAAAAGGTTTCCGAGCAGCCTCTTTACGATACAGCCGCAGTTGTAGGCAGTGTGTTTCAAAACCCCCGGTCCCAGTTTTTCAATGTGGATACAACCAGTGAAATTACATTTGGCTGCGAAAATCTTGGACAGCCAGAAAAAGACATCCGAGAACGGTTTGCAAAAACGGTTCGGGATTTCCGGCTGGAGAAGCTGATGGATCGTAATATCTTTCACTTATCCGGTGGAGAGAAACAAAAAATTGCCTGTGCCGGAGTATCCATTATGGAACCGGATGTTCTCGTTATGGACGAACCCTCGTCCAATTTGGATGCAGCGTCCATCCTTGATTTGAGAAAGATTCTTGCGTTCTGGAAGTCGCAGGGGAAAACAATTATTGTATCGGAACACCGGCTTTATTATCTCCGTGGTCTGGCGGATCGGTTTATTTACCTGGCAGAGGGGCAGGTGAGCCGTGATTATTCTGCGGCAGAATTTGAGCAGCTCACGGAGCAGCAGCGATCTAATATGGGACTGCGCACATTTGCTTTAGAGCGTCTCCTGCCTCCGGTTCTACCGCAGCAGGAAAAGACTGCCCTTGCGCTCCATAATTTCCGCTTTGCCTATAAAAATGAACCGGAAACCTTACATATCATGGATTGTGAAATTCCCACAAACCGAATTGTTGGGATTATTGGGAATAACGGTGCCGGTAAATCCACGTTCTCTCGCTGTTTCTGCGGCTTGGAGAAGCGCTGTGGGGAGATTGTCTGGAACGGAAGAAAATACCGTCCGAAAGACCGGCTGAGTACCTGCTATATGGTCATGCAGGAGGTAAATCATCAGCTTTTTACCGAGTCGGTTCTTGATGAAGTGCTGATTAGTATGGAGGAAGAAAACCAGGAGCGGGCAGAGGAAATCCTGAACCGGTTAGATTTGCTGGCTTTTAAGGACAGGCATCCCATGTCCCTTTCCGGCGGCCAAAAACAGCGGGTAGCGATTGCCTCGGCAATCGCTTCTAACGCTCTATTTTATTTTTTGATGAACCGACCAGCGGCCTTGATTATAAACACATGAAAGAGGTTGCAAATGTCCTGCGACAAGTCAGGGACACGGGTATTACCGTGTATGTCATTACTCATGATCTTGAGTTGATATTAGACTGTTGTACGGATATTGTCCATTTTGAGAACGGTTCCATCATTGACCAATTCCAAATGGATGAGGCGGGTCTTGAAAAAATCAGAAACTATTTCATAAAGGGGGTATCTGTAAAATGAAGGAGGAAAAGAAGGAGTCACCCATAGGCATCTTATGGGGATGGGGCAAACCCTATCACTGGAAATTCATCGGCAGCATTGCCCTTGCGGTATTAGGCGTAGCCTGCCAGATGGTGCCTTATTTCTGTGTAGCTCATATTGTTACGCTGATGTTGTCCGGGGATCAGAATTTTTCGCACTATACAGCAGCTTGTGTTATTGCGCTTTGCGGTTATTTGGGAAAAGTCATATTCTCAAATCTTTCCACAACAATTTCTCACACAGCGACCTATTACACGCTGCGAGATCTCCGGGAGAATATTACCGAAAAACTGGCCCGCGTCCCGATGGGAACGATTTTAGATACTCCGTCCGGTCAGTATAAAACGACGATTGTTGACCGGGTAGAAGGGATGGAGCCAACCTTCGCGCACCTGATCCCGGAAATGACTGCAAATGTGCTGGTGCCTTTGGTAATTGTCGTGTATCTATTCGTCATGGACTGGCGCATGGCTCTCCTGTCCCTTGTCACGCTGGTGGTGGGCCTTGCTGTTATGTCTGCTGGCATGAAGAACTATCCCGTTAAGTGGAGGGCGCGGTTAAAGCGGGAAAGCAGATGGCAAACGCCATTGTAGAGTACATTGGTGGGATTGAGGTAGTCAAAGCATTTAGTCAATCCGCCGGTTCCTACAAAAAATATTCTGACGCAGTAAACTACAATGCCAACTACTATGTGGACTGGATGAGAGAAAACCAGAAAACCATGAGCGCCTACAACGCCATTTTGCCCTCGGTGTTGATCTGTGTGCTACCCTGCGGCTTCGCGTTCTGGCTCTCCGGTAGCCTGGAACTTTCCACTTTCCTGTCTATCGTAATTTTCTCGCTGGGCCTTGTTGGGCCGATTATCGCGGCCTTTACCTTTACGGACGATTTGGCCGTATTGGGGACAAATGTGGAAGAAATCAGCCAGCTTTTGAACGCTGAAGAACTGAACCATAAGGATGCGCCGGTCAAGCTGGCAGACACCGGCATTTCTCTTAGGTCTGTGTCTTTTTCCTATGACGGGACAACAGAGGTTTTGCATGATGTGAATCTCGCCATCCACCCCGGAACCATGACCGCCCTTGTAGGGCCGTCCGGCTCCGGCAAGTCTACGGTGGCGAAGCTGATTGCCGGGTATTGGGATGTTACATCCGGCAGCATTACCCTCGGCGACCATGAGCTGAAGGATATGCCGCTGTCTGAAATTGCAGACCAGATTTCCTATGTATCTCAGGACAACTACCTGTTTAACCGCAGTATCCGGGAGAATATCCGCATGGGAAGACCCAGTGCCACGGAC
>ENA-OQAN01000572-OQAN01000572.1-human-gut-metagenome-genome-assembly--contig:-NODE-572-length-19120-cov-1.832728_pt1 | contig 19120 bp, 29 predicted proteins | sample MGYA00242735_ERZ504527 | MGnify/ENA primary metagenome ERZ504527 (study PRJEB26092, sample SAMD00036230) | human gut metagenome | host: Homo sapiens | study: EMG produced TPA metagenomics assembly of... | reverse complement strand
CTGCTTGGCAGTCTCAGCAAACATGGAGCCAGCCTTGTCTTCCTTCTGACCGTTGACATATACTTCCCCGGCCATGATATACGCTTTTGCTTTTTCGCGTGACGGTGCAAGTCCCTGTTCCACCATCATGATATCCAGTCTTTTTTTCATATTATCCTCCAACAGCCCGGCTCTTTATGTGCCGGGCTGTAAAATGCCTCACAGCTTCGTATTCTTCTGCAAAGGCTATGTCCTTTATTTTCTGTTATTCACAAGATTTTCCCAGCTCTGTTCTACCGCATCCAGGATTCCCTGTACATTTAAACCTATTTTCATTCGCTGACGGTCCACCGTTCCATGCTCAATAAAATGATCCGGTATTGCCAGTGGAAGAACTCTTACTTCCGGATGACAGGCTTCCATATAAGCAGATACATGTTCTCCGAACCCACCGCTTTTTACATTCTCCTCCACAGTGACCAAAAGACTGTGGTTCTGCGAAAGCCGATCAAGAAGCTCTGTATCCAGAGGCTTTACAAAACGGACATTGACAAACGTAGCTCCTGCTATTTTGTGATCTCTTATCTCTTCACAGACCTTCTGACAGACAGAAACCATGCTGCCAACCCCGAGAACTGCAATCTCACTGCCTGGAGTGATCACTTTCACTTCTTCCTTCTTAAGTGCTCATGACATTCTTCCATATTCGGTACAATGCCGATCCTTTCGGATATCGGATCGCACAGGGACCATCCAGCTCTTCTACTGCAAATTTCAACATCTCCTCAAGCTCTTTTCCATTCTTGGGAGCCATAACTGTCATATTGGGAATCATGGACAGATAGGAAAAATCAAAGCATCCATGATGTGTTTCACCATCTGCTCCGACAAATCCTGCCCTGTCAATGGCAAAGATCACATGAAGATCCTGCATACATACATCGTGAAGGATCTGATCGATCCCTCTCTGCAGGAACGAAGAATATACCGCAAAAACCGGGATCATTCCCCCAAGTGCCATGCCTGCCGCAAAGGTTACTGCATGTTCTTCCGCAATACCCACATCAAAAAAACGCTCCGGGAATTTCTTCCGGAATCGGTTCAGTCCGGTTCCATCTGGCATAGCAGCTGTAATAGCAACTACTTTTTTGTTCTTCTCTGCCAAAGAACATATTGCACCGGAAAAATGATCCGTATATGTCGGCGCTGTTTTTGCTGCAAGAGGTCTGCCACTCTGGATGTCAAAAGGACCTGTTCCGTGAAAACGCTCCGGATGGGGAAGATGCCGGTCCATAGCCTCTGCCTTTTTCTGTAAGGACATGGACAACAACCGGTCCCTCCACTCTCTTTGCCTCATTAAAAAGCTTCATCATCTGGCGCATATTATGGCCATCTACCGGTCCCAGATAAGTCAGCCCCATATTTTCAAAAAGCATTCCGGGAATGATCAACTGCTTGATGCTGCTCTTGGTCTTTCGGACCGTATCTACCACGGCGGTTCCAACATGGGGAATCTTTTTGAGTGTTTTTGTCACGCCGATCTTCATTCCTGTATAAGTCTCAGCTGTACGCAGAGCGCTTAAATAGGTGGACATTCCTCCTACGTTCTTGGAAATAGACATGTTATTATCATTGATGATAATAATAAAATTAGTCTTCAGCTCAGCCGCATTGTTCAATGCTTCATAAGCCATCCCACCGGTAAGCGCACCATCTCCGATCACGGAAACCACATGGTATTTCTCTCCCATCAGTCTCTGGCACGGACATAGCCAAGTCCTGCGGAAATGGAATTGGAACTGTGTCCGGTATCAAACGAATCACAGTCACTTTCATTCCTTTTTGGAAAACCGCTTAAACCTCCTTCTTTACGAAGATCCTTAAAGCCGTCTTTTCTTCCTGTAAGGATTTTATGTGTATAAGCCTGATGTCCCACATCCCAGATCAGCTTATCCTGTGGAAGATCAAGCACATTATGCAGAGCAAGAGTCAGCTCCACCACACCCAGATTGGATGCCAGATGGCCACCTGTCTCACTTACACTCTGGATCAAAAAGCTCCTGATTTCCTCGGCAAGACGCGGAAAATCCTCCAATGAAACTTTATGAATATCATTTGGCTTTTTAATTTTTTCCAGAATCATTTGTACCCTTCCTTTGTTCTTTCTATTTCCTGCGGCTGACAAGACTTTCCACAAGAAGATCCAGAAATCCGTTCTTCCTGTCAAGGTCGTCTAAAAGTTCTACCGCATGGTCAGAAAGTTCTTTAACCCTGCTGGCTGCTGCCGGGGCTCCAACAAGGCTTACATAGGTAACCTTGTTGTTTTTTTCATCACTGTGGATCGGTTTTCCCAGTTCCTCCTGGGTACTGGTCACATCAAGGATATCATCCTGGATCTGAAAAGCCAGCCCGATGTTTTCTGCAGCCTGCTCCACAACCTTAAGTTCTTTCTCAGATGCCCCTGCCAGCACAGCACCGGTCATCATGGAAGCCTCGATCAATGCGGAGGTCTTGTTTTTGTAAATATAATCCAGCATCTTGTGTTCCAGAGGTTTCCCATCATTCTCCACATCAACACTCTGTCCACCAAGCATACCGTTGATGCCGGTCTTATCTGCAATGATCCGCATGGCGGCTATCACACGGTCTTTATCCCCGGTCAGATCAAAGGCGGAAAGCATCACTTCGTAAGCCCTGTTAAGGAGTGCCACGCCGCTTAAAACACCCATGCTTCTCCGTATACTTTATGTGTGGTCAGCCTTCCCCTTCGGTAATCATCGTTATCCAGTGCAGGGAGATCATCATGGATCAACGAATGTGTATGGATCATCTCCATAGCCGCCATAAAAGGCTCACAAAGCTTATCCTTTCCTCCAAACAGCTCGTAGGTTTCCCTGATCAGGATCGGGCGAAGTCTCTTTCCACCTGCCGTCATACTGTAATTCATGGCCTCTGCCATGGTTTTGCAAACGGATTCTTCCGGAAGATATTCCCGGATCACATGTTCTGCTTCTTCTGTTCTTCTTTTCAGTTCTTCTTTAAAATTCACGAAATGTCCCATCCTCATTCATCTGAAGCATCTTTTTTTCTACAGTATCCAGTCTTCCGTTCAGATCCTTTAGGAGCTCCATTCCCTGTCTGTAGAGGCGGAAAGACTCCTCAAGAGGTGTTTCTTTATCCTCCAGCTTCCGGGCAAGCAGATCAAGCTCCCCAAAAGTATCTTCTATGGATTTCTCTTCTTTCTTTGCTTCTGCCATTATCGCTCTTCCTTCCTGATGCGATCCGCAACTGCTTCTATGACTCCATCGGTTACTGCAATGGAGATCCTGTCACCTTTTTTTATCTGACTGATCTCTGTCACCGCATGTCCGCCTAAGTCGGACACAAATGCATATCCTCCATTTAGCTTTCTTAATGGAGAAAGTCCCTCAAACCGCTGGATCCATATTGCCAGTTCATGTCTTTTCTCTGTAAGCTTTTGTTCCATGGAAGAACGCAGGCATTCCTCCAGCTCCGATGCATACTGACGTTTTTCACGTAACATGGACTCCGGGCTCAGATACTGGAATCTGTTCTCATAGCCTTAAGTTTTGCGGCAAAAAGTTCTGTCTTACTGTTCATGGCACGCTGCAGACGGTCTCCGTACATATGAAAGCTCTCCAGAACACTGCGAAAATCATCCACTGCCAGCTCTGCTGCAGCAGATGGTGTAGGTGCCCGCAGATCTGCTACAAAATCCGCAATGGTAAAATCCGTCTCATGTCCCACTGCCGAGATCACCGGTGTCCTGCACTCAAAAATAGCACGGGCAACGCTCTCCTCGTTAAAGGCCCAGAGATCTTCAATAGAGCCACCTCCACGGCCGACGATGATCACGTCCACCCCTGCTTCATCCAGCATCCGGATTCCCTTTACGATACTCTGCGCCGCTCCCTCTCCCTGCACAAGTGCCGGATAAAGGATCACCTGCAGATATGGATTCCTTCTGCCTGCAATATTGCGGATATCCTGTACTGCTGCACCAGTAGGTGCTGTCACCACGCCAAGGGTATGAATAAAATGAGGAATGGGCTGCTTATATTCCTGGGGCAAACATCCCCATATCCTCAAGTTCCTGTTTCAGTGCCAGATACCGCTCATAGAGGGCACCAGCACCCTCCAGTGTGATCTCTTTTGCATAAAGCTGATAACGCCCGTCTCTCTCATATACGTCTACAATTCCCGCCTGCAACTACCTTATCCCCGTCCTTCATGCGAAAAGCAAGACCCCTACGGTGTCCCGCAAACATCACACAGCTTAATGTGCCTGTTTCATCCTTCAGGGAAAAATAAATATGTCCGCTGGTATGGTATTTACAGTTGGATACCTCTCCCTTTACATAGACTTTCCGGAGAAAGTAATCCTGGGTAAACATATTTTTGACATAATGGTTTACCTGACCGACAGAATAGACATTTCTCATGCGTTCTCTTCCGGGGCTTCTGCTGCCTTCTCTTCTGTATCAGCAGTCTCCTCCTCGTTTTTCTTCTCATCCTTCTCAGATGCGATCTTACCCAGTACTCCATTTACAAAGGAGCCGGAAGCATCTCCGCCAAATCTTTTGGCAAGTTCTACCGCTTCGTTGATAGCTACTCCTGTCGGTACGTCTGCATCATATTCCATCTCATATACTGCCAGACGAAGTGCCGCAAGATCCACACGGCTCATACGCTTTGTCTTCCATCCACGGCTTGCACTGTTCAGCTGTGCATCGATCTCTTCCAGATGTTCTTTCACATGTGCGTACTTCTTCTTCATATATTCCTGGTCCTGTTCTGAAAGTTCTCCAAGACCTTCAAAATAAAGAGAGAGCTGTTCTGTCATCTCTTCTTCTGAATTAAACTCTGTCATAAACATAAGTTTAAATACATGTTCTCTCTGTTCTCTTCTTCTCATAATTTCCTCCTAAGACGGAAAAAAGGAAAGGTTTACTTTCCTTTTTCGTTCTCCATATCCACGCTGGCAATATGAATATTTACATCTGCAACCTCAAGTCCTGTCATATTCTCAATAGCGGATTTAACCTTCTCCTGAACCTTCTTGCTTGTCTCAAGAATGTTTCTGCCATACTCGATATTCAGTGACAGATCCACGGTAACGACTCCTTCCAGAATGGTTACTCTCACGCCCTTGGACAGATTCTTCTTTCCAAGTTTACTTACCAGCTCATTGGTGATATTTCCTGCCATGGAAGCAACTCCATCCACATCTGTTGCTGCAAGTCCTGCAACGATCGCAACAACTTCATCTGCAATGTGAACTTCACCGATTCCGCCCAAATCCTGTATCTTATATGTTGTTCTTTTTTCTGCCATGGGAAACCCTCCTACGGATATAATATTTTTGTTCGTAATTTTATACTATTATATCAAAAAAGTTATGAAATAAAAGGGCTTATTTACTGAATTCTGTCAGTACCAGATCAGGGTTTCTGTCCTCAACCATGCCAACACTCCATGCATTGACAAAGAGCAGCAACGGATTTCCCTTAAGGTCTGTGACTTTCTTCATATCAGAAGTTCCCACGATCTTGTCTACTTTTACAGTCTCCTTGTTGGCAATCCAGCGGATATGCTCATATGGAAGTGTTTCCAGGCGGATATCTACATTATACTCATTCTCCAGACGGTATTTCAGGACATCAATTGCAGGATACCTACAACACCCACAATGATCTCTTCCATACCGGTGTTAAACTCCTGGAATATCTGGATTGCACCTTCCTGAGCGATCTGGTTGATACCTTTTACAAACTGTTTTCTCTTCATGGTATCGATCTGACGCACACGTGCGAAATGCTCCGGCGCGAAGGTCGGGATCCCCTCAAAGGCAAATTTCTTTCCAGGTGCGCAGATGGTATCTCCAATAGAAAAAATACCCGGGTCAAAGACACCGATGATATCACCTGCATACGCCTCCTCCACAACATGACGGGATTCTGCCATCATCTGCTGCGGCTGAAGAAGTCGCATCTTCTTGTCTCCCTGCACATGATAAACCTCTTTGGTCGCATCAAACTTGCCTGAACAGATCCTCATAAATGCGATACGGTCTCTGTGAGCCTTGTTCATATTCGCCTGAATCTTAAATACAAAGGCTGAAAAATCATCACTCATAGGATCTACCGGTCCGCAGTCTGCAGTTCTCGGAAGCGGAGAAGTGGTCATCTTCAGGAAATGCTCCAGAAATGTTTCCACACCAAAAGTTGGTAAGAGCAGAACCGAAAAATACCGGTGTCAGCTGTCCTTTGCTGACCTCTTCCTGAGAAAACTCCGCGCTTGCACCATCCAGAAGCTCGATTTCTTCCATCAGCTGCTCTTTCTGCTCAGGATCCATGACATCATCTGCACGGGGATCATTAATATCAATCTCTTCTATCACACCTTCCTTGGTGCCTTCTGTGTATCGGAAAAGGTAAGGATCTTCTTTGTATTACGATCAAACACACCCCGGAATTTCTTACCGGAACCGATTGGCCAGTTGATCGGACAGGTTGCAATACCAAGCTCTTTTTCGATCTCATCCAAAAGATCAAAAGTATCGTTGGCATCTCTGTCCATCTTATTGATAAAAGTAAAGATCGGAATGTGTCTCATAACACAGACCTTGAAAAGCTTACGGGTCTGTGCCTCAACACCCTTGGATCCATCGATGACCATAACTGCTGAATCCGCAGCCATCAATGTACGGTAGGTATCCTCGGAGAAATCCTGATGTCCAGGTGTATCCAGAATGTTTATACAATATCCGTCATAATGGAACTGAAGAACGGATGAAGTAACGGAAATACCTCTCTCCTTCTCGATCTCCATCCAGTCTGATACTGCATGGCGGGCCGTAGCCTTACCCTTTACACTTCCGGCCAGATTGATGGCCCCTCCATACAGCAGAAATTTTTCTGTTAATGTTGTTTTACCAGCATCCGGATGAGAGATGATGGCAAATGTTCTTCTTTTTTCTATTTCTTTCGTATACTTCGACACGTGAGCCTCCTGTATATTCTCTGATATCTCTATTTTACTATAACCTTTCCTATTCTAGTATAGACAAGGCTTTGCTGTCAAGGCAATTCAGTCGTAAATTCCCTCTGTATCAATAGTCTGATCGTTCTGGATATCTGCAGCCGTCTCTGCGTCCTCAGATGTTTGATCCGCCGAATCGCTTTCCACAGATGCAGCGGTATCCTGCACCTCCTCACCTGTACTTTCCGCATTATCCTCTGCACCTCCCGTATTTTTTTCAGCTTCATCTGCAGTATTTATGACATCCGATGCATTTTTACTTTGACTCAGAGGCGTGATCACAATGCTCTCTGCTGCCACACCGGTTTTCCTCTTTACAATATCCTCGATCTGTGCACGTTTTGCATCCTCCAGATCTGCATCCGGCACCACAACATCCGCAGTTTCACCCGTTAGATTTACGATCACATTTTCAAAGCCCTTCGCCTCCAGAAGAAGCTCTGCAGCCGCCTCTTTTTCTGTAAGATCTGTCATGGAAACCATTGTGTTAATAGCATTCTGTTTTTCCTCTTCGCTGATGTCTTTATTACTGATGATCGCCTGCAGGTCCGCTTTGTTCTGGGAACGCACCTGCTCCCTGCTGACTTTTGCCTGTGCTGCAAAATCCGAAGCACCGGTAAGTACGGCCTCGCCCGGGGATGCGGTATCCATCACCTCCGACTGGGTTGTGCCATCTGCCCGTTCTCATCCAGAAGGGCTGTTTCATCGGTCAGGTCATAATCCACGTCATCCAGGATACTGCTGCTGTCTGTACTCGTCTCCTTATCCTTAAATCCCAGATCCACATCTGCGAAATTCAGATATCCGGCCACAGCAATGAGAATGGCCAGCGAGGTGATGATTACCTGATTTTTCTTCATGATCTTTTTCACTTCTACTCTCCTCATTTCATTTTCATTATTCTAATTTTATTAGCGTCGATCTGAAATAATGCCATAATTGCCTGCTGAATATTCTGGACTGTCACTGCGCTGCCTGCTCCCTGGGCCGCCACCAGCACACCGGTAACTTCATTTTTGCTGCTTATGGAAAGTTTTCCGTATTTCCCTCATCCCCGGTCATAATGATCACTTCCACTTCTCCGACTCCTTCCACATTGGAAAGCAGTTCCTCAAGGCGGCTCTCCAGGCGGGTTTTCTCCGCATTCTGATCCTCTGCTGTTTTACTATTCTTTCGGGTTACCGGAAGTCCTGCCACCAGAAGAAGGATTCCCAGAAGAAGGAAAACTCCCCACTCCTTCCATCCCATCCTCAGAAGCCAGGATCTGATACTGTCCTTTCCTGAGTCCGCAGATTCTTTCGAGCTCATTTTTCACCGCCTCCCTCTGTTTTTCTGTGACTGTTCCATAAAGTGTTATGGTCAGCTGAAGCTCTTTCTCCATATCTACTTCTGTTTTTGCCGAAAAAACCCCTTCTTTCCTGAGGATACCCTGAACCTGATCCTTCAACTCCTGTTCATATGCTCCTTTAAGAAATGTTTCCCTTATTCCTTCTGCTTCTGTCTTCATACGTACCTGTTCTTCTCTCCCATAATTATTGCTGAATCCGGACAGAAGTTCTTCACTTTTTCCCACTACGGCAAATATAGGCGTACAGATCAAAAGCACCAACAGAAGCCCCATAAACAGCCGTATATACTGCTCATAACGCTTATCAGGCAGAATATGCAGAAGTGCTGTAGTAAGTACATGAAAAAAGCCAGGCTTTTCATCCACTGATAAAGTTCTGTTCTCATCCCAAGCCTCCTCCTGCCATCAGGATCAGAAATGTAAGCATACATAAAATTTCCGCAGTAAACAGGATTCTCATCAGAAGTGCACATCCCTCTGCCATGGTGCCAAAGGCTTCTACCAGCCGTTTGTCTGATACAGGCTGCGCCGCAGCCGCCAGAAAGCGATAGGTCAGTGACAAAAGTCCATATCGGACCAATGGCCCCGCCCCCACCGCCAGGATCACCAGTAAAAGCGCAATGCCCAGACTGTTTCTTACAAGAACAGCTGTGGTAAGGACCAGTTCCGTAACTGCATTTACCGCGCTCCCAATCCCAGGAAGAGCACCTGCAGTTTTTCCCACAGCACTCCGCTTCAGAGAATCCATTACCGGAGCTACAAGCCCACGCACCACCTGCAGTCCTGCTGCCACTCCAAGTAATGTCCGAAGCCCCCAGGAAATCACAGTCTCGATCAGCTCAGCCATTTTTCCCAGCATTTCTTCCCTGGAAAGATGATTCACAAATCTCAGAAGAATATATAACTCACTCCGGGAAGCAGTACTCGTTCCAGGATCCATTGAAAAAGCCACACCAGAAGCAGTACTCCCTGATAAAAAGCAGCTGCACTGGATGCACCTGACGCTGCTGCCACTGCCATAAAATACACCGGTGAGAGTTCCTTCATAAACTCCGTGATCCACGCAAGCATTGAAAGCAGTGATGCACTCAAACCGGAAAAATTGTTCATCAGAAGAGTAAAAACAAGAAGATACACCACATAAAAACTGATTTCTCCCACCTGCCCGTTATCAAAGGCACCGGCAAACCCGGAAAAAACGGCAGCGAATAACAGCAGAAGCAACAACTTCACGATCAGCTCTTTTTCTCTTTCAATACCATAAAAAAGGAGACTGTGCAAAAATTCCCGCACACTCTCCTCCGAAAGCACCTCTTCCCCTGACAACAGTCTGTGAAACGCTTCTGTAACAGAAAATGTTTTTTCTCCAAGCATCTCATCTACCATGGACTGCAGGTCGGTAAGCTCCATCTGATCTGTGATCTGTTGTTCCGCCGAAGAAGCATAAACGATCACACCGCCAAAACAGTTTATAACTACAGCCAGAAACAGGGCTGCACAAATCTCTGACCAATATCTTTTCATGCAAGAAATCCCTGTATGGTATCCAACAGTGCCAGAAGAACCGGCATACTTAAGACCATTACAGATAACCGGCAGAACAGTTCGATCTGTGCACCAGTGGAGGAATATCCTGCATCTCTGCATATACCGGATGAAAATTGTCCGATATAGGTGATCCCGATCATCTTCAGCAAAGTAGTAATATAGCTTCCATCAATCGGAAGACTCTGTTTCAGTCTCTCCAGAGACTGGAACAGATAGCTGATCTTCCCTACCACTAATCCCAGTATCACAAGACCTATTCCCATCGTAACAAGGCTTACATACTCCGGTGCGCGGTCTTTCAGAAGAATCCCCAGAAGAACCCCTGCCGCTCCCAGAACAGAAATCTTCAGAATATCCACGGTTCTTTCCCTCCCCTACAGTACAAAAAGCTGCTGGATATTTTTAAAAAGCTCATAAATATACGGCACGATCCAGAACAGTACTAAAAGAAGTCCTGAAAAACTCACCAGAAAAGCCTGTTCCTCCCTTCCGCTATGTTTCAGGATCTGAGAAAGAACAGAGACCAGGATCCCTACTGCACCGATCTTAAATATGATACTGACCTCCAAATGATCCCTCCTTTTCTTCTGAAAGCCTGTCCCTCTTACTACTGTCTGATAAACAATACTATACCAGGAGAACCGCAAGCAGCAGGCCTCCAAGAATCCCAATTCCCTGGTACAGTTTTTTCTTTCCGGAAACCTCCGCTTTCCGCTTCAAAATCTCTGCTTCCAGATTATTTTCATACAGGGAAAGCTGTCGCATCTGCATTTCCAGATCCATATAGCCCAGATATTCTCCGAAAGAAAAAAAAGCGTCCTTTTCCCCATGGGTAAGGCAGCTTTTTTTCAGGGCGCTTTCCGCACATTCCCTGCATATCTGTGAAAGTTTTTCTCCTGTTCCCGCTTTCATCCTGTCCGCGGCACTGATGAGAAACTCTCTGTATTTTCCATTCATTCTTCCTGCTGCTCCATAAAAGCATCCGGCAGTGATGCATTCCCGCAGCGGATCTCACCTTTCAGGCAGATCACCATCTGAAGCAGTTTTTTCCAGTATACGAATCTGCTCCGAAAGTCTCATACTTCCGGAAAATCCCATTCCGGCTCCTGCCGCCACTACCAGAATACATCCTACAATCCGGTACATAGGCATTTCCCATTTTCATCATAGATTCCTTCCACGATTCCTGCACGTTCATGCTTTCCCAGAAAAATATATCTCTGGAAAACCCGCGCTTCCCACAATTTCCGGAAAAACGGCTGGGATAATGTTTCTTCCATGGAAGCTCCATGTGCAGTTGCGATCAGACGACATCCACAATGGATAACTGATTCCACAGCCTTGAAATCTTCTTCTTTTCCAAGTTCATCCACAGCAACCACAACCGGCGACATTGACCGAATCAGCATCTGCATCCCTTCTGCTTTCGGACAGCCGTCCAGGATATCCGTACGCATTCCAAGGTCATTCTGAGGGATCCCCTGATAGCATCCGGCCAGCTCACTGCGCTCATCGACTACTCCTACCGTAACACCAGAAATATTTCCCCATCCATTACTCATCTGCCGGATGATATCCCGAAGAAGCGTGGTCTTCCCACATCTGGGCGGAGAAACGATCAAGGTATGCATGATCTGCTCTCTTGTCTGGATATATGGCAGCACTTCTTCTGCACATCCCTGGATCTCATGTGCCAGACGGACATTGATGCAGGAAATATATTTCATCCCACGGATACGGTTTCCGTCCAGGATCACCTTTCCGGTAACTCCTACACGATGCCCACCCTGTACACTCAAAAACCCCTGGCGAATCTCATCTTCATAAGCATACAGGGAATAGCCGCTGACATACTCCAGTGTTTCCTTAAGATCCTCCCGCGTAACCAGATAAGGTTCTGTATCTTTTTGCCGGAGGAAACATTCTCCCCCATCATAAGTGAGGAACAGAGGTCTTCCCACGCGGAGACGTATCTCATATAATTTATCATAATCAAGGTCTGCATCCACCAGAAGCTGGCGGACATTACTGGCAAACAGGTTCTGGATCTGGTTTGCGTCCATGTTTTCACCTCTTACACTTAAATATATTGCGGACATGCCGGATTTAGTACCTGTTGTCTTTTTTTGATGCTCTCTCGTTTTTTCTTTATTCCGACAGAAAAAAAGACTTTCTTCTTCGTCATAGGTCTCCATCTTCGAAAGATTCAGCTTCAGGACCCGATCCACAATATTTACGGAGGACGCACGGTATGCATAGGCACAGGATTCAAACATCACATAAAGACTGTCACCCTCCACCACGATCTGTTCCAGTCGTTCCGGAAAACGATAAGTTCTGGCAGAATTCTCGTTTACATACAAACGCTTATCGGATTGTTCATAAAACACCAGCCTGGATGGCAGGATTCCAAAAGAATGAGAGATCAAAAGCTTATCATTATAAAAAGCAATTCCCTGAACCTGCTCCGATATGGTGGAATAATCCAACGGAACTGCCATTTCAAAATCCATGCCCAGTTTCTCGTCCATGGTATTGATCAGTTTTCCCTCTTCGTCAACTCCGTATCGTGCAATTACACTTTCGTTATATTTTTCAAAGCAGCCTACATACAGACATCCCTTATAAAAGGTCATAAAAGAATCTCTCACGATCCCATAAAGACTGACTATCTGGAAAGTATCCACCGGCAGATGGCTGTCATCATAATCGTAGGCTTCTATTGTATCCATCTTTATACTCACTGCCTGTGCGATCCCGTTGATATTGGAGGAATACCATAATAACTTATGCTCCGGGTCATAGGCAAGTCCTCCCACATGAGGCTGTCCAGGCAGTATCACTTCTTTAATAAAATTATGTTTTTCCTTATCGATCACATAAATGACCGAATTATGTTTCTGTGTGCTGCAGTAAGCGCTGACCAGCACATAATCCTCTGTAACCGCCAGTCCCTGAGGCGTCATGGACGTACACATGCAGGAGTGGCACCCTTTTTTGTGAGCAGCGTTCTGGTATTCTTCAGCCCGGGAATGACATATGTTCCATATTCCTTCTCTTTTTCTCTCCCATCAAAGGCAAAATAAGAGAAATCCTCTTTCTGGGAAAGCATCTGTTTCTGTCCCCGCAGTGTATACACTGCAGCACCTCGGTTTGTCACCACAGCTTTTGTGGGCAGCTCAGTTTTTGCACGGTAAACAAATGCATATAAAAAATAACATATGCACAGCACAAAAACAACTGCCAGGATCTTCAGAATGAAAATCCTGAAGCTGCGTTTCATCTCTTTGTTCATTTCATCGTCTCTATTTGCTATCTCAAAATGATGTCTTCGTATTCAAATCGTAATTCCAGGCTGTCTCTGGACCAGATTGCACCACTGTATCCCGGTTCCAGCTCCAGCATTATGTAATTTCCCTTATCCATGAAATCGTACGCAGATCCCTGGACAGTCCCTCTCCGGTCCATTTGATATATGCCTCTCTCAAAACCCACTGGGCAAAAAAGGCTTTCTCCATATCATCTGCATCCAGGATTTCCCGTATCATATCTGCCGGCACCATTCTTTCAAGGAGCCGTTCGTAATTTACCTTCTTGTGGATCTGCACATCAATGCCCACCTCTTCTCCGGCAAACAGACACATCACATATTTTCCGGAATGTGTGATATTATAATGAATTCTTGGAAGCAGGGTAAAAAACGGTTTCCCATGTTCCCCCTTTGACCGAGGCTCAAAAGCAAGCTTCCGTCCAAATTCCCGCTCAAGTCCGATTTCCAGAAGCTTTTCCCCGATCATATGCTCCATGTTCTTGCCGTTATATTCATCTCTGATCTTCGTATAATAAATAATCCCATTCATAATCCGGCCTCCTCAAGAAAACGGGACGGTTCCCGTTCCTTCTCATACTGCTGTCTTACATAATACAGGCAGAGTTTCTTCTTTGCCCGTGTCATACCAACGTAGAAAAGCCTCCGTTCTTCCTCCAGATGTGCCTCCAGGACTGCCTTCCGATAAGGCATGCTACCTTCATTTACATTCATGATATATACATTGTCATATTCCAGACTTTGACCGCATGAAGAGTGGATATCCACCACTCCTTCCCGTTTCACATCCTGTTTCTTCGCCTGTTCCTCCAGCTTTCTGGTATACTCGTCCATATAGGCCATCCATTCTTCCAATGTTTTCATTCCTCTGGCACTTTCATGGATCCGGTTCAGGGTTTCCATAAGCTCTTCCGGTTTTATTTTACGATACCTTGCATATTCCTGCAAGTATTCTTCGTATCCCATGCCATTCCGGATAAAATTAATAGCTGCATAAGGGGCCATAGTCTTTAAGATCCGAAGATGTGTCTCCATCGTTGTGATCCTGTCACACATCCAGTCTTTGTCTTTGTAAAACTCTCCCAATGCTTTAAAATCAACGTTTTTTTCTGTCAGAGCGTCTCTGGCTATGTATCGGTTTGGCCGGTTCATGATCTCCAGAAATGTACTGCGGCTCCAGTCTCCTTCTGCCATTTTCAAATAAGCGATCATATTCCGGCAGATCCAGTGTCGGAACAGGTTGGGCAGTTTTTCCTTCATAGTGAAAGGAACCCCATACTCCATCAACGCAGCGACCAGTCCTTCGGTTTCCTGATTAGTCCTGAAAAGCAGCGCTGTATCTTCAATATTATCCCCTTCTTCCATCCGATTCCGCAGCAGGCCTGCAACTGCCATATATTCGTCTCTGGGATTTCGAAATTCTTTTATCTGCACCGGCTCTCCCGGTTCATTTGGTGTGGAAAGTTTTTTCACATAACGGTTTTCGTTTATGATTGATCACCTTCATGGCTGTATCCAAGATATTTCCACTGCACCGGTAATTGATATTCAGGATCACCGTCTCCGCATTTTTTAAAATCTTCCGGGAAATTCAGCATGATCTCCGGGCGAGCGCCACGAAAATGATAGATAGACTGATCATCATCTCCCACCACAAACAGATTGTTCTCCGGTGCTGCCAGCATCTTCACGATATCATACTGAAGATGATTGATATCCTGAAACTCATCCACCAGAATATAGTGAAACTTTTTCTGCCATGCAGACAGGATATCTTTTCGTTTTTTCAGAAGTTCATAACAGCTCAACAGCATATCATCAAAGTCAAGTTTTCTTCTTTCATTCAGGACTTTTCGATATCCCTGAAAGATCTGTCGGAACACTTCATCCGGGCAGCAGGAAGAATAATAATGCTCCAGAGCGATCCTTCCACCCTTTACAACACTGATCTCCTTGGCAATATCTTCCACAAAATCCCCTTCCTGGGACTGTTCTGCAGCACAGTTTACCACCAGTTCTCTTAAGATCGCATATTTTTCTTCTTCTGACAGGATATTTCCTCCATTCAGACCATAAGCCTGTTTGAGGATCCCGTAAAACACTCCGTGAAAAGTCCCGAAGGTAACGCCGGTTCGCTGAACACTGGTAAATTTCAGAAACCGTTCTTTCATTTCCACTGCTGCTGCCCTGGAAAAAGTCACAACAAGAACAGAGGAAGCCGGTATCTTCCCTTCCTGGATCATATGTGCTGTTCTTTCTACTATGACGGAAGTTTTCCCCGAACCGGGGCCTGCCAGAACCATCATGGGTCCTGACAGGTGGGCGATTGCCCGTTTCTGAGATGGATTTCGTTTCATAACTGGATTATCGATCACACTCTTATTTATTTTCAAGCTTTTCGATTGCTGCATGTACACGTTTCAGTGTCTCTTCCTTGCCAATGATCTCCATGATCTCTGTTGCACCGGCCGGTGTCATCTGCTTGCCGGATACTGCTGTACGAAGCGGCCACATAACATAACCATTCTTATATCCGTGCTCCTTTACAAAAGCGCTTAAAGATGCATACAGCGGATCATTGGTATAATCCTCCTGTGCTTCCAGTACCGGAAGCACTTCCTTGAGACTGCAAGAGAAGTCTCCTCTGTTGTTTTCATCTTTTTGTGGCGGTACATCGCACTGTCATACTCCGGAACTGCCTCAAAGAAATCTACAAGCTCCGGAATATCCGGGAATACTTCAATTCTGGTCTGAACCATTCCTGCGATCTTCTTAAGATCAAAGTCTTTTTCAGAACTTCTTTCAGATACGGAAGTGCTCTCTCATAGAATGCCTCCGGATCCATCTTCTTGATATACTCACCATTCATCCATTTCAGCTTGGCAATGTCAAAAAACTGCCGGTGATTTGTTGATATGATGATAATCAAATGCCTCCACAAGCTCCGGAAGAGAAAAGATCTCACGGTTGTCTGCCGGGCTCCATCCAAGGAGTGCAACATAGTTGATCACTGCCTCTGTCACAAATCCCTGATCGATCAGATCTTCATAGGAAGAATGTCCACATCTCTTGGAAAGCTTCTGATGTGTCTCGTCTGTGATCAGCGGACAGTGAACATAGGTCGGGATTTCCCATCCGAATGCCTCATAAATACGATTATACTTCGGTGAAGAGGAAAGGTATTCGTTACCTCTTACAACATGTGTGATTCCCATAAGGTGATCATCAATTACATTTGCGAAGTTGTAGGTCGGATAACCGTCAGATTTGATCAGGATCAAATCCTCCATCTCCTCATTGTTAACGGTGATATCTCCGTAAATAACATCATGGAATGTAGTGGTTCCCTCTGTTGGCATATTAAAGCGGATAACATGCGGCTCACCTGCATCCAGACGGCGCTGAACCTCTTCCTTGGAAAGATGGAGACATCTCTTGTCATAAATAGAGATCTCCTTACCTGCAACAGTACGTTTCATGCTTTCCAGTTCTTCCTTGCCGCAGAAGCAGTAATATGCATCTCCCTGCTCAATAAGCTGTTTGGCATATTTCAGATACATGCCTGTTGCCTGACGCTCGCTCTGTACATACGGGCCAAATCCGCCATCCTTGTCCGGTCCCTCATCATGGAGAAGTCCTGTTTTCTCAAGAGTACGGTAGATGATATCTACAGCTCCCTCCACATAACGTTCCTGGTCTGTATCTTCAATACGGAGGATAAAATCTCCGCCTTCATGTTTTGTGATCAAATAAGCATAAAGAGCTGTTCTTAAATTACCCACATGCATTCTTCCTGTAGGGCTCGGTGCAAATCTTGTTCTGATCTTTGTCATTTCTTTTCTCCTCGTTTTTGTTGTTTCTCTTTATAGGTGCTATTATATACCCAAATCCTTCAAAATGTCCATAGGTTTTCCGGCGGAATACCCTGCCATCCCTCTCATGTATCTTCGCATATACAAAAAATCCTCTGAGACACCGTCGTCCCAGAGGATCCTTGATTCCTGTTTATGCTTCTACGCCTTTGTTCTTAAGATAATCGATCACATCTCCAACTGTGTTCAGATCTGTAAGCTCCTCTGCCGGGATCTCAACATTGTACTCATCCTCAAGAGCCATAACCAGCTCAAACAGGTCAAGAGAATCTGCTCCAAGATCATCCTTGAAAGATGTCTCCGGTGTAATTGTTGATGCCTCACAATTTAACTGCTCTGCAAGCATTTCTTTCATTTTTTCTAACATGTCTTTTTTCTCCTTTAATCATTACAGATCGAATCTGTTTCCTCTTTTTGAGCAAAGTATATAGTCTGCAAAAACAGTTGTCAAGAGGATTTTCCCAAAAAATGGCTCCAGAGCAAAAATATTTTGATTTTAAAACTATTTTACTCTTGAAATTTTATCTGACGGGCCACGCTGAGAGCTATTGCCATCTCCAGCATCAGGAACACAATGGACGTTCCTCCGTAACTGATAAAGGGCAAGGTAACACCTGTATTGGGCATCAGATTCAATACAACAGCAATGTTAAGGATCACCTGCAGCGCAATATGTATAAAAATCCCGGTAACGATCAGTGAGCCAAACAGATCCGGTGCATTCTGCGCAATAAAAAACAACCTGTACAAAAGATATCCGAACAGGATCAGTACAAAAATCCCTCCGAAAATTCCAAGCTCCTCACAGATAATGGAAAAGATCATATCATTTTGTGCTTCCGGAACACTTCCAAGCTTCTGGATACTATTTCCAAGCCCGCGGCCAAAAAGCCCTCCGGAGCCAATGGCATACAATGCCTGCAGCGTCTGATAACCGCCTTCATCGGAATATTTCTCAGGCTGAAGCCATACAAGTACTCGCATAACACGGAAGCTGTCACTATTCTTGGTCGTCGCAACCAGAAAAAGTACTCCGATCACAATAAGGATCACTCCTGCCGCTGCCACAGCAATAAACGGACGCATATCCGGATGTGCCACAAACACCATTCCAACTGTTATTCCCAAAATGATCATGGCTGTACTCAGGTTATCTGTAAGTATATAAGCCGCAAGCGCAAGTCCTGCCCCCGGAAGTCCCAGGATCATACAGCTCTTTAAAGTTTTCACCTTTCGTCCCATTTTTCCGATCATGTAAGCCATCATGATAATAACCGCGATCTTTGCCAGCTCAGCAGGCTGAAAGTTGATCGGTCCGATATACAGCCATCTGGTAGCACCATGAGAGGAATGTCCCAGCGGAGTCCGCACAAGTCCCATAAAGATCAGCGAAGCCACATACAACGCAGTTGTAAAAGGAAGAAGGATATGATAATCCAGTATTTTTGAAATAAATAACGCTCCGATCAGACATGCTGCACTGATCAGTGCCTGTTTCTTAAAATAAAACATATCGTTGCCATAATTCACTTCTGCCATATATGAACTGGTGCTGTAAAGCATGACCAGTCCAAAGCACACCAGCAGTACAATAACAGCTACCAGATTATAATCATAATAATCAGATTTCTTATTCTGCTTTTTTCTGTTAAGCAGAGTTTTTTTCATTCTATCACCATCGCTTTCTGTATCTGCGAAGAATTTCCTGATATCCACGAGTAATAAAGAAAGTAAAAAAAATTCCCGGAAAGCCGCATAAATGCTGTCTTTCCGGGACGTTCCATAAATGGACCTGAGGGGAATCGAACCCCTGTCCGAAAGCCTATCCCTTAAGGCATCTCCCATCACAGTCGCTGATTTAACATTCCCTCAGCAGTACGCCCACCGACAGGCTTACTGCTTCAGTAGCTTCATGATACATCTACCGGGGCAAAGCTTACCCGGCAAGGTTTCTCACATGGTCGACGCCAGATTCCCGATGTG
>ENA-OQAN01000569-OQAN01000569.1-human-gut-metagenome-genome-assembly--contig:-NODE-569-length-19228-cov-2.334956_pt1 | contig 19228 bp, 22 predicted proteins | sample MGYA00242735_ERZ504527 | MGnify/ENA primary metagenome ERZ504527 (study PRJEB26092, sample SAMD00036230) | human gut metagenome | host: Homo sapiens | study: EMG produced TPA metagenomics assembly of... | reverse complement strand
CGAATAGCTTTGGATGCTTCTTCGTAGCCAGGCTTGTTTAACAGGGCAAACATATTTTTCTTATATGCTTCTACACCAGGCTGGTTAAATGGATTGATTTCCAACAGGTAGCCACTGATACCACAAGCTTTTTCGAAGAAATAGATCAGCTGTCCCAGATAATATTCATTCAGAACAGGTACGCTGACACGCATATTGGGAACTCCTCCGTCTACATGAGCTAACTGAGTACCCAGCTCTGCCATCTTATTAACTTCATCAACACGTTTTCCAGCCAGGAAGTTCAAGCCATCCAGGTTTTCTTCGTCTGAGGGAACATGCAGTTCATGGTTGGGAGTTTCAACAGAAACAACAGTTTCGAAGATAGTACGTTCACCTTCCTGAATCCATTGTCCCATAGAGTGCAAATCTGTGGAGAAGTCTACTGAACTTGGGTAGATACCTTTGTGGTCTTTACCTTCAGATTCTCCATAAAGCTGTTTCCACCATTCCATGAAGTAATGAAGCTTAGGCTGGAAGTTGACAGAATTTCGATTTTCTTTCCATTCTGATAAAGTTCATTGCGTGTAGCAGCATACAAGGCTGCAGGATTTTCTTCCATGTTCGGGCTAGCACATACTTCTTCCATTTTGCATGCACCGGCAACCAGCTGGTCGATGTCAATACCTGCAACGGCAATAGGAAGTAATCCTACCGGAGTTAATACAGAGAAACGTCCACCTACATTATCAGGAATTATGAAAGATTTGTAACCTTCTTTATCTGCTGTTACGCGAGCTGCACCTTTCTTGGCATCTGTTACAGCTACAATAACTTTGCGTGCCATTTCTTTTCCGCGTTGTTCTTCGCACTGTTTCTTCAGCAGGCGGAAAGCTAAGGCTGTCTCTGTTGTTGTTCCAGACTTAGAAATGTTGATGACACCAAATTTCTTATCCTTTAAGAATGAAGTCAGTTCATACAGATAATCTTCGCCGATATTATGTCCGGCAAAAATAATTGTCGGTTGTCCGGCTTTCTTTTCCTGTAACCACAAGAAACTGTTTGACATTGCTTCAATGACAGCACGTGCTCCCAAATAGCTTCCACCGATACCTGCAACAATAACAACATCACAATTCTCGCGTAATACCTGGCTGTAGCTTTCAAGTCAGCCAGATGTTCTTGAGTAATAGAGGAAGGAAGATGTAACCATCCCAGAAAAATCATTTCCCAGTCCGGTTCCTTTTTCCAGGGTTTCCATACAAGCCTTTACTTTAGGTGCGTAAGCGGCTAATTTATCTTTGGAAATAAATTCTAAAGTCTTTTCGATGTTCAGTTTGATATTTTCCATAACTGTATCTGCTTTTAGAAAAATTGTTTGTTTCAGCATTATCTGAACGAGTCGGTCAGCAGCTTTATTTCAATCATTGGTGAGATGCGTTCATACAGAATATTATAAACAGCATCTACGATAGGCATGTTGACGTGTAAGTGCTTGTTCAACTCTTTTATACATTTTGTACCATAATATCCTTCAGCGATCATTTCCATTTCAATTTGTGCACTTTTTACCGAGTAGCCTTTTCCGATCATGGTACCGAATACGCGGTTTCGACTGAAGTTAGAATAGGAAGTAACCAGCAGGTCTCCCAGATAGGCAGAGTCATTGGTACAACGTTCCAGAGGATGGACCGTATTCAGAAAACGGTTCATTTCCTGAAGGGCATTGGATACCAATACAGCTTGAAAATTGTCTCCGTATTTTAGTCCGCTGCATATTCCAGCAGCAATGGCATAAACATTTTTCAATACGGAAGCATATTCAATACCTGCAACGTCTGGATTTACGGAGGTTTTGATATAATGGCCGGCTAATTGTTTTGCGAACATTTTAGCTTTTTCAATGTCCTTGCATCCTACAGTCAAATATGACAGGCGTTCCAGTGCAACCTCCTCAGCATGACAGGGACCCGCCAATACGGCTATATTTTCTTCGGGAACGTCATACATTTGATGGAAATAATCGGATACGATTAAGTTTTCATCTGGAACAATTCCTTTGATGGCAGTGACGATGAATTTATCCTTGAGTTTAGTTTTTAGCTTTTTGAGGTGACTTTTCAAGTAAGGCGAAGGAGTTACGAAAATAAGGGTATCCGATTCCTTTACCACCTTATTAATATCCGAAGAAAAATTGATTCGACGGATGTCAAAGCGCACACTAGTCAGATAAGCTGGGTTATGTCCTAAACGTTTGAATTCTTCAATCCGGTCGTCTCGGCGCATATACCAGTTTATTGATTCAGCTTGGGTCAGTATAATCTTTGCGATTGCGGTAGCCCAGCTTCCTCCCCCCATAATTGCTATTTTCCCGGGTAATTTCATGGCTATCAATTAAAAACCAAAAATTAAAAATTAAAAGCTTCATCAAGTGGAGAAGCTTTTAATTTTCAATTTCTAATTAATTAAATTTTTTGTATCCAGCCTGCCACTTCGTCTACGGACGGATTGGTCAGTTCCAGTTTATACTTTTTTGTTTATACCACAGATATCCTGATGAAGTTTTTGCGGGTTAACATCTTTCATGTCTGATACGAGGTTATAACCAGCTTTCTGGATGACAGGAACCCAGTCTTCAGAAATACCTAACTCCATAAATTTAGCAGGAGCATCTTTCGGAATAACTTTTTCAGGACGCATTTGAGGGAAGAACAGAACTTCCTGAATTGTGCTCTGTCCGGTCATCAGCATTACCAGACGGTCCATTCCGATACCCATACCTGAAGTCGGAGGCATACCGTATTCCAAAGCACGGACAAAGTCTTTGTCAATAATCATGGCTTCGTCATCTCCCTTTTCACTCAGACGCATTTGTTCTTCGAAACGTTCCAACTGATCGATGGGGTCATTTAACTCTGAATAAGCGTTGCAAAGTTCTTTACCGTTAACCATCAATTCGAAAACGTTCGGTCAGTTCTGGATTATTGCGGTGACGTTTGGTCAGCGGAGACATTTCAATCGGATAGTCTGTGATGAAGGTCGGCTGAATGTAGTTTCCTTCGCAGAATTCTCCGAAGATTTCGTCGATCAGCTTTCCTTTTCCCATTGTATCATCAATTCCATGTTCAATTTCTGGCATACTTCACGGATTTGTTCTTCATTCATGCCAGTCAAATCATATCCGGTGAATTCTTTGATGGAATCGAGCATGGTCACACGTTTGAACGGCGCCTTAAAGTTGATTATATTATCTCCCACTTTAACTTCCGTTGTACCGTTTACATCCATACAAATCTTTTCAATCATATTTTCTGTAAACTTCATCATCCAGTTGTAGTCCTTATAGCTACGTAGATTTCCATACAGGTAAATTCCGGATTATGTGTACGGTCCATACCTTCATTACGGAAGTTCTTGCCAATTTCATAGACTCCCTCGAATCCACCTACGATCAGACGTTTCAAGTAAAGTTCACTGGCAATACGCATATATAAAGGTATATCCAAAGCATTGTGGTGTGTGATGAAAGGCCGTGCGGCTGCACCTCCGGCAATGGATTGCAAAATCGGAGTTTCTACTTCAATATATCCTTTCGAGTTGAAGTATTCACGCATGGAGTTATAAACCTTATTGCGTTTCAGGAAAATATCTTTAACTCCATCGTTAACGACTAAGTCAACATAACGTTGGCGGTAACGCAATTCCGGATCTTCGAATTTGTCGTAAGCTACTCCATCTTTATATTTCACAATAGGAAGTGGGCGGATTGATTTTGACAATACCGTTAACTTCTGTGCATGGATGGAGATTTCTCCCATTTGTGTGCGGAATACGAAACCTTCGATGCCGATAAAGTCTCCCAAGTCGAGCAGGCGTTTAAATACTACGTTGTATAAATCCTTGTTTTCATCCGGACAAATGTCGTCACGGGTGATGTAAATTTGAATACGACCTTTGGAATCCTGTAACTCAATGAAAGAAGCTTTACCCATGACGCGGCGTGACATGATACGTCCCGCTACGGATACTTTGCGCGGTTCTGCTTCGTCATCTTTGAATTCGGCTTTAATGTCAGTCGAAAAAGCGTTGGTTACATACTCGGCAGCAGGGTAGGGGTCAATGCCCATCGCTCTCATTTCATTCAGACTGTTACGTCTGATAATCTCCTGTTCACTTAGTTCTAATACGTTCATTTGTTAATACATTAACTCAATTTGGATACAAAAATACGAAACATTTTGCAATGTATCTCTATATTAAGGTATTTTTTACTGTGATAGAGGGGATATCCTTTTAAAAATATCTATCTTCGCGTCAAAATTCCTTAAAATGAAAGAATGACCATGAAGACTAAAATTTTATGTATGGCCCTGTTGGGCAGTTTATGTATGCCTCTTTGGGCGCAGCAAGTGTTTGATATGACTTCTTTAGGAGTTGTTCCCGGGAAGAAAACGAATATGTCTCCTCGTGTGGAAAAAGCACTTGATAAGATTCGCAAGCAGGCAGTTTCCGGGGAAGAGGTGGTTTTACGTTTTACTCCTGGTGTCTATCATTTTTATCCGAATGATGCTGTAGAACGTGAATATTATATTTCAAATCATGATCAGACGAATCCTAAAAAAGTTGGATTAGCTTTGGAAAATTTTCAGAATCTGACTATTGAAGGAAATGGGGCAGAGTTTGTCTTTCACGGACAGATGCTTCCGGTGTCTTTGCTGCATACGTCAAATTGTACACTGAAAGATTTCAGTATTGATTTTGCTAATCCACACATTGCCCAGGTTGAAATCCTGAAAAATGAAGGAGACAAGGGGATGACATTCCGGGTTGCTCCGTGGGTTGTGTATCGGATAACAAAAGATTCTATTTTTGAAACTTATGGAGAAGGATGGAAATTGCGTCCCAGTTCAGGAATAGCTTTTGAGAAAGATACTCGCCATGTAGTGTATAATACCAGTGATTTGTTTTACTCTACTAAAGGTGTGACAAAGGTGGATAAGGATGTATTGTATGCTCCACAATGGAAAGATAAACGTCTTCAACCGGGAACGGTAGTTGCCATGCGTGCATGGGACCGGCCGACACCTGGTATTTTCTTGTCACACAACGTGAATACAACATTGAAAAATGTGAAAGTACATTATGCACAGGGAATGGGCTTGCTAGCGCAATTGTGTGAGAATATTACACTTGATGGTTTCGGCGTATGTCTGAAAGGAGAGAATGATCCGCGTTACTTCACGACTCAGGCTGATGCTACTCATTTTTCTCAGTGTAAGGGAAAAATAACGTCTACAGGAGGTTTGTATGAGGGAATGATGGATGATGCAATTAATGTGCATGGTACTTACCTGAAGGTTATCAAGCAGATTGACAGATATACATTGGTTGGTCGTTATATGCATGATCAGTCCTGGGGATTTGACTGGGGATATGTTGGTGATGAAGTACAGTTTGTTCGTTCTAGCCAATGGAAGTCGTTGGTGATACCAGTCGGATTGAACGGATTGCTCCTTTGGACAAGCCGTCAGTGGAAGGAGCCCGGGAATTTGAAATACGTTTTTCCGAACCTGTTGGTGACTGGTTGACTGAAGGTGAAAGTTTTGGTATTGAAAACCTGACCTGGACTCCGGAAGTGTATTTCGCGGATAATACGATCCGTAATAATCGTGCCAGAGGATCTCTGTTCAGTACGCCAAAGAAAACAGTAGTAGAAAACAATTTGTTTGATCATACTTCAGGAACTGCTATCTTGCTTTGCGGAGACTGTAACGGATGGTATGAAACCGGAGCTTGTCGTGATGTTGTGATTCGTAAAAACCGTTTCATTAATTCGTTGACAAATATGTTCCAGTTTACGAATGCAGTCATTTCTATTTATCCGGAAACTCCTGACCTGGATCATCAGGTTGCTTATTTTCATGGTGGAAAAGCGGGAGCTATCCAGATTGTAGATAATGAGTTTGATATATTTGATGCTCCGGTTCTTTATGCCAAGTCGGTTGACGGTCTGATATTCCGTAACAATGTGATCCGTACGAATACTGATTATAAGCCTTTTCACTGGAATCAAAACCGTTTCCTTTTGGAACGTGTTAATCGGGTTGAGATTGCTGAGTAAAATTGTTTGGCATAATCAAACGGGAAATACCTGTCAGGGCCTTTCTCTATCCTTTGTTTGTATGACTGTAAGGATGTAGAGAAAGGCCTTATTCGAAAAAATGATAGAAAAATAGGCTGTATTTAATTATTTTGTTAACTTTGGGGCATTTCTGATTTATGGAAGACATGAAAGTTATAATCTTACAAACTGATATTAGTTGGGCGAATCCCAAGGCCAATGTGCAGAAGGTGGATGAAATGCTCGCCCGTTGTGGGGAAGCTGATTTATTTGTGCTGCCCGAGATGTTTTCTACAGGTTTTTGTACCCGGCCGGAAGGAATAGCAGAACCTGTGGGTAGTGATACACTTCTATGGATGAAACAAAAAGCTGCAGAACTGAATGCTGCTTTAGCCGGGAGCATAGCAGTAGAGGAAAACGGACATTTTTACAACCGATTTTATTTTGTTCATCCGGATGGACAGGTACAATGGTATGATAAAAAACATTTGTTTACCTATGGTGGAGAGCACAAGTCTTTCACGGCAGGTGCTGAAAGGGTTATTGTAAATTTCCGGGGTGTACGGATTTTATTACAGGTTTGCTATGATCTTCGTTTTCCGGTCTGGGCGCGAAATCGTAAAGATTACGACATGATTCTTTACGTAGCAAGCTGGCCGACTCCAAGAGTTGACGCATGGAACATCCTTTTACGGGCAAGGGCGATTGAAAATCAATGTTATGTAGTTGCCGTTAATCGGGTAGGAGAAGATCCTGCATGTCAATATTGTGGGGGAAGTGCCGTGATAGATCCGTACGGACATACATTAGCAGTTTGTGAAGATAACAAATCTTGTACGGCTGAAGCAACTATTGATATGGATGTACTTGAGGTATTTAGGAAAAAATTCCCTGTACTTGACGATGCCGATCCTTATCAAATCTTATAATCTATACAGAATTAACATACCTTCTATAATTATGATGAACAATCCAGATAAACTTTTATTATTGGGAGACCAGGCGATAGCTTTAGGAGCTATCCATGCTGGTATTTCGGGAGTTTATGCCTATCCTGGCACTCCTTCTACAGAGATTACCGAATATATTCAAGATTCTCCTTTGGCTCAGGAACGCAAATTACATAGTACTTGGTGCACCAATGAAAAGACAGCTATGGAAGCTGCACTTGGTGTTTCCTATGTGGGTGGCCGTGCGTTGGTATGTATGAAGCACGTAGGTATGAATGTGTGTGCTGATGCTTTTGTTAATTCAGCTATAACTGGTGTCAATGGTGGTATTGTGGTATTGGCAGCAGATGATCCTTCCATGCACTCATCTCAGAATGAACAGGACTCTCGTTTTTATGGTAAGTTTGCTATGATTCCTATGCTGGAACCTTCTTCCCAACAGGAAGCCTATGATATGATGGAAGGTGCTTTTCGATTGTCGGAAGAAAAGAAATTGCCAGTATTGATGCGTATTACAACTCGTATGGCTCATTCGCGGGCTGCGGTGACAGTGAAACAAAACTTTTTGGAGGTTACCCGAACCGGACGTCCTTCTGTTCCTGCAGACTGGGTACTGTTACCGGGTAATGCACGTCGTCGGTATTTGGAGGTAATCGAAGTTCAGCCCCAATTAATGGCACTGTCAGAGTCTTCTCCATATAATCTTTACATGCAGGGAAAAGAGAAGATGGCTGAAAAAGGAATTATTGCATGTGGTATCGGATATAATTATGTAATGGAAAATTTTCCAGAAGGTTGTCCTTATCCACTCTTGAAGATTTCGCAATATCCGCTTCCTGTCGAGAAAATAGCAGCATTGGCAGCTTCTTGCAGAGAAATCTTGGTGGTAGAAGACGGTCAGCCTTTTGTTGAAGAACAGCTGAAAGGTATTTTACCGTCTGCTTATCAGGTTAAAGCCGTCTGAGTGGAGATCTTCCCCGTACAGGCGAGTTGAATCCGGACAATGTTCGGCTGGCTTTGGGGATGTCTGTTACACAAGTTTATGCTCCAGCTAAACAAGTCGTTTCCAGGCCGCCTGCTTTATGTAATGGGTGTGGACACAGAGACGTCTATGATGCTTTAAACAAAGTTGTGGCTGAATATCCGGATGCCAAGATTTTTGGAGATATTGGCTGCTATACATTGGGAGCTCTTCCTCCTTTCCGTTCATTGGCTAGTTGTGTCGATATGGGAGCTTCTATAACAATGGCCAAGGGAGCTGCAGATGCAGGTTTGTTTCCCGCAATTGCTGTTATTGGTGACTCAACCTTTACCCATTCCGGTATGACGGGCCTGTTGGATGCCGTTAATGACCGGGCCAATATAACTGTGGTCATTTCAGACAATCTTACCACAGCCATGACGGGAGGACAGGATTCTGCCGGCACTAATAAGTTTGAAGCTATTTGTCTGGGACTGGGAGTTGAACCGGAGCATGTGCGTGTGGTTGTACCTTTGCCGAAAAATATGGATGAAATAACTCGGATTATTCGGGAAGAAATAGAATACAATGGGGTTTCTGTAATCATTCCGCGCCGTGAATGTATGCAGACTTTGAATCGTAAGTTGAAACAGAAAAGAGCAGAGAAAAAATGAAAACAGACATCATACTTTCTGGAGTAGGAGGACAGGGAATCCTCTCCATTGCAACCATTATCGGAGAAGCAGCGACACGCATGGGGCTTACATTAAAACAGGCAGAAGTACATGGAATGAGCCAGCGTGGTGGGGATGTACAGTCTAATTTACGTCTGTCTGACGGACCGATTGCTTCCGACCTGATTCCATTGGGAAGTGCTGATCTGATATTGTCTCTTGAACCGATGGAAGCCTTGCGTTATTTACCTTATTTGTCGCAGGAAGCTGGATTATCACCTCTTCTGCTCCATTCAAGAATATTCCGAACTATCCGGATGAGGCCTGTTTGCAGGAAGAACTGAATCGCAGCCACATGTTGTCGCTTTGGACGTTGAATCTCTGGCACGTGAGAATCAGGTACCGAAGTCAGCAAATGTTATTTTACTGGGAGCGGCAGCAGCTTTTCTGAAAATTCTGGATGTAGAAACGTTGCGTGCAAGTGTAGGACGGATCTTTGCATCGAAAGGAGAAGCTGTTGTGGAAATGAATAACCGTGCGTTTAATATCGGTTATGAGTATGTGAAAGGACTTAATGAAAAATCAGAATGAGCAAGGTTTTTAATGAAGATCTGGTAGCTTCTGTTGCCAGAGAAATGAAAGTAGCAGACTTGCAGAACGCAACAATTGGAGACATTTTGCTGGTTGCTTCTCGGTTGGAGGAACTGACTGGAATTCCTTTTATCCGGATGGATCAGGGCTCTCCGGGTTTGCCGGCCAATCGGATTGGTATAGAAGCAGAAAAAGCTGCACTGGATAAAGGACTGGGTGCACAATATCCGGCAGCTGCAGGAGTTCCGGAGTTAAAGGAAGCAGCATCTCGTTTTGTGAAAGCTTTTATTGACATTGATATCTCACCTCGTGCTTGTTTGCCGACAACGGGTTCAGTGGCAGCCTCATTCGGTGCGTTTATTGCATGCACCCAGCGCATTCCGGGAAAAGACAAAGTCTTGTTCATTGATCCTGGTTTCCCGATCCAGAAGTCACAGTTACGTATCTTGGGCATTCGCTGGAAACTGTTTGATATTCATGATTTTCGCGGACAGGCATTGCGTGATAAGATGGAAGAATATCTTAAAGACGGTGATATTGCTGCCATTGTCTATTCTAATCCCAATAACCCGGCATGGATTTGCCTGGAAGAAGAAGAACTGAAGATTATCGGTGAGCTGGCAACAAAATATGATGCGGTAGTCATGGAAGATCAGGCATATTTCTGTATGGACTTCCGTCATCCTTTCGGTCGTCCGTATCAGGCTCCTTTTGTGCCTACGGTAGCCCGTTATACGGATAATTACATTTTGATGCTTTCCGCTTCGAAAATATTCAGTTATGCAGGCCAGCGTATCGCTTTAGCCTGTGTGTCCGATAAATTGTTTGATAAGCAATATCCGGCTTTAGCTGAGCGTTATGAAGATTCGGGTGTGTTCGGACCGACTTTCATCGCTTCAATTATGTATATGATTACTTCCGGATGTACGGCAACTACGCAGTATGGAATGGCGGAAATGTTGAACCGCTCCGTAGATGGAACCATTAACTTTGTGGAGGATACCCGTGAGTATGAACGGAGGGCAGCTCGCATGAAGAAGATCTTTACGGACAATGGTTTTACAATTGTATATGACCATGATGTGACTCAACCTGTTGGTGATGGCTTCTTCTTTACACTTGGTTATCCTGGTATGACAGGAGGAGAGTTGCTTTGTGAACTGATGTATTATGGAGTAAGCAGCATTTCGCTCTCAACAACCGGTAGTGAACAACAGGGAGTTCGAGCCTGTACTTCCCGGATGCGTGAAGAACTTTATCCGATTCTTGAGGAGCGTATGAAAGCTTTCCATGAAGATCACCTTTGATAATTACGCTTTTTAATTAACGAAAACTATGATTTGGAACACGAATAAGGAATGTATGTCTCGCGAACAAATGCGTGAATTGCAGGGAAAACGTTTGCAGAAATTGGTGACATACGTTTATCATAATGTACCTTTTTACCGTTCACGAATGCAGGAGATGGATTTGTCGCCTGATGATATTCGTACGATTGATGATATTGTAAAACTTCCGTTTACGACCAAACAGGATTTGAGAGACAATTATCCGTATGGCCTGCAGCTGCGCCCCCTTCTGAAATTGTGCGGGTGCATGCCTCTTCTGGAACTACAGGAAATCCGACGATTGTTGGTTATACGCGTCGGGACCTTTCTATCTGGTCAGAAGTTATGTCGCGTTGTCTTTCTGCGTATGGAGTGACACGTGATGACACTTTTTCCGTAAGTTATGGATATGGCCTTTTCACGGGAGGTCTGGGAGCGCATTATGGTGTGGAGAATCTGGGTGCTACGGTGATTCCGGCTTCTACGGGAAATACGGAAAAGCATGTGCGCCTGATTCGTGATCTCCATATTACGGGAATTGCCTGTACACCTTCGTATGCCCTTTATCTGGCAGAGGTTGTGGAAAAGATGGGAATAAAGAAAGAAGAACTCGGTCTGCGTATCGGAGCTTTCGGAGCTGAGCCGTGGACAGAAAATATGCGGCAGGAAATCCAGGAACGTCTTGGACTGAAAGGATATAACATTTACGGCTTAAGTGAAATCATGGGACCGGGCGTTTCGTATGAGTGTCAGGAACAGCATGGTTCACATATTAATGAAGATCATTTCTTCCCGGAAATAATTGACCCTGAGACCCTGGAACCTCTTCCCTATGGAAAAACGGGCGAACTGGTGTTTACTACTTTGACGAAAGAAGGAATGCCTTTGCTCCGTTATCGGACGAAAGACTTAACCTCATTGATGGACGGAGAATGTCCTTGTGGACGGACGAATGTACGCATGACGCCTATTATGGGACGAAGTGATGATATGCTGATTATCCGGGGTATCAATGTATTCCCGTCGCAAGTGGAAAGCGTAATTCTGGGTATGAAGGAATTTGAACCGCAATATTTGCTGGTTGTTGATCGTGTAAATAATCTGGATACGCTTCAGGTGCAGGTGGAAGTGCGGAAAGACTTCTTTACGGACGATATGGGAGCTATGTTGAACCTGAAGAAGACCTTGTCAGACAAGCTGAAAAGTGTCTTGTCTATCAGTGCTGATGTGAAGCTGATGGAGCCGAACAGTATTGTCCGGAGTCAGGGTAAATCAAAACGTGTATGGGATAAGCGTGTATTGGTATAATCTACAAAATGAGGAGTGTATGACAATTAAACAGTTATCAGTTTTCTTGGAAAACAAGACCGGAAGAATTAATGATGTCGTTCGTACATTGGGGCAATATGGAATCAATATGCATGCATTCAGTATGGCTGAATCTGCAGACTTTGGTATTTTGCGTCTGATTGTATCGGATGTAGATAAGGCTGTGGAAGTGCTTCGTGAACGTGATTTTGCGGTCATGTCTACAGACGTAGTTTGTCTGAGTTGTGCCAATGTGCCGGGTGCTTTGGCTACTGTTCTGGAATATCTGGCAGCTGAACAGATTTTCATTGAGTATATGTATGCATTTGCGCAGAATGATCGCGCTCATGTAGTCATCAAGCCGAATGACATGCAGCGTTGTATAAAGGTTCTTCAGGAACATCATTGTGATGTATTGACCCGAGACCGGCTGTAATTTCTTACCATGAAAAATATACCCGGAAGGTAAAGTCCTGTTGTGAGACTTGCTTTCCGGGTATATTGTTTATGTTTGTTAGAACAGACTCCAGGAAACGGTTAAGCCGCCATAACGATAGCTACCATGCTCATCAGTTTGATAAGGATATTAAGGCTGGGACCGGAGGTGTCTTTGAAGGATCACCGACTGTATCTCCTACTACCGTTGCCCGATGAACTTCGCTTCCTTTTCCGCCAAAGTTGCCTTCTTCTACAAATTTCTTGGCATTGTCCCAGGCGCCTCCTGCATTAGCATGAAAATAGCGAGAACAAATCCGGAGGAAAGTCCTCCAACCAGCAGACCTATTACTCCCGGTACGCCGAAGATCAGTCCGGTAGCAATAGGAGCGATGATTGCCAGCAGAGATGGAAATACCATTTCATGTTGTGCTCCCCGGGTGGAAATTTGTACACATCGGGCATAATCCGGTTCTGCTTTTCCTTCCAGAATACCTTTGATTTCACGGAACTGACGACGTACTTCTTCAACCATGTGAGCGGCTGCACGTCCTACCGCATTCATGGTCAGACCGCAGAAAAGGAAAGCCATCATACTTCCAATGAACATGCCGGAAAGTACTTTCGGATTCATCAAGTTGACATCATAATACATCATAAAGTCAGTGAAACTGGCTTCATGGATAGGAACCTGGATTCCGCCTGGAAGATCAAGAACCGTATTTCCCAGACGTTCCAGCCCGATACGGATTTCTTCAATGTAAGAGGCGAGCAAAGCCAGTCCGGTCAGAGCTGCAGAACCAATGGCAAATCCTTTGCCTGTGGCTGCAGTTGTGTTGCCCAGTGAATCCAGAGCATCGGTCCGTTTTCTAACTTCTTCTCCCAATCCGCTCATTTCTGCATTTCCTCCGGCATTGTCGGCAATCGGGCCATAAGCGTCGGTTGCCAGTGTGATTCCCAAAGTGGAGAGCATACCTACAGCTGCAATACCGATGCCGTAAAGTCCCATGCCGATGTTTGAGAAGTCAAATCCGGATGCGAGCCAGTAAGAAAGGATGATTCCGGCTACGACGGAAAGTACAGGAATTGTAGTAGAAATCATACCCAGTCCGATTCCGGAAATAATCACGGTTGCCGGACCGGTCTTTCCACTTTCCGAAAGCTTCTGCGTCGGTTTGTATGATTGTGAAGTGTAATATTCTGTGGAGCGGCCGATCACTATTCCTACAATCAGTCCGATAACAACAGCCAGTGACAGATTAATCCAGTTATTGATCCCAGAAGCCAGAGGATCAGGAAGGTCGCAACGACAATCAGTGCCGAACTCAGATTGGTTCCAAATCCCAGGGCATTCAGCAAATCTCTCATACTGGCATCTTCCTTAGTGCGGACGGAGAAGATACCGATGATGGAAAGTACAATGCCTACTGCTGCAATCAGCATGGGGGCAATGACAGCTTTGAATTGCATTTCTGTGTCTCCGGTTCCAATGAATGCAGCAGCTCCTAGTGCTGCTGTTGCCAGAATGGAACCACAATATGATTCGTAAAGGTCTGCACCCATACCTGCTACGTCACCAACATTGTCTCCCACGTTGTCAGCGATGGTGGCCGGGTTACGCGGATCGTCTTCCGGAATGCCGGCTTCAACTTTTCCCACCAGATCTGCTCCCACATCTGCAGCTTTGGTATAAATACCTCCTCCTACACGGGCAAACAAGGCTGGTGGAAGCTCCCATACCGAAAGTCAGCATGGTGGTTGTAATGATGCAAAGTTTGGATGTCGGATTCAAGGCATCAGCCGGGATACACTTTTCAAGTAAGAGGTACCAGAAAGAAATGTCAAACAGGCCCAGTCCGACAACTACCAGTCCCATGACGGCACCACTTCTGAAGGCTACTCTAAGTCCTTTGTTCAGAGAATTGCGGGCAGCATTGGCCGTACGTGCAGAAGCATACGTTGCTGTTTTCATACCCAGATATCCGGAAAGTCCGGAAAAGAATCCTCCGGTCAGAAAGGCTACCGGTACCCAATGATTCTGCAAATTGAATCCATACGCCATGACGGCGAAAAGGATAACCAGTCCGACAAAGACCCAGGTAACAACTTTGTATTGCTGCTTCAGATACGACATCGCACCCTGACGGACGTGCGAGGCAATTTTTGCATGATGGGAGTACCTTCACTTTCTCTCATCATCTGTTTGTAAAAATAACCGGCCAGTGCCAATGCCAGCAGTGAGGCGGCCGGTACCATCCAGAATAAGTATGTTTCCATAAGATTTATGATTAAGTAGTTAATTCTCAAAGATAAGCAAGAACAATGGAAAAACGAAATGGTCTGCGCTAAAATAATGGAAAAAATGCTTTAGAATATTTGTTTGTTCAAAAAGAAATATAATATGCTTTATAATTGTAATATTTATTCATTTCTACTTGATTTTATATCAATATGATTAAAAATTAAGATGTATTATTTCTTATTGTGAATATCAATACTTATATTTGCCTCCGTTTGTAAAGAAAAAGATTGAAAACGATGATTTACGACATGGATATGTTGAAGGCATTCTATGCCTCTTATGCGGCCAAAGTAAATCTGGCTGCCGGGAAGTTGGGAAGACCCATGACTTTAACTGAAAAGATTTTGTATGCCCATTTATATGAAGAAGGCATTCAGACGATTTATCGGAGAGGAGAAGATTATGTCAATTTCCGCCCTGATCGTGTTGCGATGCAAGATGCTACGGCGCAGATGGCTCTGCTGCAGTTTATGAATGCCGGCAAGTCATGTTCAGCTGTGCCTGCTACGGTGCATTGTGATCATCTGATACAGGCCTGTAAGGGAGTTGGCAGTGATCTGCCTGCGGCTTGTGAGGCCAATAAGGAAGTATATGACTTTCTGCGTAGCGTGGCCGAGAAGTATGGCATTGGCTTTTGGAAACCGGGAGCAGGTATTATTCATCAGGTAGTGCTGGAGAATTATGCGTTTCCCGGAGGAATGATGGTAGGAACTGATTCACATACCCCGAATGCCGGCGGGCTCGGCATGATTGCTATTGGAGTCGGAGGAGCAGATGCGGTAGACGTGATGGCGGGAATGGAATGGGAACTCAAGATGCCGAAACTGATCGGAGTCCGACTGACCGGACGTTTGAACGGATGGGCTTCTCCGAAGGATGTAATCCTGAAGCTGGCAGGAATACTTACGGTCAAGGAGGAACGAATGCTGTAATTGAATATTTTGGCGAAGGTGCGTCCTCTTTGTCGGCTACGGGAAAGGCTACCATTTGTAACATGGGAGCTGAGGTCGGAGCCACTACGTCAGTTTTTCCTTTTGACGACGAAATGGATCGCTATCTCTGTGCTACCGGCCGTGAAGAGATTGCGGTATTGGCTCGTGCCAATGCTGCTTGTCTGAAGGCAGACCCTGAAGTTGAGGCCGATCCGGAAACTTATTACGACCGGATCATTGACATTAATCTGTCGGAACTGGAACCTTATCTGAACGGACCGTTTACGCCCGATGCAGCTTGTCCTGTCTCAGAGTTCGCGGAGAAAGTGAAAAAGAACGGTTACCCGCAGCGTATGGAGGTGGGACTGATCGGATCGTGTACGAACTCTTCTTATCAGGATCTGAGCCGTGCTGCTTCCCTGGCCCGCCAGGTTAAGGCTAAAGGATTGAAGATGGCGGCTCCGCTGATTATCAATCCCGGTTCAGAACAAGTGTATTGCACCCTGAAGCGTGATGGAATGATTGCGGATTTTGAAGCAGTGGGCGGAGTAATTATGACAAATGCCTGTGGTCCCTGCATCGGCCAGTGGAAGCGGGAGACAGACGATCCGGCCCGTCCGAATTCCATCGTGACCTCGTTTAACCGGAATTTTGCCAAACGGGCAGACGGCAATCCGAATACACATGCTTTTGTTGCATCTCCGGAAATAGCCATGGCTTTTGCCATTGCTGGTGATTTGTGCTTTAACCCACTGACGGATACTTTGGTTGCTTCAAACGGAGAGCGGGTGAAATTGGATCCTCCTGTGGGAGAAACGTTACCTGTTGACGGGTTTACCGTGGATGACAACGGTTATGTGGCTCCTTCGGCCGACGGAGGAAAGGTGGAAGTCAGCATTCGTCCTGACTCCCAGCGCCTGCAGAAGCTGGAGCCTTTTGCTCCCTGGGATGGCAATGATTTTCTGGAGATGCCGTTGCTGATCAAGACACAGGGGAAATGTACGACCGACCATATTTCCATGGCCGGGGCCGTGGCTGCGCTTCCGCGGACATCTGGAAAATATATCCGACAATATGCTGATGGGAGCGGTCAATGCTTTCAACGGTCAGACGAATCGGGTATGGAATCGTCTTTCCGGAGCTTATGAGGCCGTTTCTGCGGTGGCCAAGCAATATAAGGCACGAGGTATTTCCTCCATTGTCGTTGCAGAAGAGAATTATGGAGAAGGTTCCAGCCGGGAGCATGCTGCCATGGAACCCCGTTATCTGAACGTACGGGTTATTCTGGCAAAGAGCTTTGCCCGTATTCATGAAACCAATTTGAAGAAGCAGGGGATGCTGGCACTGACTTTCCGGAATAAGGAAGACTATGATAAGGTGCAGGAACACGACCGTATTTCTGTGCTTGGGCTGAATCAGTTTGCTCCGGGAAAACCATTGTATGTTGTCTTGAAACATCAGGACGGAACTACGGAAACATTTGAAGCCTTACATACTTACAATGAAATGCAGATCCGCTGGTTCAAGGCCGGGTCTGCCTTGAATACCATCCGTGCAAAGGAATGAACATGATCACTGAATAAAAGAACGAATAATGAGCAAAGTATATATAAAAGACGGACAGTTGTGTGTACCCGACCGGGTGACTGTTCCTTATATTGAAGGAGATGGCGTGGGAGCCGAAATTACTCCGGTGTGTCAGAGAATTGTAAACGCGGCAGTTGAACTGGCTTATCTGGGCAAGCGTTCCATCGAATGGAAAGAGGTGCTGGCCGGAGGAAAAGCTTTTCAGCAGACTGGAGAATGCTTCCGGAAGCAACGATGGAAGCATTTCGTGAATATCTGGTCGGTATCAAAGGACCGCTTACCACTCCGGTGGGAGGAGGCATCCGTTCGTTGAATGTAGCACTGCGGCAGACGCTCGACCTGTATGTCTGCCTGCGTCCGGTCCGCTGGTTTCGGGGAGTGGTTTCTCCTGTCAAGGCTCCTGAAAAGTCAACATGCATATTTTCCGTGAAAATACGGAAGATATTTATGCAGGGATCGAATGGGAACAGGGAACTCCTGAAGCCCGGAAATTCTATCAGTTTCTGCATGAAGAGATGGGAGTCAGCAAAGTGCGTTTCCCGGAGACTTCTTCATTTGGAGTCAAGCCGGTATCAGTGGAAGGAACCCGCCGTCTGGTCCGTGCGGCCATTGCCTACGCTGTTCAGCACAAGCTTCCTTCCGTGACTCTGGTTCACAAGGGAAATATCATGAAGTTTACGGAAGGAGGTTTCAAGCGCTGGGGATATGAAGTAGCTGAGACTGAATTTGCTTCCCAGACCTTTACCATGAATCAATATGAAAAAATAAAGGCGGAGCTGGGAGAGGAGTCGGCCAAGGCAGCAGTCGGCAAAGCGATCAATGAAGGAAAGGTTATTGTAAAAGACTGCATTGCGGATGCATTCCTGCAGAATACGCTGCTCATGCCGGAAGAATATTCAGTCATTGCTACCCTGAACCTGAATGGAGATTATATATCCGACCAGCTGGCTGCCATGGTGGGCGGCATTGGAATTGCTCCGGGAGCGAATATCAATTACCAGACAGGACATGCCATCTTTGAAGCTACTCACGGAACGGCGCCGAACATTGCCGGAAAGAATGTCGTTAATCCCTGTTCGCTTCTGCTGTCGTCTGTGATGATGCTGGAATACCTGGGCTGGAAGGAAGCGGCTTGCCTGATTACGGATGCCATTGAAAAGGCCTTTGCGCTGGGAGAGCTACGCCTGATCTGGCACGTTTTATGTCCGAAGGGAAACCGTTGGGCACGGATGAATTCGGAAAACGCATCGTAGAACTGTTGTAAAAGAAAAGAATCATGAAGAAGGAATACATTGTATATAAGTTATCGGAATGTGCCAAACAGGCGTGCCGGATTGACAATGAACTTTTCACGAAGTTTAATGTCAAGCGCGGGCTCCGCAATGAAGACGGTACGGGCGTATTGGTCGGACTGACCAAGATCGGTAATGTCGTGGGATATGAGCGCACGGAAAAAGGACTGAAGCCGATTCCCGGAAAGTTGTTTTACCGGGGATATGATCTGGATGATATCGCTCATGCACTGCTGAAAGAAAAGCGATTCGGCTTTGAGGAAGTGGCCTATCTGCTTTTGTCGGGCGAATTGCCGGACAGTGAGCAGCTGGACGCTTTTAAGGAACTGATCAATGACAACATGGCTCTCGACAAGAAAACAACCATGAACATTATTGATCTGGAGGGACAGAACATCATGAACATTCTGGCGCGGAGTGTGCTCGAAATGTACACGTTTGATCCCAATCCCGATGACATCTCGCGTGACAACCTGATGCGTCAGTCCATTGAACTGATCTCCAAGTTCCCGACCATCATTGCTTATGCTTACAGCATTTACCGTCACAGCATGCACGGACGTTCACTGCATATCCGTCATCCTCACGAGAACCTTTCACTGGCAGAAAATTTCCTGTATATGATCAAGAAGGAATATACGCCGCTGGAAGCCCGTATGCTTGATCTCCTGCTGGTGCTTCAGGCTGAGCACGGGGGAGGTAACAACTCTACTTTTACGGTGCGTGTCACCAGTTCCACCCGGACGGATACTTACTCAAGCATCGCAG
>ENA-OQAN01000568-OQAN01000568.1-human-gut-metagenome-genome-assembly--contig:-NODE-568-length-19245-cov-2.878544_pt1 | contig 19245 bp, 27 predicted proteins | sample MGYA00242735_ERZ504527 | MGnify/ENA primary metagenome ERZ504527 (study PRJEB26092, sample SAMD00036230) | human gut metagenome | host: Homo sapiens | study: EMG produced TPA metagenomics assembly of... | reverse complement strand
CTGGCGAAGATTGGTTGAAAGGATATTATGCTCGTTCAGGCTATGCGACTTGTTTCCGTTATGGTGTGCTGAAAAAGTTATCAACAGTTATGAACAACCTGTTAATAACTCTGTATCATATCTGAAAATGAGTAAGATAGATCTGTTGAAAAAACCTGAAAAAACAATTTATCCATACTTTAATGAACAAATGAACAGGCGGTCGTGCTGCATACAGCACACCTTTGATGATTTCCATGTTGTGCTGTCTGATCTGGTTTTGAGCAAAGGTGATGTATGGACAATTTATAAAGGTGATGTCTTGTCCGGACTTATCTTTTGCCTGATGCAGGAAAAGACACTTTCTGTCAAAGAAATACTTCTGTCTGACGAGGCGGACCTGAAAGTTGTATTACATCAACTCGCTGCTTTTTATCAAGCTGAAACCATGACATGCATACTTCCTTTTGCTGCCGAGATGCATGAATTAGGCATGGCACGCTTAATAAATGTTCCTGCTTGCCTTGAGTTGTATGCTGCTGTTTATCAAGGGGAGGAACTCTGTATTCATCTGCAAGGAGATGAGGCTATCGGAGAAAACAATGGATATTACTCGGTTTCTTCAGGGAAGATGATACAAGGTTATCAGATGGGAAAAGAGTATGTTTGTGTCACAATAAGCGAGCTGACTGCTCTTGTACTGAAAGACCTTCATCCCTATATGAGCCTGATGTTGGATTAATCCTTAAAGCTCATCTTCACTCGTAAGCATTCTTTCCAGTTCCTCAGCCGTCAGTTTTAAGTAGAACTCACCCTGATAGGCTATGGAAATACCTCCGGTTTCCTCGGAAACGATAATTCCATGGCATCTGTTTCCTGAGAAACTCCCAGTGCGGCACGGTGTCTTAGTCCCAACTCTTTCGGAATGTTCAGGTTATGTGATACCGGAAGAATACATCCGGCAGCCTTTATACGTTTGTTGCTGATAATCATAGCTCCATCGTGTAGCGGACTGTTTTTGAAGAAAATATTTTCTATCAGTCGCTGATTGATGTTCGCATCGATGATATCTCCTGTACGTGCGATGTCATCCAGTGGAAAATTCTTTTCGATGACAATCAGTGCGCCCACTTTCCCTTTACTCATGTTGAGGCAAGCCATGACAATAGGCATGATGGCCTCTTTGCTGTTGTCGTTCTTCTGACTTCCCTTAAAAAAAGCGAAGCAGACTGCTTGTGCGGTGGCGTGAACCAAGCGAGAGCAGGAAGTGACGTATTTCATCCTGAAAGATTACAATCAGTGCAATGACTCCCACGCTTACCAGCTTATCGAATATCGAACCGAGCAGACGCATTTGCAGCACTTGCGATACGATAACCCAAATGACGATAAACACGAGAATTCCCGTAAATACATTGATTGATCCCGACGATTTCATCAGCTTGTAGGTTTTGTATAACAGAAACGCTACCAGCAGAATGTCGATAATATCTTTGACGCTAAGTATGGAAATATCGAAAGGCATAATTTTATATTTACAAACTTACAGGAGTTAACTTTTTCATGGCGGCAACTATTTTGACTGCTTCGGATGCGGCACGCACATCGTGTACACGCAGGATGTCGGCTCCTTTCATCAGGGCAATCGTGTTGACAACGCTTGTTCCGTTCAAGGCATCTTCCGGTCCTCCTCCCAGCAGGCGGTAAATCATCGACTTGCGTGAAACTCCTACCAGCACAGGCAGTTCGAATATCTGGAATTCTTCCATTTTGTCCAGTAGCTCGTAGTTGTGTTCCAGCGTCTTTCCGAATCCGAATCCCGGATCGATGATGATATCCTTGGCTCCCAGGTCACGCAGCTTCTGTACCTTTTCAGAAAAGTAATATAATACTTCTTTCAATACATTGTCATAGTGTGGAGCCTGCTGCATGTTTTGCGGAGTTCCCTGCATGTGCATCATGATGTAGGGGACACCGAGCCGGGCTACGGTTGCAAACATGTTTTCATCCATATTGCCCGCTGCTATATCGTTGATGATAGCTGCGCCGTACTCTTCTACACACATACGTGCAACATCTGCCCGGAACGTATCTACCGAAACAATGGCATCGGGACATTCGCGGAATACAATCTCCAGTCCGTGACGCAGACGAGACATTTCCTCCTCCGCACTGATATGTTCTGCATTGGAGCGTGATGAATAAGCTCCTACATCGATAATGCTTCCCCCTTCCGACACGATTTGAAGTGTACGTTCTGCAATTTCCGTTTCTGTCTGTTTCCGGCTTCCGGCATAAAAAGAATCGGGAGTAACATTCAGGATACCCATTACCTGCGGGTAGGATAAGTCCATTAACTGTCCCTTTACATTGATAAGTTTCGTGATACTGTTTTCCATGTCCGATGAATACGTCTTTAAGCGCTGCAAATGTACACACAATAATTTGTTTTTTCGCAGTCGCGGGAAATTAAATTACGTTATCTTTGTGCCGGAATATTTTGTTACAGAAAATATGGAAATAGCAGAATTATATAAATGTTTTATGGAATGCGGTAAGGTGACCACCGATAGCCGCAACTGTCCTGAGGGTTCTATGTTCATCGCCCTGAAAGGAGAAACTTTTAATGGCAATGCTTTTGCCGCACAGGCTTTGAAGCAGGGTTGCCGCTATGCTGTAATCGACGAATCTGAATATGCGGGTGAGGGTACAATTCTCGTAGACAACTGTTTGCAGGCTTTGCAACAACTGGCTAATTATCACCGCCGGCAGCTGAAAACGCCGGTTATCGGCATTACAGGTACGAATGGAAAGACCACAACCAAAGAACTCATTTCTACGGTGCTGAGCCGGAAGTTCAATACATTATATACAGAAGGTAATTTCAATAATCACATCGGAGTACCGCTCACGTTGCTTCGTCTGACAAAAGAACACGAAATGGCGGTTGTCGAAATGGGTGCGAACCATCCGGGAGAAATAAAGACACTGGTACATATTGCCGAACCGGATTATGGAATTATAACAAATGTAGGCAAGGCTCACCTGCAAGGTTTCGGATCTTTCGAGGGAGTTATCCGCACGAAAGGAGAGTTGTACGATTTTCTGCGGGCTAAAGGTGGAGCTACTATCTTTATCCAGAATGAAAATCCTTACCTGAATGGCATTGCCGAAGGGTTGACTTGTGTGCGTTACGGGCAGACTGCCGGTTTGTATGTCAGTGGAGAACTGATAAGCTGTTCACCTTTCCTGTCTTTCCGATGGACAGCAGAAGGAGTATCGCACGAGGTGAATACACATCTTATCGGCTCGTATAATTTGGATAATATGCTGGCAGCAGCAGCTATCGGACGTTACTTTGGAGTGTCTGATGATGATATCAGCAGTGCGCTGGTGTCGTATCTGCCTCACAATAACCGGTCGCAACTGAAAGAAACAGCCGATAATAAACTGATTGTGGATGCATATAATGCCAACCCGACCAGTATGATGGCTGCCTTGAAGAATTTCCGTCAGGTAGAAGCTCCGCATAAGATGGTGATTCTTGGCGATATGAAGGAATTGGGTGAAGCAAGTCGGGAAGAACATCAGAAGGTGGTAGATTATCTGAAGGAATGTGGTTTTGACCGTGTTGTTCTGGTTGGTCCTGAATTTGCTGCAGCCACTCATTCCTATCAGACTTTTCAGCATGTAGATGAAGTGCTGGCTGATATCCGGATGCATAAGCCTCAGGGATATTATATCCTGATAAAAGGTTCAAACAGCATGAAGTTGAGTCAGCTGCCTGAGTATTTGTAATGCACTGTTAATCAATTGATAAATTCTTTCTTTTTGATAAAAGAATGATATTCTCGTAAGAAACGTATTATATTCTTGCTGACGTTTTTAAAAAATATCCTGATGTTTTTCCGAAAACATCAGGATATTTTTTTAAATCTGTACAAACTTCGACAATCTTTGTACGAAAAAATAGGGCATTTTCCGCTAGTTTGTGAAGTCTTTTTCTGAAGCTTTCAGTATGTATTCCTGAACTATAAACGGCTGTCTGCTCCCCACATCATTTTTTCCCGAAGCGTATTGAAGAAAGAGTGATGACAGCGTTTTACGATGCGTACGAAATAATCGGCACGGCGTACCGTCAGGCGGATTCCTTCGCGGCATGTTTCACTGCGTCCGTCTACGGCTACCAGAAAGTTGTGGCTTCGGCTTTCTACGTCGAGTGTGATTTCCCAGTCGTCGCGAATGACAATCGGGCGTACGTTCAGGCTGTGTGGAGCCACGGGAGTCAGACTGATAGTTCCGCTTTGCGGCACAAGAATCGGACCTCCTACACTGAGTGAATAACCTGTCGAGCCGGTGGGGGTTGCGATAATCAGGCCGTCTGCCTGATACGAACAGAGTGGCTCACTGTTTATGTAAGCCCGTATGGTAATCATCGACGAGCTGTCACGTTTCAGAATAGCTATTTCGTTCAGTCCGTAGGGATAGCCTTTCAGCACGTATCCTTCGGATGTCAGATGCAATACCCTGCGAGGTTCGGCAAGGTATTTCCCTTCGTAGATTTCATCGAAAGCCTCCTCCATCTGGTCGGGTGATATATCGGCAAGGAATCCCAGACGTCCGGTGTTGATGCCCAGGATAGGAATTTCTTTCTTTCCTACACGGCTTGCTGCACGCAGAAAGGTTCCGTCGCCACCGATACTGAGTGCCATGTCTGCATTAAAGTCGTAACCTTTGAATATCTCCAGTCCGTCGAGGTTTGCTTTTGTATGCTGTTTCAAAAAAGTCGTAAAACTCGTTACTGATACAGATTTCGGCTCCTTTGCCACGCAATATCTCCAGCAAATGGGTGACATGTGCCGACTTATGTTCCTGATAAGTATTTCCAAAAAGGGCGAATCTGAGGTTGCGTTGCATATCTTGTAGCTTTTTTTATCAATCTTTTGTCACGTAAAGTTAACAGGTTTCTCGCAAAACCTGTTAACTTTGCAGGTTGTAGACGCAAAGATATAAAATAAATTCAATATGACTAAGCTAAGTGTGAATATAAACAAGGTAGCAACCTTGCGTAATGCTCGCGGGGGAAATAACCCGGATGTAGAAAAAGTGGCGTTGGATTGCGAGGCTTTCGGGGCCGAAGGGATTACGGTTCATCCTCGTTCCGATGAACGGCATATCCGCTATGCGGACGTGTTGGCTCTTCGTCCCATACTTCGTACGGAGTTTAATATCGAAGGATATCCTTCGAAAGAATTTATTGACCTGGTATTGAAGGTAAAACCGCATCAGGTAACGCTTGTTCCGACGCTCCCGACCAGATTACTTCTAACTCGGGGTGGGATACTAAAAATAATCTTCCTTCCTGACCGAACTGATGGATACTTTCGGAGAAGCAGGTATACGTACTTCTATTTTCGTAGGAACTGATACGGAAATGATAGAGTATGCGGCAAAAGCCGGAGCCGACCGTGTGGAACTTTATACAGAGCCTTATGCATCACAGTATGGAAAGAATCGCGAAGCTGCCATGCTCCTTTCGTTGAGGCTGCAAAGGTAATCCGCAAGTTGGGAATGGGACTGAATGCCGGTCATGATCTCAGCCTTGAGAATCTTGCTTACTTTCATGAAAATATTCCATGGGTGGACGAAGTTTCCATCGGTCACGCATTGATTTGTGACGCACTCTATCTAGGACTTAAGAAAACTATTGAAGAATATAAAAATTGCCTTCGTTAAATTATGATTACAATGACACTGCTGGCAGCTGCACAGACCGTTGCCGACACCATGACGGGAAATAATCCCGTATTGACTCCTGTTGTATCGGGAGAATCGGAAATGAACCTTTGGGACATGGCTTGCAAAGGTGGTTGGATTATGATTGTACTGGCTCTGATGTCTGTCATAGCCTTTTATATCTTTTTTGAACGTGCGGTGGCTATCCGCAAGGCGGGTAAAGAAGACCCGTTGTTTATGGATCGTATCCGCGACTATATCAAGACTGGAGAAATCAAATCGGCAATCAATTACTGCCGTATAACCAATACTCCTTCTTCGCGTATGATTGAAAAAGGTATCATGCGTATGGGACGTCCGGTTGCCGATGTACAGGCTGCTATCGAGAATACCGGAAACATTGAAGTTGCAAAACTGGAAAACGGACTTTCTATTATGGCTACTATTTCCAGCGGTGCGCCGATGCTTGGTTTCCTGGGTACGGTAACTGGTATGGTTCGTGCTTTCTGGAATATGGCTAATGCCGGAAACAATATTGATATTACTCTGCTTTCGAGCGGTATCTATGAAGCGATGATTACCACTGTAGGCGGTCTGGTTGTGGGTATTGCTACCATGTTTGCTTACAATCATCTGGTATATCGCGTAGACAAGGTTGTAAGTCAGATGGAAGCTCGTACCATTGCTTTCATGGACTTGATGAACGAACCAAACGAAAAATAAGAAGCCTATGTCACTGAAAAGAAGACAGAAAATATCTCCGGCCTTCAGTATGTCGTCGATGACCGACCTCATCTTTTTGCTGCTGATATTTTTTATGATTACCTCTACGATGGTATCGCCGAATGCAATCAAGGTCTTGCTTCCGCAGGGTTCTGAGCAGACTTCGGCTAAGCCTATGGCGCGGGTAATTATCGATAAGGATTTGAATTATTACGGGGCGTTTGGTAATGAGGATGAAATGCCGCTTGCACTCGACGAAGTTCCTTCGTTCTTGCAAGAGTGTGCTGCGAAGGAACCGGAAATGTATGTGGCGCTTTACGCTGACGAGTCGATTCCGTATCGCGAAATTGTCCGTATCCTGAATATTGCCAACGAAAATCATTTTAGAATGGTTCTGGCTACTCGCCGCCCTGACAAACAGAATTAAAAAAGAATACAGTGAAGAAAAGTAAAGTAACCGGAATAATAGGAACGGTAGTGCTGCATATCTTTGTGGTACTATTGCTGCTCTTTTGCTCACTTACTCGTCCTGAGATACAAGAAGAAGGAGGTGTGCCGGTTATGCTTGGTAATACACAAATGGCTCAGGGAGATGCCGATCCGTATACAATGACGGAGGTTGATGTATTGCCGCAGCCGGAAACTTCTGTACCCGAACCGGAAGTAACTCCGGAACCGGAGGTGAAACAACCTATGATTACGCAGGATGATGAACCTTCTATTCAGGTAAAAAAGGAAAAGCCGAAAGAAGAAAAACCTAAAAAAGAAGTTACTCCTAAAAAGAAGCAGGAAACAAAACCTGTTGTAACCAAACCCAAGGAAAAAACTGAAACCGAAAAGCGTGCTGAAGAAGAACGTGCTGCTGCTCAGGCTGCTGCCAACAAGATTGCCGGGGCATTTGGTAAAGGATCTAAAATGGGTAGTAAAGGTTCGGCTACTTCCGGACAAGGCATAGAAGGTAGTCCGGATGGAAATGGAAATACGGGAAAGACTTCAGGAGTAGGAGGATATGGAACATTCGACTTGAACGGACGTTCTTTGGGACCTGGAGGGTTGCCTGTTCCTGTATACAATGTACAAGATGAAGGAAGAGTTGTGGTTACTATCACAGTAAATCCTGCCGGAAGAGTCATCAGCACGAGTATAAACAAACGGACCAATACGGTAAATCCCGCTTTGCGTCGTGCAGCAGAAGAGGCAGCTCGTCGAGCTCGGTTCAATTCGGTAGACGGTGTAAACAATCAGAGTGGTACGATAACCTATTACTTTAAGTTGAAATAAGACTATAAGCATATTTAAATTCATCATATTATGAAAACTATTTGTATCTTTTTGGCAGAAGGTTTCGAAGAAATGGAAGCCATGTTTCCACTCGATGTAATGCGTCGTGGGGGACTGAATGTAAAAACTGTGTCGGTAACAGGTGAAAAGACCGTTGTCAGCTCACATCAGGTTCCTATCGTTGCGGATATGCTGTTCGAGGATTTGAAGGAAGAAGATGTGGAAATGGTTGTTCTTCCGGGTGGACTTCCGGGAGCGACAAATCTGGATGCTCATGCAGGACTCGACAAGCTGATTATGAGTTTTGCTGCGGCAGGTAAACCTCTTGCTGCTATTTGTGCAGCTCCTATGGTATATGGCAAGCGTGGTTTGCTGAAAGGCAAGAAGGCTACTTGCTATCCGGGCTTCGACAAATATCTGGAAGGTGCAGAATATACAGGCAATATGGTTGAAGTTGTCGATAACTTTATCCTGGGTAAAGGTCCGGGTGCTGCTCCGGCTTTTGCTTTTGCTATTCTGGAAAAAATATGCAGGAGCAGAAAAAGCTTTGGAAGTTAAAAAAGGAATGTTGCTTGCCTGATGAAGAAATATATCATTGTCGTAGCAGGAGGTAAAGGTTTACGCATGGGGGGAGATATACCCAAGCAGTTTATCCCGGTAAAGGGAAAGCCTGTACTGATGCGTACGCTGGAGGCTTTTTATGCTTACGATAAATGTATAAATATCATATTGGTACTTCCGGTAGACCAGCAGGACTACTGGAAGTACCTTTGTGCGGAATATGGATTTACGCTTCCCCATCGTATCGCCAACGGCGGAGAAACTCGTTTTCATTCTGTAAAGAACGGACTGGCTTGGTGGATGATAGGAATAGTGTAGTAGGAGTGCACGATGGTGTACGTCCTTTTGTTTCTCAGGAAGTGATAGCCGCCTGTTATGCTGCTGCTGAAGAAAAGCAAGCTGTAATTCCGGTTATTGATGTAGTGGAAACAGTCCGTCGGATAGAAGCAGACGAAAAGAGTGTGACTGTACCACGCGACTGTTATAACTGGTGCAGACTCCTCAGGTTTTTACTGCATCGTTACTGAAACAGGCTTACGGACAAACATATACTTCCGCTTTTACAGATGATGCTTCGGTAGTGGAGGCTTTGGGGCATCCTGTCTTCTTAATACCGGGAAATCGTGAAAATATAAAGCTTACTACTCCATTCGACTTGAAAGTTGCAGAAGTTCTGGTTTAAATAAATGTTCGATTTATCTACGCGTGACATAAAATATTTGCAAGGGGTGGGCCCGCAGCGTGCGGCCATACTGAACAAGGAACTGAATATCTATTCCTTTCGGGACTTGTTGTATTATTTCCCTTATAAGTATGTCGACCGTAGTCGTCTGTATTATATCCATGAAATAGATGGAAATATGCCTTACATACAGTTAAAAGGTAAGGTACTCAGCTTTGAAACAATGGGTGAAGGTCGCCAGCGGCGTCTGGTCGGACATTTTTCCGACGGAACGGGTATTGTCGATCTGGTATGGTTTCAGGGACTGAAATTCATCATGGGGAAATATAAGGCAAATGAAGAATATATTGTCTTTGGCAAGCCGACCGTATTCAATGGACGAATAAATATAGCTCATCCGGATATTGATCCGGCACAGGAGCTTACTCTTTCTACAATGGGGCTTCAGCCTTATTATAATACGACCGAAAAGATGAAGCGCAGCATCTCAATTCTCATGCGCTGGAGAAACTGATGAAAAAATCTTTTCGGGGCGCTTCAGAAGGAGATTATTGAAGAAACCTTGAGTCCGCAACTGGTGGATCATTATCGGCTGATGCCGCTTACTGATGCGCTGTATAACATTCATTTCCCTCAGAACCCTGAGTTGCTCCGCAGAGCACAATACCGTTTGAAGTTCGAGGAGCTGTTTTATGTCCAGCTTAATATTCTTCGCTATACCAAAGAACGGAGAAATAAGTTCCGCGGACTGGTATTTGGCAAAGTAGGAGAGATATTCAATACTTTCTATTCGCAGAATCTTCCTTTCCAGCTTACCGGAGCACAGAAGCGGGTGATAAAGGAGATGCGCCGTGATATGGGAAGTGGAAGACAAATGAACCGCTTGCTGCAAGGAGATGTGGGCAGCGGAAAAACACTTGTTGCCCTGATGACTATGCTGATTGCGCTGGACAATGGCTATCAGGCTTGCATGATGGCTCCTACAGAAATTTTGGCTACTCAGCATTATGAAACGATATGTCGTTTTCTGGCGGGTATGAATGTACGGGTGGAGCTGCTTACCGGAACAGTAAAAGGAAAGCGCCGGGAAACAATTCTGAAAGATCTGGTGACGGGAGATGTACATATCCTTATCGGTACTCATGCGGTAATAGAAGATACTGTCAACTTTTCGTCTTTGGGATTGGTGGTGATAGACGAACAACATCGTTTCGGAGTAGCCCAGCGTGCCAAGCTGTGGGCAAAAAATACCTGTCCGCCTCATGTCTTGGTTATGACGGCAACTCCTATCCCGCGTACACTTGCCATGACATTGTATGGCGATCTTGATGTTTCGGTTATCGACGAACTTCCTCCGGGGCGAAAACCCATTCAGACTGTTCATCAGTTTGACAATCGTCGTGCTTCGATGTATGCTTTCATACGGAAGCAGATACAGGAAGGCCGGCAGGCATATATTGTTTATCCGCTGATTCAGGAAAGCGAGAAGATGGATATCAAGAACCTGGAAGACGGGTATATGCATATCTGTGAAGAGTTTCCGGAGTATAAGGTGAGCAAGGTACATGGTAAAATGAAACCTGCAGAGAAAGATGAGGAGATGCAGCGTTTCTTGGCCAATGAAACTCAGATAATGGTAGCTACTACGGTGATTGAGGTGGGGGTGAACGTGCCCAATGCCTCGGTTATGGTGATAGAGAATGCGGAGCGTTTCGGCTTGTCGCAGTTGCATCAGTTGCGCGGACGTGTAGGACGAGGAGCGGACCAGTCATATTGTATTCTGGTTACCGGATATAAGCTGACGGAAGAAACGCGTAAACGTATCGAAATCATGGTGCAAACGAATGATGGATTTGAGATTGCAGAGGCCGATTTGAAGTTGCGCGGTCCGGGTGATTTGGAAGGAACGCAACAGAGTGGTGTAGCCTTCGATTTGAAAATTGCCGATATTGCCCGCGACGGACAGCTCTTACAGTTTGTACGTGAAATAGCCGAGCATCTGCTTGATGCCGATCCGAATGGAGAACGTCCGGAAAATGCGATTATATGGCAGCAGTTGAAGGAGCTTCGGAAAAAGAATGTGAACTGGTCGGTTATTTCGTAATCCTGTAAAAAAGGAAACAGTTAAGTACATGGTTCTTTAATTTTTTGTAAAGTTTGTTATCGTCTGATAATCAGATTTAGGATAACTCAAAGAAATCTAAGATCATGGTACTGGAAGAAGAGAAAGAACGCAAGGTGGAGTGCTGGTTGAAACGCAAGCGCGTTAATGTGGAAGAGATTGCAGGTTTCACGTTTATGCAATACTATAAGCCTCGTCCCAGCAAGTGCAAACCTTATTGGCGTTGTCTGGATGGATTGGGTGTGTTTATCTTTACTTTGAAGTCGGGTTTTGTACGTGGAGCACAATTGCAAGGTATGTGGTTGAATAGGGGATTTCGCCTGAACCGGCCTGGATTGTGCAATATCTGTTGGCACGGCAAATTCCTTTTACCAATTATGAAACTTCCCTCAAGCAGGTGGATAGCTTGGCCGTAGTTCATGTTTATAATGAGTTTCCGAAGTGTATGCGTTCGCGTCGTAGGTGGGGAGTTTTTGAGTTGTTGTTTGGGGCGTTTGTTTTCTTCTGGTCATGTTTGGTGATTTTTGGAACTCCTCATGTGTGGCTGGCGGGACTTTTAGTGTTATTGATTGGAATAGGGCATGTAGGACTTTCATTATTTACACTTTATCAGGGTATTTCTTGTCAGTATGCATTGATGCTGGAACCGCGAGAAATGGTCTTGCAGCGGCCTGATGAAGATGAAACTGTAAAATTTGCTTATTCGGACCTTCGGAAGGTTAATTTCACGTCAGCACCTTTTGTGAGTCATGAATTTATCTCCTTCATAGAGTTTCTAGATACCGATTTTGCTTATCACTGCTATCCGATAGAAAGGGTTCCAGTGGAAAAGTTCGATGAGATCGTTTCTATATTGAGACAACTGGGAATTGATGCGACCAACTCTTTTAAGTGATTCCGGCAGACGGCAGAGAGGATTATAATTTCAGCACCACCCGGTCGCCGGCACGCTGAGCCATGATACTTTGTGTTTCGTGCAGCTCCTTATAACGCTGCATGATTTCCATATAGCGTTGCGGATCATTGGCTATTTCCGGATTGGCAAGTGCTTGAAGCGTATGTTTCATTTCCTCGTCTACAATGGATAGCTTAAAATCGAGCAGCAAACGTGGAACCAGCTCATGCAAGCGCTCTTCATCGCTGATGATTTTTTGTCCTTTTGAGTGATACTTGCTCAGTGATAGCGGTCGCTGGCAAGATCGACAGCTACTTTACTTATTTCTGGAACCGGATGTGCGATAAAGTAACGTTCTGCGGTAAAGTTCTCGTCATGAATGTGCATTTCCGCTTCTTTCAACATTTGGCGGTGAAGTGCGACATGAAATTGCAATTCATCTTCTTTCAGCCCTTCGGATATATATTCGGTCACGGTGAGAGGCAGTTGTTCTCCATTTTCATTTTCCATGTAACACATTACTTTCTCTCCGTACCGTACAATCATACGCATTAAGTCTTCCTCCTTGGCATAGAACACCTTCTGCTCATTGCCTTCTGTCGGAATGTATGACGTATATGTATCAACTGGAATTTCATTCCCCAGCGATGTAGGTACGACAGCCCCTTCTCCTGTTTCAACAGGAGGAAAATCGGGGATGATTCCATTATTTCCGGAATCTTCGACGGGAGGAGGGGGGAGTGGAATATCATTCGATGCTGTGAATGGTATATCATTACCAGCTGTTGCATTGCCTTCAGAAACAGCAGGAGTGGAAGAAGCCGGTGTACCAGTATTCGGAGTAGTGGCAGCCAACTGACGTTCCCGGTATTGTCTGCGTTGTTCTTCCTTAAATTTATTTTCTCTGGCCTGCTCTATCAGTTTGGCAGTAGCTTCTACCAGTATCTTTTCTTCCATTTGCAGTAACTGACTGCATTCACGAATGTACACCGATCGTACAATGGCGTCGGGAATAACCGAAATACTTTTTACGATACTGGAAATCAGTGAAGCACGCTTGATGGGATCTTTACCCGCTTCTTCCATAAGGAGATTGGTCTTAAAGCGGATAAAATCAACTTCATGGTCATTGATATATGCCTGATAGTCGGTGGCATTATGCTTGCGGGCAAAACTATCCGGATCATCGCCGTCGGGCAGGAGGCAGACCTTGATGTTCATTCCTTCTTCCAACAGCATGTCGATACCGCGGATACTAGCCTTAATACCCGCTCCGTCACCGTCGTAAAGTACGGTGATATTATTTGTAAAACGATGAATAAGCCGGATTTGCTCAGAAGTTAATGCTGTTCCCGATGAGGCTACTACATTTTCTATACCACTTTGATGCATAGAAATCACATCGGTATATCCCTCTACCAGAAAACAACGGTCTTGCCGCACAATAGCTTGTTTGGCAAAGTAAATACCATACAGCTCACGGCTCTTGTGATAGATTTCCGATTCGGGAGAATTGACGTACTTCATCTGTACGTTTTTGGTGGCGGAGCTTAATACACGTCCACCGAAAGCTACAACTTTTCCCGACAAGGTATGAACAGGAAAAATGACACGCCCCCAGAACCGGTCGTGCAAAGAACCGTTGTCTTTACGGTAACAGAGTCCCGTTTTTACTAGAAATTCTTCCTTATATCCTTTCTGGATGGCAGCCTTTGCCAGTGCATCGGGGCTGTCGGTACTATATCCTAACTGAAACTTCTTGATAATATCGTCACGGAATCCGCGTCCGCGCAAATAGGTCATACCGATACGCTGTCCGTCGATGTGATTATAAAGAACATCCTGGAAATATTCCGAAGCAAACTGGTTGAACAACAAACAGACTTTCGCGCAAGCTTTGTGCCTGCTTTTCTTCATTAGTCAGTTCGCGTTCCTTGACTTCGATGTTGTATTTTCGGGCAAGCCACTTCAGTGCTTCGTAATAAGAAAGCTGTTCGTGTTCCATAATGAAATGAACAACATTTCCTCCTTTCCCACAGCTGAAGCATTTGCAGAGTCCCTTACTGGGAGAAACACTGAAAGATGGAGTCTTTTCGTTGTGGAAAGGGCACAGTCCGATATAGTTTACTCCCCTGCGTCGGAGAGTAACAAATTCGGATACTACGTCTACAATCTGTGCAGCATCGAGGATACGGTCTATGGTGGCTTGGTCTATCATTTCGAGAGGCGAAAATAATAAAAATAAGTAGAATGTGCAACGACTTTCTTTCTGCTGCTTTTCAGGATGGAAGTTACATCAGAACATAAATGCAATGGAAGCACCGAATGTCAGGTTATGCATAGGTGTTCTTTTAGTATATGAGTGGGCATTCCGATTGCCTTCTTCGTCTGTCCAGGAGTTCTTTAAATCGTATGTCAGACGGGGAGAGGCAAAGTCGTAGTCACAATATAGCCGGAGAGCTGCATCTTCCTTGTACCGGTAGGTAAACGAAACTCCCGTACCGACTTTATATGTAGCACTTTTACGTATGTTCAGAAAATCGTCATCTACAAAAGAACTGTTCAGCAATTCATCGCGGCTGATTCCATCTTGATTCATGTAATAGTCGATGTCTTCTTTATAAAATTGGTTGTAAACTTCTTCACTAACAATCCCACGGTCGAATATTTGTGGATTGATGCGACAGATTGAATTCAACTTGAAATTAGCATTTATTCTGCGTCCTACCAGCAGCTTGCTTCCTATCTGAAAATGCCGGCTGAAAGGATATGAAAAATAAGTCCCAGGTCGACATCGAACATACCCAGATGATCCGATTCCAAACCATCGAGCAGAAATAGATTGACTGGAGCGCCTTCTTTTAAATCGCTGTCCATATCGAAGTTTCTCATATTCTCTGCCGGGATATCAGCAATGACAGGTAGAGTTGCCACCTTCAAACGTCCTCCTGCTCCGATAAAAGCATTGAAAAAATAAGCTCCCTCTACGCTGACAACTGTTGCTGTTCCAACCTTTAAGCGCATACCCAGCGGGGAGCCACCTTCAGAATCATATATTTCTGCTGTTCGTAAAGCTGAAGGACCGGATGCTATTCCCATGTTAAAGCTTAAGAACGAAGGCGTATCATACCGGTCGTAAGCAGTATTTGTTTTCCATGTATCTGTATTATCACGTCTGAAAATCAGATCAGAGAAAAAATATCCCAAGTCTGTAGAAATCATGCCTATTCCGCTCCTACAAGTACATCGCCGATCCAGTGCCGGTTATTAAGCTGACGTGTAACTCCCGTAATTCCGGCCAGTGTATATCCTCCGATGCTGTACCAGGGACTTTTCATGCCATATTCCTTGTGAAGAATGGTGGCACACATGAAAGCTGTGGCCGTATGTCCTGAAGGAAATGAGTTGTTGGATGTATTGTCCGGACGGGTTTCTCGGGTGGTGTATTTTAAAGAGTTGACAAATCCTGCCATCAATGCAGCCGAAAAGACATTGCTCACTGCCAGTTCTTTCCATGAACTGCGACTTTGAACACCAGCCAGTTTCATTCCCCAAGTAGCAGCCAGAGGAACATATTGTGTATAGTCGTCATATCGATGATGAAAAGCTGGCTTAAACCGGTTGCGGAGCTCCGGAAATCAGTATTGCGTTCTTTTACGATCAGCCCGGCTGTGATAAAGGGGATTCCCATATATGAAAAGTTCCTTTTAAAACTTTCCTTGGCGGTCGGATGCTTTGTTTCTTGCGAACCGGTTATTTGTGAAATAGAGTCAGGGAAATTATAAAAAGCTTCTTCACAGAAGTTATGAGCATGCAACGGTATATAACAGAACGATAGACTGAAAAAGATCAAGACGTTTTTGAATTTCATAGTTTAGTTTCCGGTTATAAGCTGTTAAAAACTATATAACGGAGTGATTGTAAGGCTGGTTCATCGGATTTTGTTAAAAAAGATTTTTAATAAACAAGTTTTCATGAGTTTGGTTACTATAAAAAACAAAGAAGGAGACTGGTATACAGTCTCCTTCTTCTTAAATCAGGTATATATCTGATTATTTAATGTTCGGGTTCAGTTTGTTCCATTCAGAAACAGGAGGAAGAACGCCCATTGCGATTACTTCGTCACGCAGTGCGCACAAGTGTTCGTAGCTCTTATCCAAAGCAGCTTGTTCTTCTGCAGTACCGTTCAAAGCAGCGCAGTGGCAACCGTCAGCAGTGATAGAAGTTTCCCATGCCATCATGATGTGATCGTACTTATCGTTTGATACGTAAGTACCAGCCGGCCAACGGAATGCTTTACCACCCATAGCAGCACCAATCATTTCGATAGAAACGTATGATGGGCTCTGGAATGAAGAACGGCCACGCAAGTTGATGATGTTTGCACCACCTTTAGTAACTTTCTGCTGGATTTCAGCCCATTGTTCTTTAGTCAGAGCGTCTGTACCGATGATGTCAGTCAGAGCTTTGCCGTTAACTTTTGCTGTAGAAGCAAATACAGCCATCTGTCTCCGTGACCACCATAAGTACGGCAGTTTTCAACAGCATCCATAGCTACTCCGAAGTGTTTAGCCAATTCGCTGCGCAGACGAGTAGAGTCAAGAGCTGCCAAAGTATAACCTGACTTGGTTTCAAACCAGAGTACAGCAATGTAATCAAACCAGTGATATCAGCAGGTTGAAGATAACAACGATGTGTTTTACATCCGGGCAGTACTGTTTTACGTTCTTACCGAATTCTTCTGCGATAGCAGCGTTACCTTTCAACAGGTCTTCACGAGTCATACCTGCTTTACGAGCAGCACCACCTGAGTTTACGATATATTTTGCACCAGTCAGCGCTTCTTTGATATCAGAAGTGAAAGTTACGTTTACGCCTTCGAAACCGCAGTGGTACAATTCTTCAGCTACGCCTTCCAATCCCGGAGCATACGGGTCATACAAACAGATGTTCGGAGTCAGACCCATCATGATAGCAGTCTGAGCCATGTTAGAACCGATCATACCGGCAGCACCAACAATGGTAAGTTTTTCGTTAGTTACAAATTCCATAATTCTTATTATTTAAGTTATGTTATAAAAGTGTATTTCTTCTTTCTTGCGCTACAAAGATAAAAAAGTTCTTTGGTATAAACGAATCTTTCTTGGCGTAAAAGTGGGCAAATCTGCGGGCTTTCGAATTAATTACGGAAAAATTTCACTATTTTTAAATCTGGATATGGCGTTTTGCTATCAGGAGTTATCAATTGCCCGATTATGCTTGTCGGATATGTTTTTATTTGCTTCTCGATTTCTTTATTTCAGAAATAAGATTTATATTTGTAAATATGAAAGTGGATAATATATATACATAATGTATATGTGTGGAATGTATTTGGAGGTAGATTGAACATTATCGGCTTTGGCTGTAAACTTTATTGGTTGTCAGTCGTTTTTATTATATAGATTAACCTAAATACTACAATTATGACACATGTAATGCCTCAATTAGCTTACGGGTTGGATGCACTTTCCCCGTACATGAGTAAAGAAACACTCGAATTTCATTATGGAAAACATCTGCAAACTTATGTAGATAATCTGAACAAGCTGATTCCCGGAACTCCTTACGAAGATATGCCTTTGGAAGAAATCTTGAAAAAAGCCGAAGGTGGAATATTCAACAATGCTGCGCAAGCGTGGAACCATACTTTTTTCTTTCAGAGTTTAACTCCCGGACAATCTGATATGCCAGCCAAACTGGTTGAGGCTCTTACAGAAAGTTTCGGTTCGGTTGACACGTTCAAGGAGCTGTTTACCAAGGCAGCTTTAGGATTGTTTGGCTCCGGTTGGGTATGGCTTGTAATGGATAAGGAACATAAACTTTCTATTGTTCAGGAGTCCAACGCAGGAAATCCTTTGACAAAAGGACTGACTCCTGTGATGGTAATAGATGTATGGGAACATGCCTATTACATTGATTACCGAAACCGTCGTGCCGCATATATTGAAGCTTTCTGGAAAGTTGTGGACTGGAATGTAGTAGCTGGACGTATTTAAAAGTACAGAAGTTATTGTTTAGATGATATACACCTGTTTCCTTTTATCGGGGACAGGTGTTTTTTTTATGTCAGTTATTTCTGATTTGCACAAATTAAAAACTATCTGTACCTTTGTTTGGTTCGAAATACATTTTAGTTTTATCAATCTAAATTTAAGCATATGAATACCACATTGTTATTTATGGGAATCGGTACCCAGGAACTGCTGTTTATAGCCTTGATTATACTTTTATTATTTGGGGGTAAAAAGATTCCTGAACTGATGAAGGGACTCGGAAAAGGCGTGAAAAATTTTAAAGACGGTATGAACGGGGTGGAAGAAAACTTGAAGGATTCTGCTGATAAACCAGAAAATAAGGAAAAATAAGATCGTGAAGGAGAAGAATGAATCGGAACTGACCTTTTGGGATCATTTGGATGAACTGCGGGCAACTCTCATGCGGATTGCATGTGTGGTTGTGGTGCTTATGTTGCTCTCTTTCTTTTTTAAAGACGAGCTTTTCCATATTATCCTTATGCCTAAAAATAGTGATTTTTATATTTATCGTTTTTTTGAATGGATAGGAACATCCTTGCATATACCCGGACTTGAAGCAAATGACTTTCATGTTCGTCTGATTAATACGAAACTGTCCGGTCAGTTTTTGATGCATATGAATGTTTCATTTTATGCAGGGATTATTCTGGCTTCTCCTTATATTCTTTACCAGCTTTTCAGATTTGTTTCCCCCGCATTGTATGAGAATGAAAAACGCTATTCTACGAGAGTTATCATATGGGGATATGTGCTGTTCCTTTTGGGGGTATTATTCAGCTATTTTCTGATATTTCCTTTTACTTTCCGTTTCCTTGCTCTTTATCAGGTCAGTCCTGAAGTCGAAAATACGATTATGCTAAGTTCCTATATTGATACGCTGACTATGCTAAGCTTGATGATGGGGATTACTTTCGAAATACCGATACTGGCATGGTTGTTCGCAAAACTAGGTTTTCTTACCGCTGACTTTATGACTAAGTATAGGAAACATGCTTTAGTCATTTCATTAGTAACCATTCTATTTTCCGCCACGACAATTTTATCGGCTGTTTTTCAGCCGATAAAATAAAAATGTCCGCAAGAAAATAGTTTAGTTTTAACATTCCGATTTATAAAAACATGGCAGAAGGACCTTCTTGTCGCAGTCCTTACCATGAAGAATACATTCAAACAAGTGCTTCAGGTAATC
>ENA-OQAN01000567-OQAN01000567.1-human-gut-metagenome-genome-assembly--contig:-NODE-567-length-19266-cov-1.865667_pt1 | contig 19266 bp, 24 predicted proteins | sample MGYA00242735_ERZ504527 | MGnify/ENA primary metagenome ERZ504527 (study PRJEB26092, sample SAMD00036230) | human gut metagenome | host: Homo sapiens | study: EMG produced TPA metagenomics assembly of... | reverse complement strand
TTAATCCTGAATAAAAGAAAAACATGTGCAAGTACCATTAATCTCCAATCCCTTCCCCACCAACTCATCTACATATCTCCATAAAAACTGCATCAATGAAGATAAATAAACAGATGAAAAAAGTTCCCGCAAAGAGCAACAAAAAGCTCTTTAATACAAATATATCAAGTTTTTTTATGCGTAGCATTCCTTATATTATCATTATCAGCGCACAAAAGTAGCATAAAAAACGGAGAGGTAATGATGTTTTTACATTATTTTTGGAATTATACCCCACATATCCTTCTTAAAATTTCTATTTGAGAATTCCACAGGTTTCTGGTATCTTCTTCTTCACCCGGAACTGCAAAATCGGTAACTTCCAGGAGATGATCTTTAGTAAGTTCATTATAATGAATTTTCAGCTCAAAATATGTTTTGGGATCATCATCTATCCAATGAAAACGAATGAAGGATTCTGTACACTGATTAAGAATTTCAGCATTACGTGTTTCTGTTTTTCCCCATTTGAAGGTATAAGTCTTATTTATTTTTGAAACATTATCAGCAAACCATCTCTGCAAACCAGAAGGAGTACTGATAGCCCCCCATAAAATACTTCCTGAAGCTGGATTGAGTGGATACTCAATACGTATTTTCTTTTTCATAGATTCCATACTATTGTTTTATTAAGGTATTAAAGATTACGGAGGCAAAATAAACTATTTTTTTCATATACTAGATAATGAAAGATATTTTTTTGCCAAATGACTCGAAAAAATCTTTACAGGCTAAAGAAATATACATAAAATCCCCAAAAAAACGCTCAAGCATCTTGCACAATTCAAAAACTTAACTTACCTTTGCACCCGCAAACGAAAAACAAATGGCGGGATAGCTCAGCTGGTTAGAGCGCATGATTCATAATCATGAGTCCCCGGTTCAATCCCGGGTCCCGCTACAAAGCTTAAAAGCGCAGATATAAGGCATTTGGGAGGCTTCCACTCCTGGGTGTCTTTTTTATTTTTATATAGATAATCTTATTCTTCTTGACAAAATAAAAGTGTGACACGAAAATTCGCATCACACTTTTTCCTTCGCTTTTATTTCGCTAAACTATATACGATATCCATAATCTGTTTTCCTAATTCATCAGCAGCTTCCATTGTCGCAGCCTCTGAATAGACACGAATAATCGGTTCTGTATTACTCTTACGTAAATGAACCCATTTATCCGGGAAATCAATCTTTACACCGTCTATATCATTTATCTCCTCTGCTTTATAGAGATCTTTCACTTTTGCCAATATTGCATCAACATCAGTTTGCGGTGTAAGATCAATACGGTTCTTAGCAATATAATAATTGGGATAAGAAGCACGCAACTCAGAAACCTTTTTGCCTTCATGCGCCAAATGACTTAAGAAAAGAGCAATTCCAACCAGTGCATCACGTCCATAATGTGATTCTGGATAAATCACCCCACCATTTCCTTCACCACCGATTACAGCATTTGTTTCTTTCATCTTCGTAACTACATTCACTTCACCCACTGCAGCTGCATTATATTGCATACCATATTTACGGGTTACATCACGCAAAGCACGTGTAGAACTCAAATTAGAAACCGTATTTCCTGGCGTATGCTTCAAAACATAATCGGCAACAGTTACCAATGTATATTCTTCACCATACATCGTTCCATCTTCACAGATCATAGCAAGACGGTCTACATCCGGATCGACAACAAATGCCACATCTGCCTTTCCGCCCTTCATCAGATTCATTATATCTCCCAAATTCTTCTCAAGCGGCTCTGGGTTATGCTGGAAATTTCCCGTAGGTTCACAATATAACTTTTCTACATGCTGTACTCCTAAACGATGAAGCAATTCTGGAAGAATAATACCACCTACAGAATTAACACAATCTATTGCTACGCGGAAATTCGCACGTCGTATAGCTTCTACATCAACTAATTTCAAAGCTAATACACTTTCAATATGCTTCTCATTATATGTATTATCTTCTACATAAGAGCCAATATGATCAATATCAGCATATTCAAAAGCCTCCGCTTCTGCAATACGAAGCACCTCTTCACCTTCTGCCGCATTTAAGAATTCTCCATGCTCATTTAACAGTTTCAATGCATTCCACTGTTTGGGATTATGACTTGCAGTAAGAATAATACCTCCACATGCACCAGCCATTGTAACAGCCAGTTCTGTAGTAGGAGTTGAAGCCAGACCGATGTTCACTACATCGAAACCCATTCCCATCAATGTACCACAAACTACATTCTTTACCATCTCGCCAGAAATACGGGCATCACGTCCTACAACAATCTTGTTGCTGCCAACCGTCGATGTACGACGAATCAGCGTGGCATAAGCCGAAGTAAACTTTACGATATCCAGCGGATTTAATCCTTCTCCCGCTTTTCCTCCGATAGTACCCCGGATGCCAGATATAGATTAATCAGTGTCATATTTACCTAAATATAAGTTATCTCGTAATAGCAAGGATATACATAACTGCGGATGCCTTACTGGTTCCTTGTCCGTGTGGAACAATCAGACGTACACGCGCCACTTTTTCAGAAGAAGTAGTACGACCCGGCTTCAAATATTTTAAAGGAACAAGCCAACCAGAAGGTACTGATGTTGTACCATAAATACTCGCCATACTATATTCTCTTGAAGTCTGGAATGCTGCAGAATAAGAACTAGAACTAATTGTTAATTTATATTCTTCTGGAAACAGTTCCAAAGTCGAATTGCCTGTATTTCCCATGTTCCATAAAAGAGTATCCCCAACACTAAATTCTAATTCATCACGCGACTGAACAGCCACTTCCACGAAGCGAGAAAGAATCTCATGTGACCCTTCCTTTAAGACTTCACCATTTTCACCATTAGGACCTTTGCACATGATATTCATGTAAACGCCACTCTCCTCGAACAGCACAAACTGATTTTCATTTGTGACCGTATCCTGGTTGTAAAAATCTCTCTCGCTGATGATCTGATAATTATGACTCAGAATCCATGCGTGAATCGCATCGGCTTCATCTTCTTTCATTTCAGCATAAGTCTTGCCATTATCACAACTTTGCAAGCAACTACATACTACTATACTTATCAATAATATGTAAACTCCTCTCATCATTTTATATCAAATAAATTATTTTACAAAAGCCAGTTCTATATTTAAAATAAAATTATAGACTTCGAATATAAAGCTATCTCTTAACATTAAAAAAATTTTATTTCAAATTAAAAGAACTTATTTTATCATTCCAATTCTTTTTAAAATAAGGGCCAAATGGCTTGACATCTTTCAATTTTCCATGTTCTATATATGGATGATCAGAATTAACCACATATGTCAAGCTAAATTGCTGAAAATCAGTATCAGAATAAAATGTTAATCTACAACTTGGAGTACCTTTATCCCATATAGAACCTGATTTATAAGAACTAGTAAATTTAAAGGCCGAAATTTTATCATTCATATTAATATCCCATAAAGATGATTTTTCAAACGGAAGATTTTCGGCTGTTGAACTATAAGTATAATTTCTTCCCTTAAAACCTGTATCTTCATATATCGTGACACTCGCATCTTTAAGAAAATTAACACTACTACGTGATAAAGCTCCTTCTAATTTTGTTCTAACAGATAAACTATCATTCAATTCTTTCTCCGAATCAAAATACTCATAGCCTCCATTATTTAAAACTAAAACAGCTACCTCAGGAGCAGATTTATAATATTCCATCAAATTTGCAACTTCTTTATTTTTAAAAAGACAACTAGAATCTTGTAAAACTACATATTCACTAGAATATGATTTCCCATGATAAAAAAAAGTATAAACACCCTTTTCCAAATAAGAAGCTACTTCATTATGTTCTTCAACAAGACTTTCATTTGTACAAGCAGTCAAAATATATAAAAGAACAACACTTAAAACATTCCTTGAAATTTTCTTTAAAATTTTCATATTCACAAAATTTAATTATTAATTATACTTTTATCTCCATATATCATTTCTCGATAAAGAACTAGATTTTCCAAAGCACAAATATAGGCAAAAATAAAATAATCAAGAAATACAGAAGTAATGTTTCCTGTATAGACAAGAAACATTACTTCATCAAGGATGCGATATATGCCTTCATCTTTGGCATAGCACGTCTTGTTTCCTGATACAATGTATATTGTGCCAATGTACGTACATAATTATGTTCGGCGTATTTTATCTGATAATAGGTATCACCGTTGATATAATCGGCCAGAAAACGTACCGCCTGCATGTACGGGAACAAGGTTACGGCATAAGGTAACAACTCTATTTCAACAGGTGTCAGAAAACTTCTGGCTGATTCAATATATCCTTTGGCAAAAGCCTGAAAAATATCGAATCTGAAATGTATTTTGTTTAAATCCGGCTCATCCTCAGGAGCTGTATTAGCTGCAGAACGCAAAAAATCACCAAAATCGGAAAATACGAAACTTGGCATAACTGTATCCAAATCGATTACGCATAATACCTCCCCTTTATCATCAAACAACATATTGCTTACTTTCGTATCACAATGGCAAATACGTTTTGGTAATTTTCCTTCTTGAAACAGACGTTCTGCACAACACATTTCATCAGCATCACGCTCTATCTCATCCACGAGACAACGTACTTTTTCCATACGTCCTACAGCATCTTTCTGCACAGCTTCACGCAATTGTTGCATCCTAAATTTCATATTATGAAAATCAGGAATCGTTTCCCCCAATGGTTCTGGCAAATCTGTAAGCATTGCCTCAAACTCACCAAACTTCAAGCCTACCAGATAAGAAGATTCTGGGGTAACAGCATCCAGTGTACGGGAATCCGGAATAAAGACACACATCCGCCAATATTTTTCGCCATCAAAATAATATGTTTTCCCGGTATCCGACTTCAAAAAGCGAAGCACTTTCCTATCTATATCTTTTGTCTGTTTTTCTTCTAACTTTTTACGGATATGAGCTGTTATAACTTCTATATTATGCTGAAGCATATCAACATCAGTAAAGACTTGATGATTGATGCACTGCAATATATAATCAGAGGCAGAATCATCAAGTGTCTGCACGAGATAAGTCTTATTTATTAAACCGGAAGTCAACGGACTTATTTTTTTCACTTCACCAGCCTCGGGGAAATGAGAAATTATGCTAGTTAAAATCTCCATCAGTTCACGCTATCTTGATTATTCGTTATTTGCCCATTCTTTTGCTCCCTGTTGTTTCAGTTTTGCAGTAATTTCAGCGGCTTTTTTAGCAGTTGCAGCTTCGTCCTCAGGACTAGCAAACGCATGCTTATAACCTTTTACTACATTCCACTCTCCACGTGTAAAATCAGGAAATTCTACCGCAGCACAACCGTTATCCATAGATAGTTCTCCCAACTCAGCCAAGCAGCACCACTCAGCCAAATCGTATACATCCATATCCAATGGCAATCCATTCTGAAGGCAGTACACAAGACGACTGTCCATAATAAAATCCATACCTCCATGTCCACCAACTTCTTTTGCCATCTCTCCATATTTTTTCAGAATAGGATGCTGATATTTTTCTACCAAAGCTTCCATTTCCTTTTGCGGCAAAAAGCCATGTGAGCTAAGATCGTCCAATTTAGGTTGCACTCCCGAAGCTGCCAATTGTTTAGCGTCAAGTGCATATCCTTCAACCGGATATTTGTTAGCAAAACCCTTTGTACCAGTCAGTTGATATAAACGGTTATAAGGTTGTGGAGTCATTACATTATGCTGTATCTCGATAACTTTTCCTTTAGCAGTACGAATCAGCGTTGTCGTATGGTCACCATTACGAAAGTTATTGCATACAGAATCTGTACGTTCTTCCACCAAAGACTTACCTACTACCGACTTTGTATCCATAGCCACCAATGTCGCCATACGATCGCCACGATGAATGTCAAGAGCCTGTGCTACAGGACCAAGTCCGTGAGTAGCATACACGTCACCACGATGTCTCATATTATAATCCAGACGCCATCCTAACTTATCCTCTTTACCGTTTTTCCAGTAATAATCCCAAAAAGCTTCCAAATTATGGATATAAGCTCCCTGCGCACGAATTACCTCACCAAACACTCCCTGCTGAGCCATATTCAAGGTATTCATCTCAAACCAGTCATAACAGCAGTTCTCCAAAATAAAGCAATGTCTACGACTTGTTTCACTCAAATTGATCAAAGCCCAGCATTCTTTCAGATTCATAGCTGAAGGAACTTCTACAGCAACATTCTTACCATGCTCCAAGGCACATTTTGCAACAGGAAAATGATGTAGCCAGTCGGCAGCTATATAAACCAGATCGATGTCATCGCGTTTACACAACTCTTCATAGCCTTTCTCACCTGAATAAATAGCAGCTTTAGGCAAAGATGCTGCCTTCAAGTATTTCTGGCAATCTTCTGCACGTTTCTGTTCATAATCACATAAGGCAACAATCTGAGTACCGGGAATATGTGTAAAACGTTCAACAGCACCAGGTCCTCTCATACCTAGCCCAACAAAACCAACACGAACGACGTCCATTTTAGGCACAGTCAGTCCCAATACACTTTTCTGACCAGCAGGTCTTTCTGGTGTATGCACGACAATTGTACCTTTATTCCATTCCCACTGTGTTCCTCTTTCCGACGTATACACTTCAGTAGTCGCTTCACTGCACATGCCCCTAACACAAGACACATACTCCAAACCAGTACTTTTAGTTTTTTCATATTTTCATTTAAAGTTAAGTTTCATTTTAAGACTGAATTATGACAGTATATTCTATGATCTGCTTAAAAAAGAAATATATAGTCCAAATCAATTCCTGATTTTACTTATTAAGCAAGTCCTCATATTTCACCAATGCCTGCTTAAACAGTTCAATAGCCTCATCCATCGTTCCATAGAATTCTCCACCAGAAGCATTCAGATGTCCACCTCCGTTAAAAAATTCGGATGCGACTTTATTACAAGGGAAGGTTCCTACAGATCGTAATGATACCTTTATCATATTTTTTTCAGTATCTTCACGGAGAAAAACTGAAAAACAAACTCCCTTCATCTGCAGTGGAATATTGACAAATCCTTCAGTATCTCCTTTCACATAATGAAACTTACTCTGCTCATCTTTGGTAAGCCATATCAATGCAGCATGAAAGCGAGGGAAGACCTGCATTTTATCATATAAAATATACCCCATAAGGCGTAAACGATCTTCCGAATATGTATTGAAGACCTTACGGTAAATTTCATCCTTATCGATACCTTTCGATAATAATTCGCTAATGATAAAATAAATCTCACGGCTATTCGAATTATAAGTAAATCCTCCGTATCAGTCATCATACCAGTATAAATACATTCAGCTCCTTCACGAGTTATATCTTCAAAATTACCCATCCGACAAATCAAACGAAAAATTAATTCAGAGGTTGAAGAAATCTCAGGATGAGATATAGTTACACGACAGAAGTCTTCTGGATTCAAATGATGATCGATCAACACCTTACGCCCAGCAGAAGCAGCAACAGGTTTGGCCATTGCGTCAATACGCGATAAAGCATTGAAATCCAAACAGCAAATTACGTCGCTTCAGCTATCAGTTTATCGGCAAATTCCGAATATTTGTCATAGCGGATAATATCTTTTGCCCCAGGCATCCAACGTAAGAAATCAGGAAAAGCATTAGGGACAATTATATGTACATTTTTCTCTTGTGTTTCCAGAAAATGAAGTAATCCTAACGAAGAGCCCAAAGCATCACCATCAGGAGATACATGAGTTACAATAACTATCTTGTCAGCACGTTCAAAATATTTAGCAACCTTATCAATATTGGCTTGAAGTATAACTTTTGTCAACATAAAAAAACGAATTAAATTGAATGGCAAAAATACAAATTAATTCTTAATCTACAGAAGAATAGCATAAGAACCTTTTTCTGACATATCTATATAATTCAACCCATAGATTTCACATTCTCGTTTCAATTTTTCCCGATATGAGTCTTCTAACGAAGTATCTAAAACAACTTGTTTTATCTGAAACAACCGTTTGAGATCAGCTACAGAACCATAAAATCCACGGCATATATAAGCATAATCTACATGCAAAGGAGAAAGTGCCTTTTGTTTTCTCCATTTATTATTATCGACCAAAACAATACAAATATCTCTAACCTTATAGATACATGATGCAGAAGACAACTCATTAATATCTCTGTCGTATTTGGTATAAACTCCAGCACGAGACAAATAAATATAAGTACCAGCCAGCTCCCTTTGTTTCCACAAAAAGGACACTATCAAAACATTTACAGTCAGTAGAAATACAATCAGCCTACGTGCATTACGACAGACAACATACCTCCATAAAGTCACTATTGCAACAGCAAGTAACCATGCCTGACCATACCGAAAGATAGGCAGATGTAATTTGTGCTCCCGACCAATGTTGTATCTGCTCCATTACCTCATTCAAAGTCCGTACTGCAAAATCCAATCCCTGTACCACAAAGTTTGCGGCTACAGGAAACACCCCAAGTGCCAATGCCAGCAGCGTAGCCGATAGGATAAAAACAGCTATTGGAGCAACAACAAGATTAGATAGCAAAAAATAAACCGGAAACGTTCCAAAATAGTATAATATAAGTGGCAGTGTTGCTAATTGGGCAGCAAGAGAAAGAGAAATAATGTTCCACAAGTAAGCAACAATTTTATTTCGCACTACAAATAAACTATCAATTAATGGATAAAATAAGAAAATGCCCAATACAGCCATAAATGATAACTGAAAACCGACATCAAACAAATACATGGGCTGGTATATCAACATTATAAAAGCTGTCAAAGTTAAAGCTGAAAACCCGAGAATCGATCCTCTGAAAAGATAGAGCTACCACATACGCAGAAAACATTGTGACCGCCCTTATTACTGAAGGACTCAGCCCCGACAAGAAAGCAAATCCCCACAAAAGTCCGACAATGAGAAAACCTGCAATCCATTTTTCCGCCACAAACCCGTCGTAAAGGATAGAACAGCCACGAAAGAATCATCGATAGTATACCAATATGCAAACCGGAAAGCGCAAGAATATGACTAACCCCAGCTGCATTGTATGTAGCTTTTATCTCACGAGTAAGTTTTGATTTATCACCTACAGTAAGTGCCGATATTATAGCCAACACATCATCTTCCAAACTCCATGTACGAAACTTTTTAACGATTTGTTCTCGAAGCATCAAAGCCTGCATCTTAAATGTTGGAGTACTTGGCTGAAGCAGTTTACGCCAATATCCGGAGTAGACTATTGCCGTTCCACTTATCCCCTGTCGCTGAAGATATTGTCCATAATCAAATCCCGTAAAATCTGCATCAGACATAGGCATCCCGACATGTGCCCGAAAGCACATTCGATCTCCACATTGTAATGGAGGTTGCATAGAATCAGGCATCCAATAAAGAAGTATCTGCTTATTTACCGGTTTCCAACTTCCTGTAGCAACATCTTTTACTTTTTTCCACATTGACAGTTGCCTGAATAGTCTTGCCTTTCACACGAGGAATATCACATACAGAAGCAACATACACCGCTTTATCAGAATCCCACTCGTGATGTATATTTTCCAATGATATAACAAATAGTATTCCTCCTAGAAGCAAAAAACTTAGACTAACAGATATCCCAAACAAGAAACGAATCCGATAAGTCTTCGAAAAGTAAAATATAGAAGACAAAAGAACAGACAGAACAAAAACAAAACAAAGTGCATACAAGTAAGTTCCATCTAAAGCAAACACATCAGATAAAAAATTCCGGTTGCCAGTGCTACCGACAACCGGAACAAAGGATAAAATGTGAAACGAGAACTCACCATTTTATTATTTTAGCTCCTTCAAACGACGAATCATGTCAACCATATCGGGAGCTTTAAAAACTGCATTACCAGCAACTAACACATCCGCTCCTGCCTCAACCAGCTGTGAACCAGTTTCCAGATTTACACCACCATCGACCTCTATCAGTGCCTGAGAGCCACTACGATCTATCAGTCACGAAGCTCACGTACTTTTTGTACAGTGTATGAGGAATAAATTTCTGTCCTCCAAAACCAGGATTAACACTCATCAGCAGCACCATATCCACATCACTGATAATATCAGTAAGCATTGACACCGGAGTGGATGGATTCAACGTTACTCCTGCACGCATACCTGCATCCTTTATCTGCTGCACCACACGATGCAAATGAGTACACGCCTCATAATGCACATTCATCATCATGGTGCCCAGCTTCTTTTACCTCTCGAATAAATTTCTCCGGTTGCACTATCATCAAATGTACATCCAATGGTTTTTCACTCAGCTCTGCCACATATTTCAAGACAGGGAATCCAACAGATATATTTGGAACAAAAACCCCATCCATTATATCTATATGCAACCAGTCTGCATCACTATGGTTTATCTTCTCGATATCTTCTTTCAGATTAGCAAAATTTGCAGATAAGAGAGAAGGCGATATTTTCAATTCACTCTTCATACTTTAAAAACTTATTCCTAAGAACAAAGATAAGTATTTTTATCGAGATAAGAGGTAAGGCTCAACAAAAACAGCTCTATTCAAAGCTGAAACGCAAACCAAACTGAAGATTGAAATTGAATGGATGTTCTTTGCGAATCGTTTCAATCTGACTGCCATCATCAAAATAATATGCAATACCAGGTTCAGCATATAATCCTAAGTGTTTAGTAAAATTCACCTGTGCCCCTGCTGCTGCCGAAACAGACCATTGCAAAGAATTAACTTTTAACGAAGTGTGTTCAACTTCACGATTTGAGTTTCCGTTTACATATACAGCATCCATACTTCCTGATACACATTTTTCAACCATTCCACCGGCTGATGCATAAAATGAAAACCAACGATTATTCCATATTGAGCGATGTACTTTTAAAGGAATTCCTATATAATGCAATTTCTGTTGTTCTTCGATATATGAACCTGAACCGGAATGCAATTCCGAAGAAAGCATTGTATAATTCATTCCAGTTTCCAATGCCCATTCGCGAGTAATATTCCACTTTATCGAGAGACCTACTGTTACCGGCATTTTATGTTTCACATCTGTAGTAGAACTGCAATCACGGTTATTAAGCAATACCTGACTATAAGCAGTCTGTTCATCACTTTCAGAAACGGCTCCCATATTTATAGGAGTAGCATAAAGCGACCGACTATTCAGACGGCTCATACCTCCAAATGAGCGAGATGAAGAATAAGGAGTATTTCCTGCAGACAAACCAACCGACCACTTACGGTCCTTTTCACCTTTCCCCATAGCCAGCATTTCTTGGTTTCGCTTAACTTGACGACGGTCTGCTTCCAAAGTACGATACGCCCGTTTTTTATCAGTGTCATAATTCGTACTGCCGGTTTCTTGTTCCTTATCCTCTACCTTATATTCTTCCTTTATAGACATTATTTCACTTTCAGCAACAACCTCCTGATTGTGATTTTCAGGTGTCTCGATTTTCGCCAAACAGACTTTAGCCGGAGAAGACGCTACGACCGGATCCGAAGAATCCATTTTTGAATTATCTGATGAAAATATCTTTTCAGAAGAAGATAAAACCTCATCATCAGGAGTTGATGAAAAGTCTAATTCTTCAACCAACGCCTCATTACTACGCATATAATCGGCAGTAGGAGAATTTATAAACCAAAACGTCAACGACGAAACGGCTACGACCAAAACAGCAGCTGCAACAAAGCGACGTGTCCTCCACATTGGAATGACGCGTGGCGCAGACAACTCCTCCTCTAACCTTTCCCACAAAGCATCGGGAAGAGGTTCAGAATAATCCTCCAGTTTATTGCGAAGGTTTTCTACCCATTTATCATCCTCTTTCATTCTAGTTTCCTTTTTCTATATTCATTAATTTTCTTTATCAATAAGCTTTTTGCACGATAGAACTGCGATGAAGAAGTATGTTCTGTTATCCCTAATAAAGAAGCTATTTCTTTATGACTTTTATCTTCAAATACATATAAATTGAATACTGTACGATAACCATCAGGAAGTTCTGATATAAACTTCATCAACACAGAACGAGGTATATCATCCAACTCACTGTCATCAGTATCAGGAACATCAGGTATTTCAGTCATCAATACCTCTTGCTGCACTTGCGTATTCTTCTTCCTCAAGTACCCTAATGCTTCATTTACCATCACCCGCGAAAGCCAAGCTTTGAGAGAGCCTTCACCTTGATAAGAAAACTGCTTGATAGATTGAAATATACGCAAGAAACCATCATGCAAAATATCTTCTGCAGTTTCACGGTCACCGATATAGCGAAGGCATATAGCCATGAGCGACCCACCATAGCGCTCATACAGCGTGTGGCGTGCCCGCATATCTCCCCGTTGGCATTGCAACGACAATTCTTCCTCTGACATATCGGCTTTCATCTGCATTTTAATATGAAATGTCCTTGCGGCAAAAATACTGCACATAAAGAGAAATAAATTTTATTCTAAATTATTTTTAACAATTTAAGATGCAGTAAAAAGTAAATTTATCCGTTATAAAAACGGATTATAAAAGCAACAGCCATGAAACGACGAAATTTGTTTACAACAAATTATTGGAATATTACTCTGCTGCACATTATTCTCCTCGTGTCTGGATGATAATGAACCCGAAACCTTTTTTCCGACACTGGGAACTGTCAATGCAGATGAAAACGACATAACAATAGAATCTGACTCATATGGATTATTAATTCCGACTAACCCCGGATTCATTACTTCCACCCAAACAGATTCTACGGGGCAAAGAATACTTGCTGTTTTTCAATATACAGAAAACACAACTAAAGAAGGAAAAACAGGTATGCAGGTAGAACTAGTAAGAGTAAACAAAGTATTAACCAAAAAGCTGATGACTTACGAATTGGTATAGAAGATGTATTTGGCAATAGTCCTATTCAAATTACAGCTGCTTCTATCAGTCAGAAACATCTGAACATTCAATATGAATATTATGGAAGTACAAACATCAGCCACCGAATCAGCCTAGTGTTAAATTCTGAAACTCAACTGGATGAAAATGGGTTACTACAGGTAGAATTCCGTCACAATAATCAAGGAGATACTTATTCTGAAAGATTGTGGGGAATTGTTTCATATACACTGGAAAGCATCCCTGATTATGATGAGTCTAAATGTAAGGGATTTAAGATTATCTATGACAGCGGGGCAAACAGTCGTGCAGAATGGATAGTTAAAATAAACTCTCAAGGTACACAAACAGAACAAAATCCGTCACGTTATATTGAGTCTTGTTGTTTCTAAGTTTATATCTCTGCACCATTCAGTAACAGCCCCTTCCCTCTTTTCGGGCTGTTCTGAATGGTTTTTTATTTTATTACTTCACATATGCTTTTTCTGTATGGCGATACCCACGCAAGAAATCATTTATCTCCATACGTTTTTTACCAGCCAGCTGTAACGAAAGAACATTCACATATCCGTCAGACGATGCTATTTTAAAATATGTTTTACAGTCGGTTACAATAGTACCGGAGCCAATGAATGTTCACAGAATAATTTTTCAGTTTCAAATATCTTCAGCATAACAGGATCAGTCCCTTCCTGATAAAGTTCAGTCCATGCAGCTGGATAAGGTGATAAACCACGTACAAAATCGTAGATCCGTTTCACGCCTATTGTCCAATCGATACGACAGGTTTCTTTAAATATCTTTGGAGCAGGACGAAGTTCACCAACCTGAGCCAATTCTTCTTGTGGAATTGTTTTTACAGAACCTTCCAGAATAGCATCCACAGTCTTCAAAACCAAATCACCTCCCAAACGCATCAAACGTTCATAAACAACCTCCACATTATCAGTATCAGCTATAGGTACACGGACCTGATCTATAATCTCTCCTGTATCAATTTCATGCTTCAGGAAAAAAGGTTGTAATACCAGTTTCGGTATCTCCATTTATCACAGCCCAATTTATCGGAGCTGCCCCACGGTATTGAGGAAGTAATGAAGCATGAAGATTAAACGTACCCAAACGCGGCATACTCCATACGACTTCAGGCAACATACGAAAAGCGACCACAATCTGTAAGTCAGCATTCAGGCTCCGAAGTTCTGCTACAAACTCTTCATTTTTTAATTTTTCAGGCTGTAGCACTTTTAAACCTTGGGAAACCGCATATTGTTTTACCGGACTCGGTTGCAATACACTTCCGTGACGCCCCATCGGTTTATCAGGCATCGTGATGACACCTACTATATTATATCCTCCCTCTACCAGTCTTTTTAAACTTTCCACTGCAAACTCGGGAGTTCCCATATATACAATTCTCAAATCCTTCTTATCCATAAGTCTTGTACTTTTTATTCAGCTGAAATATCCACCAATACCTGACGATAGGTATTCAACATTTTTGATTTCGAAACAAACCCAATATACTTATTATCCTCATCAACTACAGGTAAGTTCCAGGCCCCTGTCTGGTCAAACTTCTTCATCACAACTTCCATAGAGTCTGTACTAATAATAGGTGCTTTAGGAGGCTTCATAAAACTTTCTACCCGGAAACGGTGATATAATTCCTGACGGAAAATAATATTACGAATATCATCAAGAACTACTATACCAATTAGTTCATCATTTACATCAACCACAGGAAAAAGGTTACGGCTAGATTGAGAAATACGCTTCACCATCTCACCTAAATCCATATCAGGACGTACTTTCAGAAAATCTGTTTCCACAATACTCTCCATATTCATCAGTGTCAATACCGCCTTATCTTTATGATGGGTTATCAGCTCGCCCGTTTTTGCCAGACGCATAGAATAAATACTATGAGGCTCAAATACGATGATAGTCAGATAGGCACATACAGAAACAATCATTAGCGGAAGAAACAAATCATATCCACCTGTCAGTTCTGCAATCAAGAAAATACCCGTCAGTGGAGCATGCATAACTCCCGACATCAGACCAGCCATTCCCATCAGAGCAAAATTCTTTTCCGGAATATATGTATTTCCGATATGGAACTCATTACATACATACGAAAAGACAAACCCCGATATACATCCCAAAAACAGACTAGGAGCAAAAATACCACCGCAACCACCACCTCCATTTGTTGCACTAGAAGCAAAAACCTTAAACAAGATTATCAAAATAAGGTATACGACCAACAGATGCGTGCTACCATAAAACAATGAATTGTTCATTACAGTATTCCACTCTTCCGAGGTTTCACCGTTTAACAACAAACTAATGGTATCATATCCTTCACCATATAATGGTGGAAAAAGAAATATCAGAATACTCAGCATAGCTCCACCAATAACAAACTTAACATAAGGATTGGAATACCGGCGGAATATATTTTCTATCCAGTTCATTGAACGAGTAAAATACCAAGCAACCAAGCCACAAAATATACCTAAAGCGATGGCATATGGAATGCGTTCGAGCGAAAAAGGATAATCCAGATGAAACTGAAACATTGCTTCTGTACCCAAAAGCAGATACGAAACAGAAGCTGCGGTAACACTCGTTATCAGCAACGGAAGAAGTGAAGCCATCGTCAGATCTATCATCAACACCTCCAGCGTAAATACTAATCCAGCTATAGGAGCTTTAAAAATACCAGATACAGCACCAGCCGCTCCACAACCAACCAGCAACATCAAGGTCTTGTGATCCATACGGAAAACACTTCCCAAATTAGAGCCTATAGCAGATCCTGTCAATACAATCGGCGCCTCAGCTCCTACAGATCCACCACATCCGATAGTTATGGCAGAAGCACAAACCGACGACCAAATATTATGCCGTTTAATGCGACTTTGTTTACGCGATATGGCATAAAGAATCTTAGTTACACCATGACTGATATCATCACGTACCACCTTACGGATAAACAAACTGGTTATAAAAATACCCGCTACCGGATATACCAGATAAAGCCAGTTTGCCCCCATAGGGTCAAAATTCTCTGTCAGGAACTCCTTTATATATTCTACAAGAAACTTCAACACATAAGCAGCCAATGCGGTAAATATACCAACAAGAAAACTCAATATTAAAAATAAACTGCTTATTTGTAATATGTTTTTCCCTCCATCGGATAAAAACGTTGAAGCAAATCGAACTTATCTTGTGAAGTTTTCATCGAACGCGTAATTTTTTTATTCTCTTATAACTTTCACAACACCGCCCTTACCTAATTTAATAATACTGGAAGGCTTAGGATGACCATTTTCTTCACGACGAAAATCAACTACATAATCTACCGCATTCTTTATTTCCTCACTTATCTCAGAAAAATAGCAGGTGCAGGCTGGCCGCTGATATTGGCAGAAGTTGAAACTATCGCTTTACGAAAGCGGAAACATAATTCTTTCGAAAAGGTTTCATTTGTTACACGAATACCCACACTGCCATCCTCTGCAAGCAAATTAGGAGCTAAATTACGTGCTCCATCATAAATTATAGTAAAAGGTTTGGTAGTCATTTCGATTAAATCCCAAGCAACAGGAGGTACATCACTAACATAAAAATCGACCTTCACCGGACTATCTACAAGTACCAGCATTGCTTTACTGTCAGCTCTATGCTTAATTTCATATACTCGCTTTACAGCTTCCTCATTGGTTGCATCGCAGCCTATTCCCCAAACGGTGTCAGTCGGATAAAGTATCACACCGCCTTTTTGCATGATCTCACATGCCTTTTTAATTTCATCTTTCATCATAATGACTGTTCTCGCTAGTTTATTCAAAGCCTCACAAAAGTACAAATGATTTTTATGATAGCCCAAAAAACTTTCATTAAATTTGCATGAAAGAGCTTTTACGTCAAAACATGAACACGAGCCGGAAAATCATACACATAGATATGGATGCATTTTACGCTTCTGTAGAACAGCGTGACAATCCAGACTTAAAAGGTAAGCCTGTAGCAGTCGGACATTCAGAGAAACGAGGAGTTGTGGCTGCTGCAAGTTACGAAGCACGCAAGTATGGAGTGCGTTCGGCTATGTCATCGGTAAAAGCATTAAAAATCTGCCCAGAACTGATATTCGTAGAAGGGCGTATGGATGTATACAAAAGTGTATCGGCACAGATTCACGAAATTTTTCACGAATATACAGACATTATTGAACCGATATCACTTGACGAAGCATTTCTGGATGTGACAGAAAATAAAAAAGACATCAAACTGGCTGTAGATATAGCCCGGGAAATAAAAATCCGGATACGAAAAGAGTTAAACCTTGTAGCCTCTGCCGGAATATCATATAATAAATTCCTGGCCAAAGTTGCTTCCGATTTGCGCAAGCCAGACGGTCTTTGTACTATACACCCCGACCAAGCTGAAGAATTCATTGCCGGATTACCGATTGAAGCTTTTTGGGGAGTAGGACCTGTCACAGCCAAAAAGATGCATACATTGGGAATCTACAATGGAAGTACGCTTCGTAACTGTTCACTAGAAATGTTGACAAGGCAATTTGGAAAAATGGGGCAAGTATATTACGACTTTGCCCGAGGCATAGATAACCGTCCGGTTGAAGCTATACGTATCCGGAAATCAATAGGATGTGAGCACACACTCGAAAAAGACATATCACTCAAATCATCTGTTATCATAGAACTGTACCATGTCGCATGCGAATTGGCAGAACGCTTAAAGCCAAAGATTTTCAAGGCAGTACACTTACACTGAAAGTAAAATTTCACGATTTTACTCAGATTACACGCAGTATTAGTGTTAACAAACAGTTGCATACTTTGCAAGATATCCTTCCGCTGTCCAAACAATTACTTGCGGAAGTAGACTACGAGCAACATCCTATACGGCTTCTCGGACTCTCCGTTTCTAACCCCAAAGAAGAAGAATCTCAATTTACAGAAAGCAATAAAGAAAAATGGATCCAATTAACTCTGAATTTTAAAGAATAAAAGAGAAAAGTGTCTTCATTCTCAAAAAATCTGACGTTTTTTCAATAAAAACACGACAAAATCCCTGAAAATTATCCGAATATTTTTAGCTTTATGTTTAATCTTTCTTAATGAAAGAATCGCTATATGAAAGTTTTTTAGTATTTTTGTAGCCAAATTCGGTGTATAATAATGAGACAACTAAAGATTACCAAAAGTATCACTAACCGAGAGAGTGCTTCTCTTGATAAGTATTTGCAGGAAATCGGTCGCGAGGACCTGATTACGGTTGAAGAAGAAGTAGAACTCGCTCAGCGTATTCGTAAGGGGGACCGCATTGCTTTGGAGAAACTTACACGTGCCAACTTGCGATTCGTAGTATCAGTAGCCAAACAGTACCAAAATCAAGGCTTGAGCTTCCTGACTTGATAAACGAGGGAAATCTAGGTTTGATAAAGGCTGCTGAAAAGTTTGACGAAACTCGTGGATTTAAATTTATCAGTTATGCTGTATGGTGGATCCGCCAGTCTATTCTTCAAGCTTTGGCAGAACAATCGCGAATCGTACGTTTACCGTTGAATCAAGTTGGTTCACTGAACAAAATCAGTAAGGCATTCTCTAAGTTCGAACAAGAAAACGAACGTCGTCCTTCACCGGAAGAACTAGCAGACGAACTTGAGATTCCGGTAGATAAAATTTCAGATACGCTGAAAGTTTCAGGACGCCACATTTCTGTAGATGCTCCTTTCGTAGAAGGAGAAGACAACAGCTTGCTGGATGTCCTTGTAAACGACGACTCTCCAATGGCGGACCGTTCGCTGGTTAATGAATCACTTTCGAGGGAAATCGACAGAGCACTTTCTACGCTAACCGAAAGAGAAAAGGATATTATCCAAATGTTTTTCGGTATTAACACGCAAGAAATGACGTTGGAAGAAATCGGCGATAAATTCGGCCTCACACGTGAGCGCGTACGCCAGATTAAAGAAAAAGCTATCAGAAGATTAAGACAAAATTCTCGTAGCAAGTTGCTCAAATCTTATTTAGGGTAATAAGATAAAGATCGTTTCCGAAAACAAAACAGGATGCAACAGTGGGCAGAGCGCCACACTATTGCATCTTTTTTTATATCCATGCGTTTTTCTTTGTTAATTTTCTCTATTCCTTTTTCATATATTATCGCAAATATCTATTTTTGTGACCTAAAATAAACTAAATCATGA
>ENA-OQAN01000566-OQAN01000566.1-human-gut-metagenome-genome-assembly--contig:-NODE-566-length-19267-cov-2.717398_pt1 | contig 19267 bp, 16 predicted proteins | sample MGYA00242735_ERZ504527 | MGnify/ENA primary metagenome ERZ504527 (study PRJEB26092, sample SAMD00036230) | human gut metagenome | host: Homo sapiens | study: EMG produced TPA metagenomics assembly of... | reverse complement strand
TATAATAGCCGCATTTGTGTTTTCATGAATGCTAATCTTTCTTTTGTCAAACCACTCGGTTTTATATCAATTTTAGTATAAACCTGTCCTACTTTATGTGTAGGACGCTTAATATTTACGTATGAAAAAGGAAGTGAAAAGAAGCTGGCTATTTTTTTATGGGTGTTATGTTTTATGATACCGATAGAGGCTCTAGCCCAGCGTATTACTGTGGAAGGAATCGTAACAGACTCAAACGGTGAACCTATTATTGGTGCTACTGTCATTGAAAAGGGCAATAAAACAAATGGTGTAGTTACGGATCTGGATGGAAAGTTTTCTATTACGGTTTCTGAGAAGAAAAAGGTACTTGTTATTACCTATATCGGAATGAAACCTCAAGAAGTTGTATCTCAGCCTGGTAAACTTTTGAAGGTTAAGATGGAGGATGAATCTCAGTTGCTTGATGAGGTAGTGGTTGTTTCCGTTGGTTATGGTAATGCTCGTAAACGTGATTTGACGGGAGCTATATCTTCTGTAGGTGAAAATACATTGAAGAATATTCCTGTGACTTCTGCTTCAAGTGCACTTACAGGTCGTTTGGCTGGTGTTAGCGTAATTACCTCCGAAGGTTCTCCTGATGCTTCTGTCAGTATTCGTGTACGTGGTGGTGGTTCTATTACTCAAAGTAATGAGCCGCTCTTTATAGTAGATGGATTTGAAGTTAGTGGTATTGATGATATACCACCTACAGATATTGAAAGTATTGATGTATTAAAGGATGCTTCCTCTACGGCAATTTATGGTGCGAAAGGTGCTAATGGAGTTATTTTGGTAACAACTAAGAGTGGACGTACTGGACGTACAGAAGTTTCGTTTAACGCTTCGGTTGGCTTTAGCCGGATGTATAATCAGACGGAAGTGCTTTCTCCTTATGAATATGTGTATTTACAGCGTGAATTGGATTCTTCTGATAATGCAGGTTTCTTTGACAAATTTGGTCGTTTGGGAGGATATTAATAATTATAAGGCTCGTGTTGGAACGAATTGGCAGGATATGTTATTCGGAAATACAGGTATTAAGCAGAATTACAATTTGAATATCAGTGGAGGTAGTAAAGATTTGATCTATAGTCTAAGCTATACGCATGATGATGAAAGCTATATAATGTCTGTTTCTAATTTTAAACGTGATAATTTGAATTTAAAGTTGACTAAAAAGTTTGGAGATAAATTACGCTTAGACTTTAATGCAAAAATGACCAATAGAGTGGTTGATGGCCCAAGTGTATCTAGCGGCTCAAAACTTCGTGATGCGATTAAATATCCTAATATCGGAACATTGACAGACCTCTCGGATGAGGATTTGGCTGGTGATGATGAAATACTGATAGAAAATATTAGTAACTTGAATGATCCGATGTTTAATATTACAAATGAGTATAAAAAACAGACTAAGTTTAACAATAACTATAATGTAGCTTTAATTTGGAATATTATCAAAGGTTTGGAGTGGCGTGCAGAAGGTACATATGGTTATTCTTATGATCGTACGGATAATATTTGGTTAGCAAATACAGGTGAAGCTAATAGTAAGGCAGGACAGCCTGTTGCTCGACGTCAGTATTGGAATGGAAATAACTGGACATTACGTACTGTATTGAATTATAAATTTGATATTCAGAAGAAACATAGATTTGATATTATGGCAGGTTGGGAAGCTAAACATTCTCAACGTGATGAAATGGAAATAAATGCAGAATTATTATCCTGCAGATTATACAGTAGATAATATTCTAGCAATGTGGAATAACGGTACTTCTGAACCGACTTATACTACTATTGAGGAACCTAGTCGTAGCATGTCTTATTTTGGACGTTTAAATTACATTTTTAATGACCGCTATTATTTGACTTTTACATTACGTTCGGATGGTACAAATGTTTTTGCTCCAGGTAATAAATGGGGAATTTTTCCTGCTGGTTCGTTAGCATGGCGAATTAGTGACGAGAAGTTTATGGATCTGTTCGGAACTGGTTTAATAACTTAAAATTGCGTGCTAGTTATGGTAAGTCTGGTAATGCTCGTGTAGGATCTTATTGGCGTCAGACTTATAGCCCTGTAACTAATACAAAAAATCTTTATTATCAGAATGAAATAGGACAAAGCAGCTTGCAGCCATCAACTCGTTTGCGTAACGAAAATTTAACCTGGGAGTCAAAGTATTCTACCAATCTTGGATTGGATATGACTTTTTGGAATAGATTAAATGTTACTTTCGATTTTTATAATGATGTAACAAAGGATTTGATCATGGAGATACAGCTGCCTTCTGTTTCTGGTTATCGAACTCAATATCAGAATTTAGGACAGACTACAAACCGTGGTGTCGAACTTTCATTGAATGCCAATTTAATAAATAAGAAAGATTTCTTTTTAGATTTTAATTTTAATATAGCTTTCAATAAAAATAGAGTAGATGCGCTTTATGGCTCAGAGGATACTGAAATGATTATTAAAGGTGATAAAGTAGAAGTTGGTAGTGATAATTATCGTGTATTTGTTGGACAGGAAGTTGGTTTGATGTATGGCTATGTTTGTGACGGTATGTATACTTTTGATGATTTTAATTTTGACGAAACAACTTCAGCGTTGGGTTTTAAAAGAAGGAGTGCCCGATGTGACAGAAGAACTGTTAACTAATAGTGTCAGTATTTTGGTCCAGGTCATTTGAAATTAAAAGACTTAAATGGAGATGGGCATCTTGATGCAGATAACGATCGTCAGGTAATAGGTCATGCATTACCTAAACATACTGGAGGTTTTGGTATTTCAGCAGGATGGAAGGGATTTGACCTCACTGCTTTATTTAACTGGTCTTATGGAAATGATGTGTTCAATGCTAATAAAATAGATTACACCTCGTTTGTTGGTTCAAAACGTTATCAAAATATGAGTTCGGAAATGAGTCTGGCAAATCGTTTTGCTACAATTGATCCGGAAACTGGATATAATATCTATTATGGTGCACATGCAGATCCTGTTCGTTTACAAGAACTTAATGCAAATGCTACAATCTGGCATCCTTTGATGAATAACTCGATTATGACAGATTGGGCAATAGAAGATGGTTCTTTCTTACGTCTAGGAACATTAACACTTGGTTATACGTTTCCTCAAAATTTAACTCGAAAGTTTGGAGTACGTAATTTACGATTGTATGCTACAGGTAGTAATTTGTTGTGTATTACAGGATACAGTGGACAAGATCCGGAAGTGAATACAAGTTCTAATAAGATGGTTATGGGATTTGATTATTCAGCTTATCCCAAATCACGTTCTTATATAGTAGGAGTAAATGTAACATTTTAAATAAAATAGAATAATGAAAAAATATAAATCAATAATATTACTATTTGGATGCCTGTGTATGGCTTCATGTAGTGATTTCCTAGATACAGAATCTTTGTCGGAACAGACAGGAGAGGTTATTTATGAGAATGAGGGTATGACACGGTCAGCTATAATGGGTATTTATTCTCAACTGTGTGATAGTTATGTGTACGGACAAAAAATGTCTGTCAATTGGCAAGGTGTCTCTGATATAGAATTGGCTAGTGGCTATCAAAAAGATCCTTCTACTGCAGGGGCAGATAATGGTATTGCTAATTATTGGTGTAATTGGTATTTGGAAAATACAAAATGGGAAGGTATTTTTAAAATGGCAGAATTAGCAAGTACTACAGTTGATGGTTTACGTAAATCTACTAAGTTATCTGAATCTAAGACTTTACAGGGATATTTAGGTGAGGCCTTGGTGCTGCGTTCATTAGCTTATTTTGATTGGTACGTCGCTATGGAGATGTTCCTTATAAAGAAGGTATGTCTAATTCTGATCTTTCGAATGTGTATATGGGAAAGACTGATCGTGACAGTATCTATTCTTGTATAATAAAAGAAATGAAAGAAGCGATAAACTATTTGCCTTGGATGGGAACTTCAAGATTATAATAGTGAACGTTGTAACTAAAGGTTTTGCAAAAGGTTTATTGGCACGTATTGCTTTGTTTGCAGGTGGTTGGTCTGTACGTGATGGAAATGCTTTTGATGATACGAATGTAGAACATTATCCTAACATTGAAGGTAATCCTGGGATGGAAGAAACAAACGGTTTTTATGTAGGACGTCCTAAAAACTGGCGTGATTATTATGAAATTGCTGAGCAGCAGTGTGCAGAGTTGATTGCAGATCCAGAGAATCCTCATGCATTGGACCCCGATTATGGAGATATATGGAAAACAGTTTGCGGGTTAGGTTATAATGCATATAACGAGAATTTATTTGAAGTTGCTAATGGTGTTGGATATAGTGGGGATATAGGAACACTGATGGGACGTGCCATGGATGGAAATATAGGTTATGGACAACGTGGATTCGGTGGTACTTATGTAAGTACGAATGCTTATTATTTCTATTCATTCGATAGAGCTGATAAGCGTCGTGACTATGCATGTTATTGGCCTACTTATAAAAAAGATTCGGATGTGGATGGTGGCAACCGTGAAATAATGAATAATGATATAATGAATGTGCGTTTAGGTAAATGGAGTTTTTGGTGGACTTCTGACACTTACCGCAGTATTGCAGCTACTGCAACTAGTCGAACTCCGACCGGTATAAATTGGATTATTATGCGCTATTCTGATGTGCTGTTAATGTTTGCGGAAGCTGGTTATGCATTGAATGGTAGTGCCGATATGATAAATTCAGTAGCCGGAATCAGTCCTCGTCAGGCTTTGGAAGCTGTACGTCAACGTGCATTTGGAGCTGATTCTCCACAAGTTTCATCATATGATTCAGATTTCTTTGAAGCCATAGTTAATGAACGTGCTTGGGAATTTGGAGGTGAAGGTATCCGTAAATTAGATTTAGTACGTTGGGGATTATTGGATAGTAAAATCGAAGATATGAAGAAGGCTATGCTATATATGATGGATGGTACAAAGACCGTGCAGATTTTTGATAAAACTTATAACCCAAGTGATTTTCCGCAAGTATTATATTATACTTATGAAGGAAGCAATTTAAATGGTGAGTTTATTGACTGGTCTTCTGTTAATTTCTATATGAATCGAAATGCCAATCCGAATCCTAAGATTTATCGAGAAATACGCTGGTTCCCCGGAAACTATTGGGAACGCAAAGATGAGAGTGCAGCAAAAACTTTAATTCAGAACTCAGCTAAAGTGTGTGCTTGTGCATCTGGATTACGTGCATCCTATGATTATACTGGATTGTTACAAGAACTACAATGGGGAGCACAGATTCAAGATTATATTTTAAAGAATATAAGTCAGATGGGAAATGGCAAATGTAATTATCGCCATCTTTATCCTATTTATTATGAAGATGTTTATAAATCGAATGGATGTTTGTCCAATTCGTATGGATATTGATACTTGTTTTATTAAAATTGAGAATTATGAAACTAAATAGGTTATTGATTTTATTGGGCCTGCTCAATCTTTTGATTGTTTCTTGTGAAGACCCTAATAACTGGGGATATGACCCGAATTATGATAATATGTATCGTCCTATTCATTTTGATATAGTGGAGGAAAGGCCTACATCTGTGATTGTTAGTTTTACAGGGGTTATAGATGCTACCAAATATGTATTTGAATTTAGTGAGGGAGACAGCCTTCTTTTTAATAATATTGTACGTACTGAAACGGCATTAGTTGATACACTGACCGCTTATAAAGAGGAAAGTACAGTAACAGCTACCGAATATCGTTTATTATTTGAAGATCTTCATGGTACTAGCCGTTATTCAATTAGAGTGAAAGGTGTGGATGATCTTACTGGTAAAGAGTCTGGATGGACAGCTCTTTGCTTTGATACACCTGCTGAGCAAATCTTTACTAAGGTTGTTCCAGGAATTACTAGTGCTACATTGCAGTGGAATATTGAAAAGGAAGCAACAAATATTAAGTATGGCCAATTAATACAAAATGATGAACCTGAACTTGATACGGATACTCTTTGGATTGAAGATCATCAATTGACAGATACCGAATTACAGAATGGGCAATTAGTTATCTCTGATTTGCAAATTGGAACTAATTATATTGCTCAAATATTAAATGATGGAATCTTACGAGGCACGTATACTTTCCGAACTTTAGGCTCATCTACTTCAACCTTGATTAATGTCACTCCTCAAGATGATATTAATATAGTTTTAGCTAACGTTGCTGGTACAGTTGAAGCACCTGTAGATGTGACTCTTGCTTTTGAGGGAGGGTTGGTTTACAAGGCTGATGAAATAATTATTCCTGAAGGAATCAAGAATATTTATTTATCAGGTAATATTGTGAATGGAATAAATCCTGTTTTGGAAATGAGTAAGTTTACTTTCTCTGCTCCAATGGGTAACTTCTATGTTCAGTATATGGATGTATTAAGTAATGGAGGATCACAATTCCTTGTCGAAATAGGTAATGGTAATTGCTTTACGAATATCAGTTTTACTGGATGTACAGTTCGTGAAGTTCCTCGTAGCATTATTCGAATGAATTCTAATGACGCAATGGCTGAAAGTATAAATATTGATAATTGTATATTAAAGAATATTGGCTTAAGTGGATATGGTTTATTGAATATAGGGAAAGCTGGAACGTTAAGTTCCATTTCTATAACAGACTGTACATTATGGGAAATCGGCAATCAGATTATTGACCTGCGTGTAGCTTTATCTGAATTTGAGTTCTCTAACTGTACCTTTTATAATAATGAAACAGGTATTCCTAAGATGTTCCGTTTAGAAAAGCAACCTAAGATGATTACTATCACTAATTGTATTTTCTCTGGTCCTAATGGAGGAAGTAAAGTTAATTCAGGTAATAGTGATTATTCCGGTTGGCTAAGTTATGCTGGTTGTTATGTGACATCTGATATGGTAATTGATAGTAGAGAATTTAATGATGCCATTAGTTTGGAATACACAAGCGATGATCTGTTTATCGATCCTACCAATGGTGATTTCCGTTTTAAACCAGAACTGAAATTTGACGGTGAAGGTGTTGCTGGAGATCCGCGCTGGTGGGCTAATTAAACCTTCTAGTTACCTAATTTGAGTTTCTTCTTAAATTAGGTAACTAAAAACTCCCTTATATTTGATTGTATATTATCATTAATGATCAAATATAAGGGAGTTTCTTTTTTTATTATCTATTTTATTCCGGATACTGAAGTTGTGCTTCGGTAATATTCTCTAATACTTCGTGAAGATATTTTGCAGCTTCCCAGCGGGCCATCGGAAGATTCATCATCAGATAGTTGCCACAATCTTTAGCGCTGGCTCCGGTACATCACCTTCATAACCGGCAATGAAGCGGAAGGTTTCCTGCATCAATGGAAGGATATCTTTCGATTCAAGATCACCTTTTACAACCAGATAGTTGCCAGTAAGGCAACCCATCGGGCCCCAGTAGATAATTTTGTCGGCCCATACAGGATGATTGCGCAGGAAAGTTGCAGCCAGATGTTCCATGGTGTGGATGGCCGATGGACTGAGGCAAGGCTCACGGTTCGGCTCCTTCATACGGATATCGAATGTTGTTACGATTTCGTTTCCTACCGTATCTTTGCGTGATACATAAATACCGCGTAACAGACGGATATGATCGACAGTAAAACTTGGGATTTTCTTCATAATCTTCTTGTCTTTTATTATAATTTGTTTGGCAAAGCTTTAAGAATGTTTCAGTAACATGGAATGAACGGTCGGCCATTTCTCCCCAGAAATTCTGGTACTGTTCGAAATGTTTGTCTGCTCCCGGAGTGTCACTGATAATGCGGAAGCTGATGAAAGGTACTTTGTACAGGTAGCAAACTTGGGCAATCGCAGCAGATTCCATGTCTACTGCAAGACCTTCGGGGAAGTTTCCCTTGATTGTTTCCAGTTCACTGCGATCTGTAATGAACTTATCACCGCTACAGATTAGTCCACCGTGGATGGCTGTTTCTGTATCAAGCGACAGAGCACAGTCGTAAAGTGTTTCATTACCGTCGAAAAAAGTCGGAAGTCCTTGAATTTGTCCGTAAGCATTTCCTTCGCCACACCATACATCATGATACACAATCTGTCGGCTTGCTACTACATCCATGACTTTAAGGCAAGAATCAATGCCTCCGGCTACTCCTGTACTGATAATGCAGTCAGGTTCAAAATTGCGGATAAGCTCTACTGCTCCGGCGGCAGCATTTACTTTACCGATACCGCATTGCATCAGTATGATTGTATTGTTCTTGATTGTTCCTTCAATGTAGTTAAAGGGACCTTTGGTACATTCTGTCTTGTCTCTCAGTTGGTTTGCCAGTTGCTTCTGCTCTGAAGACATGGCGGTTATGATTCCTATTTTCATATTATTTTTATGATTTTCGATGGCAAAGTTACTATTTTTCATGGACTATTGTGTTATCTTTGCTGCCTGAAAACATTAATTAATAAACTATTTCTGTATGAATCAATTAAAGAAACTTGTCCCTGATATTGTGGCGATTGCACTCTTTGCAATTATATCAGTCGCCTATTTCTTTCCGGCTATTACCGAGGGACGTATCCTGGCACAACATGATGCTGTAGCAGGTATCGGAGCGGGAAGAGAACATCAGGAATACTATGAAAAGCATGGTAAGGCTACCCGATGGACAAACTCATTGTTTAGCGGTATGCCGACTTATCAGCTGGCTCCGGGATATGAGTCGAGTCGTACATTGAACTTTGTTCAGGAAATCTACCGGCTGTTTCTTCCTACCTATGCCGGATTATATTTTTATCATGCTGCTGGGTTTTTACATCCTGCTTCGTGCATTCAATTTTAAAGTCTGGCTATCTGCTCTGGGAGCTATTATCTGGGCTTTTTCTTCTTATTTCTTTATTATTATTGCTGCCGGACATATCTGGAAGTTTGTAACGCTTGCTATATACCGCCTACTATCGCAGGTATGGTTTTGATATATAGAGGAAAATATTTGTGGGGTGGTTTGCTGACTGCATTGTTTGTTGCTTTACAAATCGTGTCAAACCATGTGCAGATGACTTACTATTTCCTTTTTGTCATGCTGTTCATTGCAATAGCCTATGGTGTTTCGGCATGGAAGGAGAAACGTTTTCCGCAATTCTTGAAATCGACTGGAGTATTGGTTGTTGCCGGAATATTGGGAATATGTGTGAATCTGTCGAATATATATCATACATATCAGTACAGTAAGGAAAGTATGCGCGGAAAGAGTGAACTGGTAAAAGAACACTCTGCCAATCAGACCGGAAGTGGACTGGAGCGTGATTATATTACTCAGTGGAGCTATGGTATAGGAGAAACTTTTTCATTGCTTGTTCCTAATGTAAAGGGTGGGGCATCTGTTCCTCTTTCACAGAATGAAACGGCTATGAAGAAAGCAGATCCGACATACATGGGACTGTACAGTCAGATAGGGCAGTACTGGGGTGAACAGCCTGGAACTTCGGGACCGGTATATGTGGGAGCTTTCGTAATGTTCCTGTTTATTATGGGCTGCTTTATAGTAAAAGGTCCGATGAAATGGGCTTTGCTGGGCGGTACACTGTTCTCTATTATACTGTCGTGGGGAAAGAATTTCATGGGACTGACCGATTTCTTTATCGATTATATCCCGATGTACAATAAGTTCCGTGCTGTATCATCTATTCTTGTAATAGCAGAATTTACCATTCCGTTGTTGGCTATCATGGCATTGAAGGAAGTGATTGAACATCCTTCTGTATTAAAAGAAAAAGCAAAAGCTTTTTATATCAGTCTGGGATTGACAGGCGGACTGGCCTTGTTGTTTGCTGTTGCTCCGCGTGTATTCTTCCCGTCGTATGTTTCGAGCATGGAAATGAGCGCTTTGCAAAACGCTATTCCGGCAGAACAGCTTGCTCCGATCCTGATGAACCTGGAAGATATGCGTGTAGCTATCTTTACGTCGGATGCTTGGAGAAGTTTTGTTATCATATTGATTGGTGTGGCATTACTTTGGGCTTATTGTGCCGGAAAACTGAAAGCCGGGTTGCTTGTCGCTACGCTGACTATATTGTGTCTGGTAGATATGTGGAGCGTGAATAAGCGTTATTTGTACGACGAACAGTTTGTGGCTAAAGGAACAGAGATGCAGCCTTTCCTGCAACCTTCGGAAACGGATAAGAAGATTCTGGAAGACAAGACACTCGATTATCGTGTACTGAATCTGGCTAGCAATACATTTAATGAAAACCAGACTTCGTACTGGCATAAGAGTATCGGAGGTTATCACGCAGCCAAGTTGCGCCGTTATCAGGAAATGATAGAAGAGCATATCCAGGGTGAAATGACTGCCTTGTTTAAAGAACTTCCGGCAGCAGGTGGAGATATGACAAAGGTAGATCCCGTTCATTTCCCTGTGTTGAACATGCTGAATACCCGTTACTTTATTTTCCCGCTTCAGGGTGGTTCTACAGCTCCTATATTCAATCCGTATGCCTTGGGCAACGCTTGGTTTGTAGATAAGGTTCAGTATGTGAACAATGCCAACGAAGAAGTAGAGGCTATTCATCAGATTGATCCTGCCAAAGTGGCTGTAGTAGACAAACGCTTTGCCGAAGCTGTAAAAGATTCGGGAGCAGGAAAAGACAGCTTGAGTACAGTTGTTCTGAAAAGTTATGAACCGAATGAACTGGTTTATGAAGTTAATTCTCAGAAGGGTGGAGTAATAGTATTTTCTGAAATCTATTATCCGGGTTGGGGATCTTACATAGACGATAAGGAAACAGTTCACGGACGTGCCGACTATATTCTTCGTGCAATGAATGTTCCGGCCGGTAAACATACAGTACGTTTTGTTTTCGATCCGAAATCATTGCATGTTACCGAAACTGTTGCGTTTGTTGCTTTGGGAATATTGGCTGTTGTAGCAGTTATTGCTGTCGTCTTGCAGCTTCGTAAACGAAGAAAAGAATAAGTATGACACCGCTTGTCTGATATAAATGTTTGTCAGACTAACATAAGATATGCCCTTTACTTTTTATACTATTGAGTTTGTATAAAGAAGTAAAGGGCATATTATTTTCTCTCGAAGAGCTCTCTGAAAACTCTTCCTTTTCTTCTGAAAAATATTTGTACGAAAAATAAAAAAATATCAGCATGTTTGGAGGAAAACATGCTGATATTTTCTTGTTATTATGCTGATGAATTTTCTCTTGTAGTAATCCTTTTATTTTGAGAGAATTACAGAATATATAACTGTTTCATCAACGTGGTAGCCCAATGGTATTCTTTTGCCAGCCATAGTTCATCGGTTTCACTATGAGGAGTCTGTTTGATATCATTCAACATTTGGATGTATTGATTGACTTCGGCAACGGCATCTTTTTGTTTATTGTCGCGCAACAATAAGAGAATCTTCTGTTTTGAGATATTCACATTAGAAAACTCACTCAGTGATTCGGCTTTCTTCAGCATTTCCCAACTTTTCAGGTTGCTTTCTGCACTGTTATCTTGTTTCATGATACACTTTGCCATGACTACATAGTCATCGGATGAACCATCTTGTTATTTATATTTTTCTGGCTAACTTCATGGCCTGTATATAATCCCGATTGTATTCCATCATGGCTGCAGAGAAGCTGATCAATCCGCTTGTACGTTTCAGGTAGATAGGATCTTTTCCCGTTTCCTTTAGTGGGTATTTTTTCTGCAATCTGGTAAGTCTTTCTTCCAGACTGCTATATATACCGTATTTTTCCAATACGCTTTTATCCTTTATTTCCAGATAATATTGCAGGATTTTATTCTGTGCTGAAATCAGTGCGGAAGGATCTTTTTTCATGAATTGCATAAACTGGACAGCAACGTCATCGGCCTCCTTTTCCTGTTGTTTGGAATAATCCAGTCCCATGCGGTTGTATATATCATAATTGACCAGTGTCTGTACAATGGCATTGGTTGTAAAGATAGCTCCTGGTACATAGTTTTCATATTTGTTGTAAAGCGCAGCTTCGATGGCCAGGCCTGCAACATCGGCTACACCACTCCAGAAGGCAGCCCGATTGGCGCGGTTGATATTTTTGTTGACGGTTATTACAGCATGGTCGAGAACATAATGTGCTGTTTCTCTGGCAAGCATGCCAAATAATTCATCTTCCGTATCGAGCAGTGTAAGCAATCCGCTTGAAACCAGCATACAATTATTGCTTAGCATCAAGATATCTGGATTGGGAGATTTCAGTATACGTATATAAGGCATTCCATATCGTTCGGCTATGAATTCTTTGGGAATCATACTCAACATGATACAGTGTACGTAGTCTTCCATGGCAGCGTCCTCATAAATCATTCCTGCTTTTTCCAACTCGTCGAGATAGGTGTTGGCTTCATTTTCCATTTCTTTTCTCATGGTTTCCTGAAGTCCTTTGGTTTCGTAATACTGTACCAGTCTGGAGTTGATCTGTGCGGCCAACCAGAACGTGTTCGGATCGGTAGGAGTAAACTCCAGCTTATACATATCGTTGAGGCCGACACCTTGTTGTTGTCCGTTGACAATCAATACTGCTTGCCGGTAATTGGGGTCGCTTGGTTGGTATTGTGTCAGTTTTACAAAGCGCTGGAGAGTAAAAGGAGTGCCGGCTTTTATCTCTCTGATATCTTCTTTTACTACTCCTTTGATGTTGATAGTCGGACTAAGACTAGTGATATTTTTCTGCGCGGATAGTTCTGTACATATAGTACATAAAAAGAACAAAATTAGGACAAGTTGTTTCATTATTGCGATAAGTTTATAGTTTCTGTATCGCAATGTAGTGTTTTTTTACTGGACCATCAAAAGAAACATCGTTATTATTTGTGAAGTATCAGTCGCAATGCAAACCATAGATGTCTCATGACAGTTGATACATATCCGTAGTGTTTGCACATAATGCGAAAGCGTTCTTTCAGCGATGCCTTGTGGTTGCGTGTAGTCATCCCTTCGTTCAGGTAGTCTATTAAAGTAAGGTGAGTATTATGAAGTATCTTACTTTGTTTCATGATACGGATGCACCAGTCGAAGTCGGCAGAGAAACGATAGTGCAAATCGTATTTGACTGCGCGGTCACGACGGGCAAAGAAAGCTTGATGACAGACCAGCATACCTTCACGGAAACTTTTCCATGTAAGTTGTTCAGGAGCAGAAAGTCTCCGCATCCGTAAGAAATGTCCTTCTTCATCCACGATGGCTGTTTCTCCGTATATTACGTCCGGCAGTTCGTTAAGTCCTGCCAGTGAATGCACCATCAACTGTAAGGTATCATCTTCATGCAGTTCGTCGCCGGCATTCAGAAAACATACATAATCTCCCGTGGCTAAGGCTATGCCTTTGTTCATGGCATCATATAATCCTTTATCGCGTTCGCTTACAACTGTATGGATATGTTCCTTGTATCGGCCGACTATTTCCATTGTCTTGTCGGTCGATTTGCCGTCTACGATGATATATTCTACATTTTTATAAGTCTGGGTTATGACACTTTGAATAGTATCCTCCAGAACGTTTTCGGCATTATAGGTTACAGTAATAATGGAAAACTTCGGATGCAGATGTGTGATATTATGCATTTTCCCCTGTAATATGGTTGTAAATCTTGATATATTTCATGGCGACAGTCTGCTCTGAATATGTATCTACAGCTTTTCGCCGTGCCTCTTCGCTGAGGCTTGCATAATCTCCTTCATTCAGCGACCAGCATATACCATTGGCGAGGTCTTCTGATGATTTGTATTGGGCTACATAGCCGTTGTGCAGGTGGTCAATCATTTGCGGAATGCCGCCAATGTTAAATCCTACACATGGAATGCCGCACGACATTGCTTCTACAATCGTGTTAGGCAGATTTTCCTGTAGCGAAGGTGTTACGAACAAATCGACAGCATTGTAAATGTTTACCAGTTCTTTTTCGTTTCCTACATAACTCAGGCAATAGATGGGGAAGGGAAAAAGATCGGCATATTGTTGTGACTCTTTTCCGACGACTACTACTCCCAGTGAACTGCAGAAATCAGGATGCTGTTGCTGGATCAGCTTGCATGCTTCTACCAGATAATCTATACCTTTCTTCGGGTCGGTTATTTTCATCGAGCTGAACAAAAGTAGTTTCTTGTCAGTCGGTAAATTCAGGTTCTTACGTACCTGTGTTTTGTTTAACGGACGGAAAAGGTTGGTATTAATGGGGTTAGGTATATTGGTAACCGAATGTCCCAAAGCCAGTACACTATGTCTGGCAAGTTCTTCGAGCCATTGGCTGCAAGCAACGAACGTTATATTGGCTTTTTTGTATAGTTTCTGTTTTTTCAGGAAAACCTGATATGAGAGGTCGTGCTTGGAGCCTTTATAGAGCAACGGACAAGTATGACACTGAGTCTGATACTTTGTACAGTCTTGTGCGTGGTGACAGATGCCCGTGATAGGCCACATATCGTGCATGGTCCATACGACCGGTTTTCCGGAATCAATGATTTTCTGTATATCTTTCAGCGAAAGCATTCCTTGGTTGATCCAATGTAAATGTATGACATCGGCTTGCTGAAATTCCGGCAATGAAGTGATATCCGTTCCCATGCTGGCAATATCAACAGCAAAAAGGTTGTGCTTTTTGAAATGGTTTGCTTTCCAGATAATTACACGTTCCCAAACAAACTGCCAGATATGTCTCCATGATTTTTTCAGTGGTACGACTGTAACCTGATCTGTCTGTTTGTCGCGCACCAGCATTTTGGCTTTTATACCTTTGCCTTTGAGTGCCTCCATTAAACGATTTGCCGCTATCGCTGCCCCTCCGATTCGCTCGGAAGTATTGATGATTAATACTCTCATTGCTTCCTGAATTTTGTGCAAAGGTAATTCATTTTATTTTTTTTCTTCCGAATCAGGCGCCAAAATCTCCCTTTAACGTGCGTTTGATACGTCGAATTGCTTTTGCCCAGAAACAATTTGTCTGGTGATAGTATCTTTCGAATACCTTTCGTGCTGTCTGATTTTCTTCTGTCGGGGAAATAAGTGTTACAGGAAGAGGTTGTTGCCATAGAGTGGAGTCGTACAGACCACCTCCACCACAGTTTGTTCCACTTCCGTCGAATCCGGTATTTTGTATCAGTGATTTCCCTACATTCAACGATAAGATATCAGCTAGAAAAAGGCTGGCGTTCCAGCGGATAGCCCAAGAGTTATTTTTCCCTTCTATTTGCCGGCGTAGCATTCGAGTGAAAGGGTAATTGCCGTTAAAGTCGAAGTATCGTGTCAGGTTACGTGCTTCCAGTTGTGCAAGCAGTTCTTTGCCGTCAGGGTTGAAATGCTTCCATGCCCGGCTCCATGTTGCCCATCCCCAGCTGCCTGTCCACTTGATAAGGAAAGTATCAGGCAGTGATATGTCTTTTGTAAAGTCACATGCCTGAATATGTCCCACCCGCTGTTCGTCCTTATAAACCTCTAGTGCATCATTCATAAATTTCAGAAAATAGGGAGCTACTATCAAGTCATCTTCCAGTACAATAACCCTTCCGAAGTGATTGACTTGTGTTGTTACCCCATCGATGATGTTGCGTGCAAGTCCCCAGTTCGTTTCACGTTCGATAATGGTTATTGTTTTAAATCCGCTGATACTATGTATATATCGGCGTACCTCTTGTACAGCAGCATCACTTTCAGGTTTTTGGCTTTGGTCGGCATAGATAAATAAAGGGCTGTCTGCTGCTTCTTTGTTGCGTAGCAGAGAAGAAACAACCTGTCGGGTATGTTCCGGACGGTTGTAGACGAATAACAGAATAGGTGCGTATGTCATGGTTTAAAGATAACTGGCGTGAATTTGTTTGGTTTGCTTACGAACTTGAATTACAGCTTTACTCTGTTTGAGTAAACTGAAAACGGTAGAAGCATATCCTTTGGCATATTTGATATGTCCTTTTAAAAGGGCTATTGTAAGTTTCTTGATTCCTGCCAAAATACCGTAAGCAAATGCTTGTGTGAAGCGATAATTGATATTGGCATATTCTGAAAGCAGATAGACACGTTCCGCACGCAAGAATCCTTCGAAAGAAACTTTGCGGAATTCTCTGTCGTGACAACCATATATGGTCGGAATATAGCTATCTTATATTGATGGAAGTGCAGGCGGTTTACATAATCTTTATCTTCTCCGTAGTGTAGAAGAGAGGAGAAAATCCTCCAGTCCGCTGTAAGTGCTGACTGGAATAAACCAAAAAGCAGCATTGATGAACGGGCATGATATGGGCTCATGTCTGTGGGGAAGGTTATTGATGCTTGCGAGCTGAGCGTATGAAGCAAACCCTTTGTCGAGTTCTTCTCCGCTTCCGTTTAAATGTACGGGAGAAAGAATGCCAAACTCAGGATGCTTTACAGACTGTTCTGCCAGTGTCGCAAGCGTATCACTTCCTATCCATGCGTCTTGGTTCAGCAGAAAAACTGCATCATATCCTTCCTTTAATGCAAGCTGCATACCGATATTATTAGCCTTGCCGAATCCTAAATTGGCATGGTTTTCTATCAGTCTTACATAAGTATATTGGGTTTTAATAATCTCTACCGTCCGGTCATTCGAACAGTTGTCTATCACGATAATATCGGTAGGAGGTGATGATGCTTTCAAGCTGCCTAAACATCGCTCTATCCATTTTTCGAAATTATATGAAACAATGATTGTCAGGATTTTCATCATGCTGGTCGTTTATCGTGATAAATTATTTGAATTTCATCCATAATGTGGTAAGACGGTCTTTTACTTTTTTCTTCAGACTGATATGAGGAATGCCTGTATATTTTCCTGCTTTTTCCCAGAAATCGGCTTCATCTGTTATTTCACTCTTTTCTCCTATCAATCTGTACAGGTAGTATAATCCCCGCTTTTTCTCATATGGCAAATGCCATACCGGATAGTTTTCGTCGCCGGGTTGCACGTTGTTGAAATGAGGAGTAGTCCACATACGTTTCACATATCGGTTTGCCGTTTTGTTCCGTATGTTCAAATGTTCGGCAAGTAAACTCAATATATGGGCTTCTTCATTCAGCTTGAACGGATGTTGTTTTCCGTATTCCAGATTGAATGCCCACAGTTGAGGATAAGCGATATTTATTTTGCTGATTATATCTTTGCGTAAGGCAACGAACTCCCCTCCATAATACGTGATAGAGCTTGTTGCCTCCTTGCCGTAGCACGACTGGTATACCTCTTCCATCTGGGGAAGTGTAATACCGTTGATGGAGTATGTTCTGTCGGTAATGAATTCATAAAGTGCACTTCCATCTTTACGGACAGCGTCGAAGAGCGTATTCAAAGGTGTACGGCACAAGCAATCGGCATCACTGATGAGTAATGTATCATTTTCTAGCATCCGGCCGTCCATGTACTTCAGAATATCGTACAAGTAAAACTGGTTCTGCCATGCCGGATACCAGTCTTTAGGTGGTTTGCATGTATAGGGTAATGTTACGACCTCTACATTCAGTTTATGGAAAAGCCGGATGAGATAGTCGGGCAACTCTTTCTGATTTAAATTGGTGAAGAAGATAAATTGGGCATCTGGATTATAATGCTTGAACGTTACGAAGAAAGGTACTTGTATCTGCATGTAAATGGAGTGTACAAGTGAGGAACTTCCTTTCTGTCCCAGTTGGGGGTAGAAACTGGCTTCTTCTTTCGATTCTTTGTAGAACCAGGTTGTTATATAGTTAACTGGTGTATGCATGGCTTTCAAGGTAAATATTGGTCAATCCATGTATTAATATCGTATTGCTGTCGTATCTGTTCGGGTATTTTGTCAACAGGACTTTTTACGAACTCTTTGAGAAATTCGGTTGAGTCTATCCCAAAAATAAATATATTTTTTGGATTATAGAAGTTGTATCGCCGGATATCTGCATTGTTTGTTATCAGCTTCTTATTATAAAACAAAGCTTCTAACGGCCGTCGGGTCAGACCAGTTTGATTGGATTGGTTAATATCTATCACGCAGCGTGACAGCGACAGTTGTTTTCAGATATTCTGCATATGAAATTCCTTCTTTAGCTGTTTCGGGTATAATAAAGTTGCATGTTAATGCGTTTGTTTCCAGCAGCTCTTTTAATGCCTGTAATTCATGGATGCGGTTTTTAGCTAAGCCACAGAAAAAACAGTCGGAAGCAGGTTCTTCTGGTATATCTTCTGCCGGATATCTGAAATACTGGTTGGCGAATTTTATATTGTACCGTTCTGCATCTTTCGGATCGAATGTACTGAGTTCATATCCCAGTTGCTGTATTTTCTTTAAATCTTCTGATGGATTTTTGAACGTAGTATGAATCGGATTGCAATAATAAATATGGCATGTTACTCCGGATGGTATTAAAGAACGGATTGCCTTCAATACATTTACATTACATCCCTCATATATCAGAATGGCATCACCTGCTTTGGTCTGAAGCATCTGGTCCAGATATTCTTTCTGAAACCAGGTATATAGTATTTTCTTAGGCAAGTGTATACGTCCGACAAGTAATGCTCTTGTCAGTTGCTTGAAGCGAGTTTTCGGGAAACTTAAAAAGTCGGGAAGATATACGATTCTCTCTTGCCTGTCGGGAGTGAGTCCGTCGAAGATAAATCGCGGAGCACTGACGATATACAGTTTACCTTTCATGATACTTTTTTCTTTAGCAAGTAATTGATACATTCATGCATGATTTCTGCATTGCTTAGTTTCATAATTCCCATGTAACAGATTGCAGCTACTAATATCTTAATGATAAAAGTCACAATGATATGTCCTCCAATCAATGAAGCTGCTATTCCTCCAATACAGCAGGCAATAATAGCTGGTAACATGAAAGGAAGCAAGTCGGACATGAGCATACGAAACTTAAGACCGATGAATCGATGGGCATAGGTGCGCCAGACAAACAGCCATATGATATTGATACATACATAAACTATCACCATTGTTTGTATACTGCCTTTCATCATGATGATGCAGAGTACTGTTATCAGCTGTAGAACTACTTGTGATATGATATTCCACATATAGATGTTTGATTTCCCTTGACTGATAATAAGATTTGAAAACAGTGTGCTGATAGGGATGAAAGCTCCTCCTATGCATAATAGTTGCATCAGAGAAATACTGCCTGTCCATTTTTCTCCTACCGTGATAAGAATAAGTTCACGTGTAACCGTTGATAAGCCAAACATGGCAGGGAAAGCTATGAAAG
>ENA-OQAN01000565-OQAN01000565.1-human-gut-metagenome-genome-assembly--contig:-NODE-565-length-19322-cov-2.767387_pt1 | contig 19322 bp, 26 predicted proteins | sample MGYA00242735_ERZ504527 | MGnify/ENA primary metagenome ERZ504527 (study PRJEB26092, sample SAMD00036230) | human gut metagenome | host: Homo sapiens | study: EMG produced TPA metagenomics assembly of... | reverse complement strand
ACCAACGACCCTCTGATTAACAGTCAGATGCTCTAACCGACTGAGCTACTGAAGAAGGTTTTTCTCAATTGCGTGGCAAAGGTAGTAGGATATTTTGAAATATGCAATATCTTTGCAAAAAAAATATCGAAGAATGGATAAAATTATAGGAATTGGCAATGCTTTAGTGGATATTTTGGCCGTAATTGAGGATGATGCGTTGCTGGAAAGCATGAATTTGCCCAAAGGAAGCATGCAACTGATCGGAAAAGATACCCTTCTGAAAATACAGGATTTGTTTTCCCGGATGAAGACACACTGTGCAACGGGAGGTTCTGCCGGAAACACGATCAGTGCTTTGGCTCATCTGGGAGCAGCTCCGGGATTTATAGGTAAGATCGGAACGGATGAATATGGAATGTTTTTCCGGAAACATCTGCAGCAGATGAAGGTTGAAACCCGTTTGCTGGAGTGTGCCTTGCCTTCAGGGATTGCCTCTACCTTTATTTCACCGGACGGAGAGCGGACTTTTGGCACATATTTGGGAGCGGCCTCTACTTTGCAGGCCGAAGAGCTGATGCCCGAAATGTTTGCCGGATATTCTTATTTATATGTGGAAGGATATCTGCTGCAGAATCACGAACTGATTGAACGCGCCATGCGTCTGGCGAAGGAGGCGGGACTTCAGGTTTGCCTGGATATGGCCAGCTATAATATCGTAGAAGCAGGAAGAGATTTCTTCGATCATCTGATTACGCAGTATGTAGATGTGGTTTTTGCGAATGAAAGCGAAGCAAGAGCCTATACCGGAAAAGAGCCTCATGAGGCATTGGAGGAAATTGCTTCGCAATGCAGCATTGCGATTGTGAAAATAGGGAAAGAGGGTTCCTTGATCCGCAAAGGCACTCAATGTCTGCAGGCAGCTCCGGTGACAGTGACAAATGTGGTGGATACGACGGGGGCAGGCGATTTCTATGCCGCCGGTTTTCTGTATGGACTTACCAATGGATATTCACTGGAAAAGTGTGCCCGGATAGCTACGATTCTTTCCAGCCATGTCATTCAGGTGGTTGGAACTGAGCTGAGTGAAACGAAGTGGGACGAAATAAAGTTAAATATTGATACAGTTCTGCAGGCATAAGCAGAATAATGTGTTTATTTGCATCCGATTAAAATGAATTTTGCATGAATACGAAGAAATCGCTGATAGCAGCACTTGTCATTTTCCTGGGATTGGGAATGTCTTCTTTTAAAGGTGATGACCGGAACTTTCAGATTGCCAAGAATCTGGACCTGTTCAATGCCATCTTTAAAGAACTGGATATGTTTTATGTAGACACGGTTGATGTAGAGAAAATGATCCAGGAAGGTGTGCAGGGAATGTTGTCTCTGACAGACCCCTATACGGAGTACTATCCGGAAGAAGAGGTCAGCAGTCTGAAGGAAATGATTACGGGTAAATATGGCGGTATCGGTGCCGCTATCCGTTATTATGAGGCCAAAGACCGCATTGCGGTTGTTGAACCTACGGAAGGCATGCCGGCTGCAGAGGCTGGTGTGAAAGCCGGAGATATTATTCTTTCGGTAGGCGGAAAGGAAATGGTGCGTGGCGACATGAAGCTCAGGAATTTTCAGGAAAGGTCAGCGAGGCACTGCGCGGTGAACCGGGGACTTCCTTTGTTCTGCGGGTATTGCGTCCGTTGAAAAATGACAGTACTGTTCTTGAGTTCAAACTGACCCGAAAGAATATCCGTACCAACCCGGTTCCTTATTATGGTCTGGTCCGTGACAGCGTGGGATATATTGCTCTGACTGGTTTTACCGACAATTGTTCGAAAGATTTCAAGAAGGCTTTTATCGAACTGAAGCAGCAGGGAGCACGCTCTTTGATCATTGACCTGCGCGACAACGGAGGAGGTTCTGTTGGAGAAGCGGTTGATATCATTAACTACTTTGTACCGAAAGGACAGGAAATTGTGTCGATGAAAGGAAAGCTTAAACAGGCGCAGGGATCTTATAAGACACAGAACGAACCGATTGATACTCAGATTCCGCTGGCCGTACTGGTAAACGGAGCGAGTGCATCGGCTTCTGAGATTGTAAGCGGATCGTTGCAGGATCTGGACCGTGCAGTGATCATCGGTTCACGTACTTATGGAAAAGGTCTCGTACAGACTACCCGTAACTTGCCGTACAATGGAACCCTGAAAGTAACGACTTCCAAATATTACATCCCTAGCGGACGCTGCATCCAGGCCATTGATTACGCCAAGAAGAATGCGGACGGCTCTGTTGCCCGTACTCCTGACAGTCTGACCAATGTCTTTCATACCGTTGCCGGACGTGAAGTCCGTGACGGGGGAGGTATTCGTCCGGATATAGAGATCAAGGAAGATAAGTTCCCGAACATCATCTTCTATCTGATGAACGAGGATATCATTTTTGATTACGCAACCCAGTATTGCTGGGATCATCCGACTTTGGCTTCGGTAGATGCTTTTCAGCTGACAGACGCGGATTATGAGGACTTCAAGAAGCTGGTTAAGTCGCGTAACTTCAAGTACGACCGGCAGAGTGAGAAACTCCTGAAGACATTAAAGGAAATGGCTGAATTTGAAGGCTACATGGAAGGAGCATCCGAAGAATTCAAGCATTGGAGAAGAAACTGAACCATAATCTGGACCGCGATCTGGATCATTTTGCGAAGCCTATCAGGGAATATATTTCACAGGAGATCATCACCCGTTATTTCTATCAGCGCGGGGCGGTCATGGAGCGTCTGAAAGATGACAAGGATCTGGAAAAGGCTGTTGAAGTGCTCGGCAACTCTGCAGAGTATACCCGGATCTTGTCGGTTCCTGCAGCAACATCGGCTGCGAAATGAGCCTGAATTGACCGCACGATATGGCTGAAACGACCGCACGATGTGGCTGAATTGACCGCACGATGCGGCTGAATTGACCGCACGATGTGAGGGTATTGTACAGATACTTTCACCAGAGCGGAAATAGCCCGCGGGCTTTTTAAAATGTGTTTCGGCATTTTAGAAAAAGGCTTCGGCCTTTGGAGTGAAACGTTTCGGCGTTTTCCTTCAAAGGCCGAAGCCTTTTTCTTTTTAGCGGATTTTATTGGGAAATTCTTTTTGCAGACTTAAAATTTTGCTCTTTCTGAGCTGAAAAGGTCCTTCTTCTTCCGACTCCTTTGTTTTAATCTTTTAGTAACCATTCAGCTTCTTTAGGCTTCTAAAAGTCCTCTTATCGGGCGTTTTTCCCCAAAAAACATCGGTTTTTGTCTAAACGTACGTGTAATTATACGCTTTGACAAGCACAAGAAGGTATATTTGTGTACGTTTGCAACAGGTAAAACGAAAAACCAATTTATAAACCTTAAAATGATGAAAGGAGAAACGAAGACCTGGACATGAAACTTGAAACACTTGGATTAATGCCTGTCTAAGATAGGCAAACCATAGCACATTTGCAAGAGAAATTTAAACAAACATTATTATTAATAATACTAACTTATTTAATTATTATGAGAAAGAAATTTATTGCAGTGTATGCCTTAATGGCCGTACTTGCACTCGGTTCCACTACCTTAACTTCTTGTGTTGATGACAACGAATCAGCATCAGTAACCGCTATTCGCGATGCAAAAGCAGCTCAATTAAATGCTTTGGCTAATTATCATAATGCTCAAGCAGAAGCAGAAAAGATCAAGGCAGAAGCAGAAGCAGCTATTAATAATGCTGAAGCTGCTATTAGAGAAGCACAGGCCCAAATGCAACAAGCCAAAGCTGACAGTGTATCACAGGTAATGGCTACCAATATTGAAGCTGCAAAAGTTTTGGCAGAAAAGAATTTAGTTGACCAACAAAAAAAAACTCGAAACAGCGAAAGCAGACTTGATTGCAGAACTTGATAAAGTAGAAGCAGCAGAACAAAAACGCATTACAGATTTAATCAACGAAGCTGATGCACTTATGTCTGGCGTTCCAGCAATGGGAGGTGAAAACATTCAAACCTTAACAAAAAACATTATTGATAAGAAAGCTGACATAGTAAAAGCTGAATATGAATTGTCTGATTTGAAACTTGACATTCAGGATGAAACCAATAAAGCAAATGCAACTTTAGCTGCAGCCAAAGATCGTGTAGAAGCTATTAAAGATTACAGCAATACAACCAAGGAAGAAGCTGTAGCTGAAGCTACTAAACTTGCAAATGAAGCAGAAGCTCTTTATCCTACCTATCAAGAAGCTGATAAAGAATATCAATTAGCTAGCCAAACTTGTGATCAAGAATATATAAAGATAACAGGAACAGAGTTTTATACAAAATGTAATAATGGAATTATAAATTACAGTTATTGGAAATATGAAAATGCTGACGGGGAAGATGTTAGCTTTACTCTTGATAATGGAACATATATTAATAGAACATATTATGCCCCAAGCAAACTAGTCTTAACCGATGCTTATGATGATGCAGTAGAGGCAGCAGAAGCAGCAGTCAAAGCTGATCCAAAAGATGAAGATGCAGCTGAGACTTTAGCTACACTTAAAGGTTACAAAACAGCTTACGATACTTATGCTAAAGTTTACGAAACCTATGAAAAAGCATATAAAGATTATCTTGTAACAAAATTTATTGCACAATACAAAGCCTATAGAAACTGGAGAGAAAAATATGAATTGCTAATATCATGAATAATTACGCCAATGGTCTTACTGATTGGGAAGAACAGAAAATCTTGGCAGATCAGGCTGTTGTAAGAGCTGAAAAAGCATTAGCAGATATCAAGGGTACTTATGAAGGTAACAGCGATGGATTGATGACCGCTGAGACTAAAGAAAAATATACAGAATTCTTGAAGACTGAATTAGCACAGATGGAACAAGAACTTTCTTACAAACAGTCTCAATACGAAGAAATCATGAAGAAGGTTCAGAATTTGATCGAAAATGGAACGACATTGCCTGAAACTCCGGAAGAAGGTGGTGAAGAAACTCCTGCTGAATAAGCTGTCACTACTCACTGAATCGCTAATAACAAAAAGTTATAATTCCAGGGAAGGAGGCAACATCCTCCTTCCCCAAGGATAAAACCAACAACAAAACAGAAGAATATGAAAATCAATAAACTTTTAGTATTAGCCGCACTCCCGATGATTGGACTTACAGCCAATGCCCAGGATAAAGGTCCGCAAAAGAATGACTTTACCGTGGCTGCCACTGTAAGCTATGACAATACCGTCATGCAGAACGCTATGCCGGGCAATCAGTTTAGCTATTCATTGCCCGTTCAGTCCACCAACTGGAACGACAAGGATCTCCGCGTCGGCATCGAAGGTGGATGGTTCTTCCTTGACGAATGGAAACTGGTATTGGGAGGCGGCATGAGCATCACCAAGCATCCGGGGTATGCGGCTATGCCGGGCACAATCGATGAAAACACCTCTACAGATGTAAATGATGGCTCAATTCCTGACTACGAAGCAGTAGCCGATCAGAACTTCCTGCAATTTAATGTTTACACAGGAGTAGACCGCTACTTCAAGACAAAAGTTGACGGCTTGTATCTGTATGCCGGTGCAAGAGTGGGTTATGCTTACGGACGTAACGTTTCATTTACGGATGATGAATATAACCTTGGCAAATCGGTAGGTGAAGCTTTCAACATCCGCGGCGCATTGACCGGCGGTGTAGAATATTACATCACTGACGGGCTGTTTGTAGGTGCACAGGTTGATCCGTTCGCTTACACTTATTCCAAGAACTTGGTTAAGCCGCAGGAAGGACTGAGTAACCTCGATGGAAACAGTCATAACTATTCCATCTTAGCCGCTCCGACCATCAAGATCGGCTTCAAGTTTTAAGAAGCGAATATATAAATTCAAGTTAAATTCAAGTTTTAATAAGTAGAAAAACCCGGCTTCGCTGTGACAGCGAGGCCGGGCTTCATTTTTCAGGGGAGCGGTCTGTGGAAAAAGGAATGATCCCTGAAAGAAGGTTCATTCGTGATAGTCACCGTTTGCTTTGATCAGTTCAATAAGCTTCTCTACGGCATGTTCTTCCGGAATGTTCTTCTCGATACATTCTTTCTTCTTGTACAGGCTGATTTTGCCGCGTCCGGCACCGACATAGCCATAGTCAGCATCTGCCATTTCACCCGGACCGTTTACGATACATCCCATGATGCCGATCTTGAGACCTTTCAGATGAGAGGTTGCCGCCTTGATGCGTGCGATGGTACTTTCCAGGTTATACAGTGTACGTCCGCAACCCGGACAAGAAATATATTCAGTCTTTGAGGTACGGATGCGTCCTGCCTGTAAGATTCCGAAGGCTGTTTCATCGATCTTGATATCCGTGATGCTTTCCCCGTGGTTGTAGATCAGAATACCGTCGCAGAAACCGTCGAAGATGAGGGCGCCCATGTCGGCTGCTGCTTTGATCTGCAGATCTTCCAGGTTGTTTTCCTGATAGAACTGGAAGAAGACAACAGGATTTTCCAGACCTTGAACCATCATCTGATGTACCAGTCCCCGGAGCTCGCCCAGCCGATTCGGATGCACGCTCTGTGCAATCACCACCACTTCCGGATGCTGCCGCAGACAGGCTGTGGCTTCTTCGGTAAGTGCCATGTAAGGATGAAGAGGAATTTGACCGGAGCCTGACTCTGATGCAGTTCCATGAACTGCTGGTAGTTGAATGCCGGATAGGTGTTTTCTTCGCCTTTCCAGGCTGTTGCATCTACGATGTAACCGATGTCAGCACGCCGTTCCTGCGGTAATGCCTGGCCGCAATAGAAGTAATCGGGCTTGAACTGTTCCTGAACATCAAAATTCTCTTCCAGACGGGCTGAAATGACAACCGGCAGATTATCCCCTCCGATGTTGCCGACAGCTTTGGTACGGCGGCGGGATGGGTGGAGATAATCAAATTCAGGAGCTGCGGCTCCCGGTATATAAGGATGTCCTTCCCGTCCGATGATATAGTCCACCAATTTGCGGGCTACGGGAATTTCTGCTTCCGGAGCTTCGCTCAATGAAACACGGATCGTGTCACCCAGTCCGTCGGACAACAGGGCACCGATACCTAATGCCGATTTGATACGGCCGTCCTCGCCGTCTCCGGCTTCCGTTACTCCCAAATGCAGAGGGAAGGCCATACCTTCCTTTTCCATCTGTTCGGCAAGCAATCGTACGGTTTTGACCATAACAACCGTGTTTGAGGCCTTGATGGAGATTACAACATCCGAGAACTGTTCTTCGACACAGATACGCAGAAACTCCATGCAGGATTCCACCATACCTTCCGGAGTATCTCCATACCGGGACATGATACGGTCTGACAGAGAGCCGTGGTTCACTCCGATGCGGATTGCCGTATGATTCTCCTTGCAGATCTGCAGGAAAGGAACGAAGCGGGCACGTATCTTCTGGATTTCCTGAGCATATTCTTCGTCCGTATATTCCAGTTTCTTGAAGGTGCGTGCGGCATCCACATAATTACCCGGATTGATGCGTACCTTCTCGGCATACAGGGCAGCTACATCTGCCACTTTGGGATTGAAGTGAACATCTGCAACCAGGGGAGCCATGTATCCCTGTTCGCGCAGACCGGCGTTGATGTTTTTCAGGTTTTCGGCTTCTCTGACTCCCTGAGTCGTCAGACGGACATATTCTCCACCGGCATCGATAATGCGTTTGGCCTGTTCAATGCAGGCTTCGGTATCCATAGTGACCGTATTGGTCATACTTTGGATGCGTATAGGGTTAGCGCCACCCATAGGAGTGGCGCCAACATATACTTCATTAGACTGTCTTCGTGAATAGTTGAAGTAATCCATTAATTGGTCTTATAAGTATATTTAACTTCCTTCAGTTCTTCATTAGCCTTCACAATCTTGTTTTTCAGGCTTTCTTTATAGGCTGCAAACTTGGTAGCCAGTGTTTCGTCAGCAAGGGCCAGCATCTGTACTGCCAGGATCGCAGCATTCATGGCACCGTTGATCGCTACGGTGCTACCGGTATTCCGGGAGGCATCTGGATGATGGAATAAAGAGCATCCACACCGTCCAGTACAGAACCTTTAACCGGTACTCCGATCACGGGAAGTGTTGTATTGGCAGCAATGACTCCGGGCAATGCAGCAGCCATTCCGGCAGCAGCATGATGACCTTGATGCCCCGTCCTGCAGCTTCCTTGGCGAATTTCTCAACTTCAGCCGGTGTACGGTGGGCTGAAAGAGCATTCATTTCAAAAGGTACTTGCATTTCGTCAAGCAGTTTGGCCGCTTTTTCCATCACGGGAAGGTCGGAGGTACTGCCCATAATAATACTTACAATTGGTTTCATTCGTTTTTATTAGTTTTTGAGTTATTCATTGATAATCTGCTTGTATGCTTCAGCGTCCATCAGTTTATCCATTTCGGAAACATCTGTCGGACGGATACGTACCAGCCAGCCTTTTCCGTAAGGATCCTGGTTGACCAGTTCCGGGTGTTCTTCCAGTTCAGGATTTACTTCCAGAATTTCACCACCGACAGGAAGGAACAGATCGGAAACGGTCTTTACTACTTCAATAGTTCCGAAAACCTCTCCTGCTTCCAGGGTTTCGCCTTCTGTTGTAACATCTACAAAGACGATGTCACCCAGCTGATCCTGTGCATAATCTGTGATACCTACGTAGGCTTCTTCGCCTTCCAGGCGTATCCATTCATGTTCGCTTGTGTACTTTACATTTGTTGGGAAATTCATAATTCTATTATTTAAGGGTTAATATTAGATGTTTCAAATAAACAAAATTCCGATGACACCACAAAACAATCCGACTAAAAAACCTCCGCCCACTTCATTTAAAGTATGTTGTCGCAGGATGATGCGTGCGGAACCCAGCATTCCGGAAAGCAGGATAAAGAAGCAGAGCCAGCCTACGGGATTAAACTGGAAAATGAAACTGTAGGACAGCAGGCCGCCGACCATCATGCCGCTGCTGGCCATGTGTGTACTGATTTTCAGACGGAAATTGATCAGGCTGCAGATGATCATGCAGATCATGGTGGCCAGAATGATTCCGCACATGTAGCGGGGGAGGTGGATCCGGTACATTGTGAGATAGCAGCCAAGATAACTTAATAAGGTCAGTCCGTAAGGAACAAAGCGTTGCTTGCGGTTGCTGAGTCCATGAATGCCCCATCCGTTGATTTTCTGGAAAAGATAGATGCCAAGCATCGGGAGCAGAATGGTAAAACAGTAAACCAGCGCCAGAACCGTCAGTTTGTATTGCAGGGGCATGATGCGCAGGTAAGTGAAAAAGAAGAGCAGGAAAAACGCAATAAAGGGAACCATGAACGGCGTGAAGATTGTTGAAACGACACGTGCCGTCATGAATAAGGTTCCTCTCCGTTCCGTATTACTGCGTGGAGACGGTTCGTGGTAGGTCAGTTCATCAGGGATATTGGTTCCTTCCATAAGCCTTTCATCTTCTAAGTCTTGCTACGGGAATATTCAGTTGCTGGCGATACTTGGCACGGTGCGCCGGGCAATCGGATATCCTTTGGCTTTCAGCATGTCTGCCAGTTCATCGTCAGTATAGGGTTTCTCTTTGTTTTCGTTGTCCACGCATTCCTTCAGGATGCGCTTGATTTCCCGAACGGAGAGTTCTTCTCCGCTTTCGGTCGTATAACCGTCACTGAAGAAGAACTTCAGCGGATATATCCCGAAATTGGTCTGCACGTATTTGCTGTTGCTGACGCGGGACACTGTTGAGATATCCAGTTTGGCACGTTCGGCCACATCCTTCAGGATCATGGGGCGGAGACGGGATTCATCTCCGTCCTGAAAGAACGGAAGCTGCAGGTCTATGATGGCCTGCATGGTGCTGAGCAAGGTCTGCTGACGCTGTTTGACAGCATTGATAAATCCTTGTGCCGCATCCACTTTCTGTTTCAGGAACATCAGTGCATCCTTCGACTCCTTGCTCTGGTTTGCTTTGTTGCGCGTATGTTCGTCCAGCATTTCCGTAACTCCCGGCTCAGGCGAAGCTCCGGTACGTTCCGGTTGTTGAGCGTCAGGGTTACGGTACCGTCATCTTCGGTGTCAACGATAAAGTCCGGAATGATTTGCTGGAGGTTCTTGCCGATCGTTTCTCCCAGAGAACTTCCCGGACGCGGGTTCAGCTTGGTCAGTTCAGCCGTAGCTGCATTGTACTGTTCTTCGGTGATACCCAGTTTCTGGATGATTTTATCTTTGTTTTTTCTGGTAAACTCGTCGCAGCATTTGCCAATGATATCCAGTTCAATCTGTTTCAGCGGCGAGTTCTCCTTGCGCTGAATTTGCAGCAGCAGACATTCCTGCAGGCTGCGAGCTCCGATTCCGGCAGGATCAAAGTCCTGAATGATGGACAGTACGTGTTCCAGTTGTTCCGGTGAAGTATAGATGCCTGATAAATAGCCAGTTCATCCATCAGTGATTCGGTGCTTTTGCGCAACAGACCGTCATCGTCCAGTGATCCGATGAGATACTCTCCCAGCTGTTTTTCTTCCGGGGTAAGATTCTGCATGTCAAGCTGCTCCTTCAGGGTTTCATAAAACGAAACATTGTCCGAAAAAGGAATCTCTTCCGGCGTTTCTCCTTTGGAACGGTTGTTTTCCTGAAGTTTATAGTCTGGAATGTCATCTTCCGTCCGGTAATCCCCTAGCGACAGGTCTTCGCCGTAATCGCTGTTGGGTTCCCCGTCTTCGTCCGTTGCAAAATTATCTTCATGGTCTTCGTGATCTTCAGACGGTTCCTTGCCTTCTTCCAATGCCGGATTGTCCAGCAATTCCGAGTGAATCCGTTCTTCCAGTTCAAGTGTGGGAAGCTCCAGAAGTTTTACAACCAGAATTTGTTGTGGTGACAGGGTCTGCACTTGTTGCTGTGCCTGTGTCTGTACCTGACGTGAGTATTGTGTCATATAACCAGTATATCTATTGATTCCAGTTGCAAAAATAGTAAATTAATGAAGAAAGAAGAATGATGCAGACAGAAATTACAGGATAAAGCCTGCATGGAACCCCTTGTCAGGTAGCAGGGGATCTTCCATGCAGGCTTGTACGGTCAGTATTGGAAACTGCTTCCTCCCAGGAATTCACGCAGGAGGGAAGTCGGGGGAATTTCTTTGTCAGGAACGGAAACAAAGTAAGCCAGAAAGCGTAGCAGGCGGTGAGCTTCCGAATATTCCGGACAGTTGTTGGGAACTTTTCTCAGAATAGGCTCCACATAATCCTTCAGTACAGCCAGTTCAAACAGCAGGGCCGAGTTGAACATGGCATCCGCATTTTCCTGATACGGGAAGATCCATTTGTCTTCTCCGGCCCGTACGCTTGGCCAGCGTGCGATGGTCTGGGTGGCCGAATAATTCCGGTACTTGGCATCGCGTATGATTCTTCTCAGCAGGCGGTTGTCGGTGGTCGGAATATAGTTGTGGCGGTCCAGCAGGATCGTTGTCAGCGCTGAAACATAGATCTTGTATTTGTTTTCGGCCGGAATATTGGGAGTCAGTGCCGGATTCAGGGCATGGATTCCTTCCAGAATCAAAATGGTATGTTCGTCAATGCGCAGCTTCTTTCCGCTGAATTCCCGCTTTCCGGTTGTAAAATTAAACCGGGGAAGTTCAATTTCCTTTCCGGCAAGCAGCTCTTTCAGCTGGTTTTCGAAGAAAGGCAGATCCAGGGCATACAGAGATTCGAAATCATGCTGTCCGTTTTCATCCAGCGGGGTATCTTCGCGGTTCACGAAATAATCATCCAGTGAAATCGGATAAGGCTTCAGCCCGTTAGTCATCAGCTGAATGCTGAGGCGTTTGCTGAAGGTAGTCTTTCCTGAAGAAGAAGGTCCCGAGATCAGTACCAGCTTCACGCGTTCTCCGTTTTCTCCCCGGTTGGTGATTTCATCGGCAATGCGGGCTATTTTCTTTTCCTGCAGAGCTTCCGACAGGTTGATGAGATCGGTGGCATGTCCGTCATTGCAGGCCGTATTGAAATCGCCTACCGTGCTTAATCCCATGATCTGGTTCCAGCGGTGATATTCCTGAAATACTTCCAGCATTTTCTCCTGTTTGACCACATCTTCCAGATGGTCCGGATTCTGCCGGTTGGGAATGCGCAGGAGCAGTCCGTCATAATATTTCACGATGTCAAACAGACGGATATATCCTGTGCTGGGCACCAGACTGCCGTAATAATAGTCGACGGTGTCTCCCAGACGGTTGTAATAAGAGTAGAGTTGTCCTGAAGTCTCCAGTAACTGAGCCTTGTCTGTCATGCCCCGTTCACGGAACAGATGCACCACCTTTTCTGTGTGGCATTCGATACGCTGGAACGGTATGTCTTCGGCTATTAGTTCCTGCATCCGTTGTTTGATGGCACTGACGTCTTCCAGTTTGACCGGCCGTCCGATATGCAGGTCACAGAAGTAACCTTTGGATACCGGATGCTCCAAAGAGATGCTTCCGGTGGGATAAAGCTCTTCTACAGCCTTTACCAGAATGAAGCAGAGTGAGCGGACATAGGTACGCATACCTGACGGCTGGTGATGTCCAGAAACTCAATATCTTTATTGTAATAAACCCGGAAATCAAGGCTTTCCACTTTGTTGTTGACTTTTGCACTGACCGGTCCGTACGGCATTTGCAGATTAAAACCTTTATAAATATCCAAAAGTGAGCTGCCTTCGGCAAAATCTTTTGTGGAATTGTTATTTTTGCAATATATTTGTAGCATAATTGTAACATGTATTACTAACGCGAGTGAATCGGCGGTTAATTTACTCAATTAAATAATTAAAAGCCTGTTCCCGATTAATTAAATTCAAATGGAATATTCTTTTTATGATTTTTTAAAGCTGCTAGGATCTTTGGCACTTTTCCTTTACGGAATGAAAATCATGAGTGAAGGACTTCAAAAATTTGCGGGCGACAGGCTTCGCAGTATTCTAACCGCTATGACGACCAATCGGGTGACCGGAGTGCTGACCGGTATGCTGATTACTGCCTGATCCAGTCTTCTTCTGCGACAACGGTCATGGTTGTCAGCTTCGTCAACGCCGGTCTTCTGACACTGTCCCAATCCATAGGTGTCATTATGGGAGCGAACATCGGTACTACGGTGACTGCCTGGATCATTTCCGCTCTCGGATTTAAGGTCGATATCTCGGCCATGTCTCTTCCTCTTCTTGCCGTCGGCATTCCTCTTCTTTTCTCTCAAAAAAAGTACCCGCAAGTCTGTCGGGGAATTTATCTTCGGTTTTGCTTTCTTATTCATGGGTCTGAATCTGTTGAAGACCAATGCACCCGACCTGAGTGCAAATCCTGACATGCTGGCTTTTGTTCAGAACTATACGGATATGGGATATTTCTCCGTCCTGCTTTTCGTTCTGATCGGTACGATTCTGACCATGATTGTACAGGCTTCGGCCGCTACGATGGCTATTACGCTGATCATGTGTGCCAATGGCTGGATCAGTTTTGAACTGGGTGCGGCACTGGTACTGGGAGAGAATATCGGAACAACCATTACGGCTAATCTGGCAGCGCTTACGGCCAACACACAGGCCCGCCGGGCAGCGATGGCTCACCTGATGTTCAATGTCTTCGGTGTGATCTGGGTATTGCTTCTGTTCGAACCTTTCCTGAGCATGGTTGACTGGATTATTTCCGACTTTATGAATATCAATGAGGCCGGCGGTGTAGCCGTATCCTTTAAACTGTCTGCTTTCCATACCTGTTTCAATGTCTGCAATGTGCTGATTCTTATCTGGTTTGTCAAACCCATTGAAAAGACAGTCTGCAAGCTGCTTCCTCAGAAAGAACAGGAAGAAGAATACCGTTTGCAGTTCATTACAGGCGGTATGCTTTCTACCGCAGAACTTTCCATCCTGCAGGCGCGGAAAGAAATTAATCTTTTTGCGGAGCGTATCCGCCGTATGTTCCGGATGGTAACTGATTTGCTGCATACCGATGATGAAACGGCTTTCAACAAGCTGTTCAGCCGGATCGAGAAGTATGAGAATATCAGCGACAATATGGAAGTGGAGATCGCCAATTACCTGAATCAGGTTTCCGAGGGACGTCTGAGTTCGGAAAGTAAGTTACAGATCCGGGGAATGCTCCGGGAAGTAACGGAGATCGAAAGCATTGGTGACAGCTGCTACAATCTGGCCCGTACCATCAACCGTAAGCGCCGGGGCAGCGAAGACTTTACCCAGGGGCAGTATGAGCATATCCATGAAATGTTCCATCTGACCGATGAGGCGCTGAAACAGATGATTGCACTGGTTGAAGATGTACACCACAGTGAGGATGTCAATAAGTCATTTAACATTGAAACGGAAATCAACAATTACCGGAACCGTCTCAAGAACCAGAATGTAATTGACGTAAACGATAAGAAATACGATTATCAGATGGGCGTACACTACATGGATCTGATTACCGAGTGTGAAAAGCTGGGTGACTATGTAGTGAATGTGGTAGAAGCCATTGTGACGTAAAAGAAAAGAAAGCCTGATCCGGCAGCCGGATAGAGCCGGAACTGTTTTCCGGAAAAACAAGCAGGCGGGCGACAAAGAAGATGTCGCCCGCCTGTTCTGTTTTTATGAAAAGTAAGAAATCAGCTTATTTTTCGATTTCCAGCAATTCAATTTCGAAGATCAGGGTAGAGAACGGTTTGATCTTTCCGGTAGCGCTGCTCCGTAAGCCAGTTCCTGCGGAACATAGAGTTCCCATTTTGATCCTACCGGCATCATGGTCAGAGCTTCTGTCCATCCTTTGATGACATGTCCGGCAGAGAATGTCATACCTTCTCTGGCATCGAATTCAGTACCGTCGATGAGTGTACCTTTGTAGTTTACTTTTACGCGTGATTCAGCTGTCGGAACTTCTCCCTTTCCTTCAGTGATCACTTTGTATTGCAATCCGCTGGCAGTAGTCTTCACACCTTCCTTGCTCTTGTTTTCAGCGAGGAATGCTTCATTTTCTTTCTTATAGTCAGCGTACTGAGCCTCGATAGCTTTGGTACGGATTTCTTCAGCCTTTGTATTTACATACATGCTTGCAGAGTCGACGCTTGCCAGAGCCTTGTCATCCAGTGCAGCAAAGAATCCAGCGAGGAAGTTTTCCTTGCTCAGAGACTGAGTAGAGTCGTTGCCGAACAGCTGACGGTTGATCATTTTGATCATGTCGCCTCCAACGCGCTGTCCGATCTGCATACCGGCAGTGTAAGCTACGTTTTTCGGATCAGTTGATTTAGTACCCTGTTCGATACCTTTTACGAAATCTGCAAAGTGTGCAGAATCGATACCCAGCTGATTCATGGCATATTCCTTCAGACCCTGAGTGTTGCTGATACCCATCATGTATGAAAGAGTATCCACATCGTTTTTCATATTAGCTTTCGGACTTTGAGTCGTACATGATGCCAGACCGGTTGCGGCAGCCAGCATCAGGATTGTTGTTGCTTTTTTCATCTGCTTTCGTTATTTATTTTGTTATTATAATACTTCGATCAGTTCCACTTCAAAGATCAGTGTGCTGTGAGGCGGAATCATTTCTCCGGCACCCTGTGCGCCGTAAGCCAGTTCAGAAGGAATATACAGTTTCCATTTGGCTCCTTCGGACATCAGCTGGAGAGCTTCTACCCATCCTTTGATTACCTGGTTGACACCGAATACGGCCGGTTCTCCACGTTTGATAGAACTGTCGAACAGGGTTCCGTCGATCAGCGTACCTTCGTAGTGGCAGCGTACGCGGTCGGTAGCCTTCGGTTTCTTGCCGTTTCCTTCGGTGATGACTTCATATTGCAGTCCGCTCGGCAAAGTCACGATATTCGGATTCTTTTTGTTTTCTTCGAGGAAAGCTTTTCCCTTTTCAATGTTTTCAGCATTGATCTTTGCTTCCAGTTCTGTGAAATACTTGTTGACGATTTCGCGTGCTTCAGTATGGCTGATTGCCGTTTGGTTCCCCTCTAATACGTCTTTGATAGCCTGTGCAAAGTCGTTCACTTCAATGTTGCGAGCTCCCATGCTCAGCAGGTTCTGGCCTATTCCCAGACCAATGGCGTAACTGAATTTGTCCATAAAATATGTGATTAATAGATTAGTTTCAAACAGGGGGCAAAGGTATCTTTTTTTCTTTGAAAATGAGGCTTTGAAAGAGATAAAATTTCTTATTTTTGCAAAGGTGATTAGAAAAAGAAGGAGTTTCAACGATGAAAAATCTGGTAGTATTGACAGGTGCCGGAATGAGTGCAGAGAGCGGCATCAGTACGTTTCGGGATTCAGGCGGCCTGTGGGACCGTTATCCCGTGGAACAGGTGGCAACGCCTGAAGGATATGCAGCCAATCCCCGGCTGGTTATTGATTTCTATAATGAACGCCGGAAACAGTTGCTAGAAGTAAAGCCGAACCGGGGACATGAACTGCTGGCTGAACTGGAACAGGAGTTTCAGGTGACGGTCATCACGCAGAATGTTGACAACCTGCACGAAAGGGCAGGCAGTTCACATGTCATTCACCTGCACGGGGAACTGACCAAGGTAACATCCAGCTGGCAGCCGAATAATCCGGAATATATCAGGGAACTGAAGCCGGAGGAATACGAAGTCCACATCGGTGATCTGGCTCCCGACGGTTCTCAGCTGCGTCCTTTCATCGTGTGGTTCGGCGAGGCGGTCCCGATGATTGAGACAGCTGTGGAGTATGCGGAAAAGGCAGATATCTTTGTTATTATCGGGACTTCGCTGAATGTTTATCCGGCCGCCGGACTGCTGAACTATGTACCGGCTGGTGTTCCGGTTTATCTGATTGACCCCAAGCAGGTTGCCATTGCATCGGGAAGAAAAGTACATGTCATACAGAAAGGGGCATCCGAAGGAATGGCCGAATTGAAAAAAATGTTATTGGAGAAAGGAGAATAAACAAATTCTTTCTATATTTGTTTCAACATTAGAAACCATTTAAAATTAACGTAAAGCAAGACAATTATGAAAAAGTACATTTGCACAGTTTGCGATTGGGTTTACGATCCTGAAGTAGGTGATCCTGAAGGTGGTATCGCTCCTGGAACTGCATTCGAAGATATTCCGGAAGATTGGGTTTGCCCGGTTTGCGGTGTAGGAAAAGAAGATTTTCAGCCTGTAGAAGATTAATATACAGCTGTAATTCGCATAGAAAGCGACCTGTCTCATCAGAGCAGGTCGCTTTTTTTCTTTGTTTATGATCTGGTTCATGGCCTGTTCCAGGTCAGCAATGATGTCGTTGGCATTCTCGATACCCACCGACAGGCGGATCAGTCGGGAGCAACTCCGGCTTCGATCAGCTGTTCGTCTGTCAGCTGACGGTGTGTATGGCTGGCCGGGTGAAGCACGCAGGTACGTGCATCGGCTACGTGTGTCACGATGCAGGCAAGTTTCAGGCTGTCCATGAACTTGATAGCTTCGTCGCGGCTGCCTTTCAGACCGAAGGCGATGACACCGCATGAACCGTTCGGCATATATTTTTGAGCCAGTTCGTAGTATTTGCTGCTCTTCAGTCCGCAATAGTTTACCCATTTCACTTTCGGATTAGCTTCCAGCCATTCGGCAACTTTCTGTGCATTTTCGCAATGGCGTGGTACACGCAAGTGCAGTGTCTCCAGACCCAGATTCAGCAAAAAGGCATTTTCGGGCGACTGGATTGAGCCAAGGTCACGCATGAGCTGGCTGTTGCTTTGGTCATGTAAGCCATTTTTCCGAAAGCCTTTGTGTAGGTCAGTCCGTGATAAGACTCGTCGGGCTGGGTCAGTCCCGGGAATTTGTCAGCATGTGCATTCCAGTCAAAGTTTCCGCTGTCTACGATGGCTCCTCCCACGCAGGTGGCATGTCCGTCCATGTACTTGGTGGTGGAGTGAGTCACGATGTCAGCTCCCCATTCAAAGGACGGCAGTTAATCGGTGTAGCAAAGGTATTGTCTACGATGAGAGGCACACCATGTTTGTGGGCAATGCGTGCAAACTTCTCAATGTCGAGCACATTGATGCTCGGATTGGAGATTGTTTCGCCGAACAGACATTTCGTATTGGGGCGGAAAGCCTTGCTGATTTCTTCCTCCGGTGCATCTGCATCCACGAATGTACATTCAATGCCCAGTTTTTTCATGGTTACGGCAAACAGATTGAATGTACCTCCATAAATGGTAGACGAGCAGACAAAATGGTCGCCGGCTTCACAGATGTTGAACACTGCATAGAAGTTGGCAGCCTGACCGGAAGAAGTCAGCATGGCACCTACTCCTCCTTCGAGGGCTGCAATCTTGGATGCTACGGCATCATTGGTCGGATTTTGCAGGCGGGTATAGAAATAGCCGCTGTCTTCCAGATCGAACAGGCGGGCCATCTGTTCGCTGGTGTCATATTTAAAGGTTGTACTCTGATAAATGGGCAGAACGCGCGGTTCGCCTTTCTTCGGAGTCCATCCTGCCTGTACGCAGAGTGTCTCTTTGCTAAATTTATTATTCATAATGCGATAATGTTTTAAAGTCTGAATCTTAAGTTGTGGACAAAAGTAAGAAATTATTGCCATTTGATAGCCGCCTTCTGAAAAAAAAGATATATATTTGAAGATTTAATAAGAGATACTATTATGGCAGATGAAATGACATTCAAGCACGTTTTGCCGGTACAGATCCGTTCAACGATGTCGACCAGTACGGTCACATGAACAATTCTTCCTATTTTTCACTTTACGATCTGGCGAAGACTTCTTACCTGCGCGATGTATTCGGACAAAAGGAATGGAACCGCATAGGCATCGTAGTGGCAAACATCAATGCAGATTTTCTGGCTCCGGTCTTTTTCTCTGATGAACTGGTTATTGAGACTTCTGTTGTTCATCTGGGACACAAGAGCTTTACCCTGCTTCAGCGTGCAGTGGATAAGGTCAGCGGTATTCGCAAATGCCAGTGCCGTACGGTAATGGTGGGCTACAGCATTGCCACGAAAGAACCTGTGGAACTTCCTCTGGAGTTTAAACAGGCCATCTGCAATTATGAGGGAAAATCACTTGAGGAACTGTCTCAAAAGTAATATTGAGTGGATAAAAGAAAAGGCAGCCTTAGGATCCAGAATCCTGGGGCTGCCTTGCTCTTGTATGTTTGTCATGCAGAATACTATTTCGGTAATTGGTTTTCATCTAGCGGATAATTCGTAAAGCCATATCCTTTGTTGAACGGATAGAAAGAATGGAAACGGTTCCAGCGTTCTGATTCCAGCACTTCCTGTGGAATCTCACCTGTGAAATTGTTGAAAGAACATAGGAAATCTCCAGG
>ENA-OQAN01000564-OQAN01000564.1-human-gut-metagenome-genome-assembly--contig:-NODE-564-length-19339-cov-4.342078_pt1 | contig 19339 bp, 19 predicted proteins | sample MGYA00242735_ERZ504527 | MGnify/ENA primary metagenome ERZ504527 (study PRJEB26092, sample SAMD00036230) | human gut metagenome | host: Homo sapiens | study: EMG produced TPA metagenomics assembly of... | reverse complement strand
CAGGGACTTCCACTTATCATGCCAAACGGTGTGATCATGATGCAGGAGCTTCAGCGCTGGATTGAAGACGAAGAAACAAAACGCGGATATATCAGAACAAAAACTCCGTTAATGGCAAAGAGCGACCTCTACAAGATTCCGGACACTGGGATCATTACAAAGAGGGCATGTTCGTTCTCGGCGACGAAGAAACAGACAAAGAAGTATTTGCGCTTCGTCCTATGACATGCCCATTCCAGTACTATGTATACAAAGCAGAACAGCACAGCTATCGTGATCTGCCTCTTCGTTACGGTGAAACATCCACTCTGTTCCGTAATGAGGATTCCGGGGAAATGCATGGTCTGACACGTGTGCGTCAGTTCACGATCTCCGAAGGTCATCTGATCGTAAGACCTGACCAGATGGTAAAAGAATTTAAAGACTGTATCGCACTTGCACAGTACTGTCTGCAGGTTCTTGGTGTAGAGGAGGACGTAACCTATCACCTTTCCAAATGGGATCCTAACAACAGAGAGAAATACATCGGTGATGCAGAAGTGTGGAATCAGACAGAAGCTCATATCCGTCAGATGCTTGAAGAACTGAACATTCCGTTTACAGAGGATGTTGGCGAAGCTGCATTCTACGGACCTAAAGTTGATATCAATGCCAAGAACGTATACGGAAAAGAAGATACTATGATCACGATTCAGTGGGATGCTCTTCTGGCTGAACAGTTCGACATGTATTATATCGATGAAAACGGTGAAAAACAGCGTCCATACATCATTCATCGTACATCCATGGGGTGCTACGAGAGAACACTGGCATGGCTCATTGAGAAATATGCAGGTATGTTCCCGACATGGCTCTGCCCGGAACAGGTTCGTGTGATTCCAATTTCCGAGAAATTCCACGACTATGCTGCCAAAGTTGAAGCTCAGTTAAAAGAAAACGGAATCCGCTGCTCTGTTGACCAGCGTTCCGAAAAGATGGGCTACAAGATCCGTGAAGCACGCCTTGCAAGAGTTCCATACATGCTCATTGTTGGCGCCAAAGAGGAAGAAGAAGGCAAGGTTTCCGTAAGAAGCCGTTACCTTGGCGACGAAGGAATGAAAGACCTTGGTGAGTTCCTTACATCCATCAAAGAAGAAATCAAAAACAAGACAATTCGTAAAATCGAAGTTCAGGAAGAAAATAAATAAAACAGGTATTTTACTTTAACCTGTTCAAATAAGTCCCCACCCTCTGCTTTAATTGCATCAGGCAATAAGCAATGGTGGGGACTTTTTATTTATCAGTTATCCCATCTGTACAATTACATGGTATTCGTTTCTGCCATTGACCATAGGAATCTGGTTTCCATTTATCCTCTCACCATCTACCTCAATCCATCTGACTCCTTTCTGCACACCTTTCGGTTTATGGATCTCAATATGATAATCCGCCCCTCTAAAATGACGGTTCACTTTAAAATCGCCAAACGTTTCCGGAAGGCAGGGGTCTACGATCAAACCATCATATCCTGCAGAATACCAAGAAGCGCCTGTGACAGGTTTATAAATGTCCACGCTGCAGTTCCTGTCAGCCAACTGTTTTTTGCTCTCCAAATCCTGGTGCATCAGCTCCCGCGATCATCTGCGAATATACATATGGTTCTGTCCGGTGAATATCACTGATTTCCTCAATATAAGATGGACATATTTTACGATAAACCTCAAATGCCCTGTTTCCTCTTCCAAGCACAGTCTCCGCAATGGAAATCCACGGATTGTTGTGGCAGAAAATTCCTGCATTTTCTTTATATCCAGGCGGATAAGAAGTAATTTCCCCAAGTTCCAGATGGTATCTTGTATAAGCCGGCTGAAGGATCATTATTCCATACTTTGTTTCCAGCAATTCATTCACAGAGTCCAGAGCTTTTTCTGCTATTCCTTCTTCCTTGCCGATTCCTGCCATAACACAGAATCCCTGTGGTTCAATAAAAATCTTTCCTTCTTCGCATTCTTTTGAACCAACCTTTTCAGACTGTGCATCATAGGCACGCAGGAACCATTCTCCGTCCCATCCATTATCCAGCACTGCCTGATACATCTCATCCACTGCTTTCCCTGCTTCTTTTGCAAGTTCTGTGTGCCCGGTCCGCTCACAGAGCTCCTCAAATTCTTTTCCATATTTCACAAACATACCTGCAATAAATACAGATTCTGCCACAGGGCCTTCCGACGGCCCTGTTGTCTGAAGGATTCTCCAGGTTCACTGGAAAAACAGTTCAGATTCAGGCAGTCATTCCAGTCTGCCCTTCCGATCAGAGGAAGTTTGTGAGGACCAAGATGGGTTACTGTGTAATAAAAAGATTTCTCCAGATGTTCAAAAAGCGGTACCTCTGTTCCCTTCTTACAATCAAAGGGTACCTGCACATCAAGTATCCCATAATCACCAGTCTCTTTGATATATGCTGCTACTGCTGCGATCAGCCATAACGGGTCGTCATTAAATCCGCTTCCAACATCCAGATTCCCCTGTTTTGTCAGCGGCTGGTACTGATGATATGCACTTCCATCCGGAAACTGTGTAGATGCTATATCAATAATCCTTTCCCTTGCCCGCTCCGGGATAAGATGCACAAATCCCAGAAGATCCTGACAAGAATCGCGAAACCCCATCCCCCGTCCTGTTCCTGATTCGTAATAAGATGCTGATCTGGACATATTGAAGGTTACCATACACTGATATTGATTCCAGATATTTGCCATGCGGTCAATATGTTCGTTCTCGCTGACGACTGCAAAGCGTGTCAGCAATGTTTCCCAGTAATTTTTCAGTTCTGCAAAGGCCTGCATCGCTTTTTCCATTGTATTAAATCTTTCAATCAATGCTTTTGCAGAGGTTTTATTGATAATTCCGGGAGCTTCCCATTTATCATCTGCCGGATTTTCACAATATCCCAGCATAAAAACAAATTCTTTTTCCTCTCCCGGCAGCAGAGTCAGATCTATCTGATGTGCAGCAATGGGATACCATCCGCTTGCAATAGAGTTACTGCATTTTTTCTTACATACAGCTTCTGGAAAAGCATTCCCGTTTCCTGCTCCCAGAAAAGCATCTCTGTTGGTATCATAATTGTCCACCTGTGTATTTACTGTAAAGAAACTGTAATGTTTCCTTCTTTCTCTGTATTCTGTCTTATGATAAATCGTACTCCCCTGTACTTCCACTTCTCCGATACTTAAATTTCTCTGGAAGTTCGATGCGTCATCCACTGCATTCCAGAGGCAGAATTCCACGTATGAGAACAGAGAAATATTTTTTTCAGTTTCAGAGTTATTTTTCAGTTTCAGACAATTGATCTCACATGAAGCATCAGAGGGCACAAAAACCAGAAGCTCTGCTTTTAGATTATTTTTCGAAGAACAGAAGCGACTGTATCCAAGACCATGTCTGCATTCATAAGTATCTGTTTCTGTTGCAGACGGCATAGTTCCCGGATTCCAGATTACTCCGTCATCATTAATATAATAATACTTTCCGTTGGAATCTGCAGGAATATTATTATAACGGTACCTGGTAATTCGCAACAATTTTGCATCTTTATAAAAGCTATATCCTCCGCAGGTGTTGGAGATCAGTGAAAAGAAATCATTACTTCCCAGATAATTGATCCAGGGTAATGGTGTATGTGGTGTAGTGATAACATATTCTTTCGCCTTGTCGTCAAAATATCCGAATTTCATTGAAAAGCCTCCTTAAAAAGAATAAATAAACACTTGTGAAGAAAAGGCCGAAAACAGACTTGCGAAAACGAATACGTTCAGAATTTATATGTTTATTATATAGTTTAGATTGGATTTATCACAGTATAATTCAGTTTTTTCAAAAAAATCAACTACATTTTTAGCAGTCAAAATATTTCACAACTGTTATTTTAACTTCCGTAAGATCATCGCGAAACTTTTCGTTATATTAAAGCCTGTTTTTTGTGAAATTAATAAATTATTATAAATTCTTTTTTGTGCAACAGGGATAAATTATACAAATATAACAAAAATACTTGAATTTTATCTGAAAATAAAGTACGATTAGCTTGCGAAAACGTTTTAGAAACAAAAACAGAAAAGGCTGGACTATAATATGGTATCCATGAAAGACATCGCAAAACAATGTAACGTATCTGTTGCAAGCGTCAGCAAAGCACTTAATGGTTATTCGGATATCAGCGAAGAAACCCGACAGCTTATTTTGAAGACTGCATCAGAAATGGGATATCTTCCAAATTCCTCAGCCAGAGCACTAAAGACCAGACGCAGTTATAATCTTGGCGTACTTTTTGTAGACGAAGCCATGAGTGGCCTCACCCATGATTATTTCAATCATGTACTGGAAAGCTTTAAACGCACTGCCGAATCCAGAGGATATGACATCACTTTTACCAGCGGAAACCTCTCCGGTCAGCATCTCAGTTATTATGAGCACTGCCGTTACCGTGGAGTCGATGGAGTGGTGATCGCCTGTATCAATTTTTTTACAGAAGAGGTACAGCGCCTGGTACAATCCGAGATACCGGTAGTCACTATCGATCATGTATTTGATGGAAGAATTGCTGTTGTTTCCAACAACATTCAGGGAATGGAAGAACTTGTCTCTTATATTCTTGAACGGGGACACAGAAAGATTGCCTATATTCACGGAGAAGATTCCTCTGTCACACGAAACAGACTTGGAAGTTTTTACAGAACTCTCCAGAAAAAACGAATCGATATACCTGATGAATATATGCCAGTCATTCCTTATCGAGATGCAGAAGCTGCAGCAATAGCAACTTCAGAGCTTCTGGATCTGAAAGATCCTCCTACCTGTATCCTCTATCCGGATGACTTCTCCGCACTGGGTGGCATCAATGAAATCCACGAACGTGGACTTCGAATACCAGATGATATTTCCATTGCAGGCTATGACGGACTTACTTTTGCACGCATCCTGGAGCCACGGCTGACAACTCTGTGTCAGGACACAGAAACGATTGGACGGCTTGCCGCACAGAAGCTGATTGATCTTATCGAAAATCCTAAAACAACGATCATCGATAAATTCACCGTTGATGGAAGACTTTTCCCCGGTGCATCAGTCAGAAATCTGGCAAAATAAGAAAATCTTCAGTATCTTCACAGTTGGTGGACTGCTGAAAAGTTACAATCAACCCAAAACAATTATCACAAGGAGGTAATAACATGATGAAGAGAAAAGCTATGGCAATTACATTAACAGCAGCTATGCTTGCCGGTCTTACAGCAGTTCCAACATGGGCTGAAGATGCAGCCGCTGACGAAGGTAAAGTTTTAAACATTTATTGCTGGAATGAAGAATTCAAATCCCGTCTGACTGACCACTATCCCGGATATGAAGAAGTTGACGGAACTCATGGCAAGATCGGAGATGTTGATGTTGTATGGAACATTACTCCTTCTGATGACAATGCATATCAGAATAATCTGGATGAGACTCTTCTGAAACAGGCTGATGCAGCAGCAGATGACAAAATCGATCTCTTCCTTGTTGAAGCCGATTATGCACTGAAATATGTAAATACAGATTATACAATGTCTGTGGCAGATCTGGGAATCACAGATGAGGAAGTTGCAGACCAGTATCAGTACACCAAAGATGTTATGACAGATTCGGATGGCAACTTAAAAGGTCTTTCCTGGCAGGGCTGCCGGGTGCTATGATCTACAGAAGAGATATTGCAAAAGAAGTATTCGGAAGCGATGATCCGGCAGAGGTTCAGAAGAAAGTTGCAGACTGGGATACATTTAAGGCAACAGCCGAAGAGCTGAAGGAAAAAGGCTATCAGATGACTTCCACTGTAAATGATGCCTACCGTGTATTCTCTAATAATGTAACTTCCCCATGGGTTGTTGACGGAAAGATCACTGTTGATGACAATATCAAAAACTGGGTAGATATGTCCAAGGAAATGGTTGATGCCGGAGAAACAGCTACCTATGAATTGTGGAGCGATGACTGGAGCAAGGGCTTCTTCAAAGACAGCAATGTATTCTCATATTTCGGACCTGCATGGTTCATCGACTTCTCCATGAGTGCTGACCAGGATGGTTCAGTTGGTAAAGATGGCGGCTGGGCTGCAACAGAAGGACCACAGGGCTTCTACTGGGGCGGAACATGGATCACAGCAGCTACAGGCACAGACAATCCTACACTGGTTGCTGATATCATGAGACGATGACAACTAACGTTGACGTTATGAAAGAAATCGTTACTGCTGATAATGACTTCGTAAACAATAAACCTGCCATGGAAGAAATGGCTAAAGATGAGAACTACGGCGATGCAGTTCTTGGTGGACAGAATCCTCTGGCTATGTTCTGTGCAGGCGCTGATAAGATCGATCTGAGTAACATGAGCATCTATGATCAGGGTTGCAACGAAGAATTCCAGAATGCCATGAAGAACTACTTCGAAGGCAACGCATCTTATGATGAAGCTCTCGACCTGTTCTATAAGGCAGTTGTAGAAAAATATCCGGAACTTTCCTATTAATTAAACAGCAATTAAACAGTAAAACCTGTGTGCCTGCCTGACCATCAGGCAGGCACACTTTGAATTACAGCAGACTATGGAGGAAGATAATGGCAAAGAATAATAACCATAAAGCGGTCAGCTATAACAAATGGGGATATATCTTCCTGATACCATTTGTAGTAGTATATCTCATATTCCAGCTCGTTCCGCTTATCAGTACAATTTATAACAGTTTCTTTGAAAATTACAGATCTGGATTAACGCAGATAGGACCGAATTTTGTGGGACTTGCCAATTATGCAAAGCTCTTTCAGGGTGGCGATATCTGGATTTATTTTAAAAACACAATGATCATGTGGGTAATGGGATTTATCCCACAGATCCTGGTTTCCCTGCTCCTGGCTGCCTGGTTCTCCAATCCAAGCCTCCGGCTTAAGGGACAGCGCTTCTTCAAAACAGTTATTTATCTGCCAAACCTGATCATGGCATCCGCCTTTGCAATGTTATTCTTTACCTTATTTGCAGACGGCGGTCCCATCAATGCAATGCTGATGCAGTCAGGAATACTGAAACAGGCATATTCCTTTTTCAGCCATGCCTGGAGTGCCAGAACCCTTGTTGCAGTCCTGAACTTCCTGATGTGGTTCGGAAATACAACTATTCTTCTTATGGCAGGTATGATGGGAATTGACTCCTCGCTTTACGAGGCAGCTGAAGTAGACGGTGCAACTTCCTCACAGATTTTCAGAAAGATCACTCTTCCACTCCTTCGTCCAATCCTGATCTATGTTATGATCACATCCCTGATCGGCGGCATGCAGATGTTCGATGTACCTCAGATCCTGACAAACGGAACCGGCGACCCCATGCGTTCCACTATGACACTGATCATGTTCCTGAACAAGCATCTGTTCAGCAAGAACTACGGAATGGGTGGTGCATTATCCGTATTCCTGTTCATTATCACAGGAGTGCTCAGCCTGATCGTATTCCGCTTTAACAAGATAAAAGACTGATGGAGGTGAGAAGAATGAATGAAAAAAACTCCAAAAATAAAAAAGGAATGAGCATGAAAGGTCAGCGTACTCTTGCCTATATCGTACTGATCATCATTTCCTTCTTCTGCCTGTTCTGGTTTTATGTACTGTTTATCAATGCCACCAGATCTAATGGCGCACTGAAAAAGGGATTCACAGCCATTCCCGGAGGACATCTCATTGAGAACTGGAAAAATCTTCTCGCAGGAACACTCCCTGTATGGAATGGTATGTTCAACAGTATTTTCATTGCTACCTGCTCCGCTGTTTTATGTACCTATTTTTCAACAATGACTGCTTACGCTATCCATGCATACAATTTTAAAGCAAAAAAAATTTATGTTTACATTTATCCTTGCAGTCATGATGATCCCAACTCAGGTAACTGCTCTTGGATTCCTTCAGCTGTTGGGAAAAATAGGTCTGGACGACTCCTTTGTCCCACTGATCGTTCCAAGTATTGCTGCTCCTGTTACTTTCTTCTATATGAAACAGTACATGGAAAGCAACCTTCCTCTGGAGCTTGTGGAAGCAGCACGTATTGACGGTTCCGGTGAATTTAATACCTTTAACAAAATCGTATTCCCGCTTATGAAACCGGCTATCGCTGTGCAGGCAATTTTTACCTTTGTACAGAGCTGGAATAATTACTTCATTCCGGCGCTGGTCCTTCACTCAGATAAAAAGAAAACACTTCCCGTACTGATTGCACAGCTTCGAAGTGCAGACTTCCTGAAGTTTGACATGGGACAGGTGTATGTAATGATCGCCTTTTCCATCTTCCCGGTCATCATTGTTTACATTCTTCTTTCCAGATTCATTGTAGAAGGTGTTTCCGCAGGTGCGGTTAAGGGTTAGATGCTGATACAACAAAAGCTGTCTGTTCCGGATGCAAATACATCCGGAATCCAGACAGCTTTTTTAATTATTTGCAGTACTGTTCTGTAATGATGTTACTATTTACAGCTCAGAGTTTTATTTTCTTAAATCTCAGCCAGTTTCAGCAGATCCGGGATCTTGGATTCCCAGCCAAGTGCCATGATATGTACACCCTGACAGTATGGCTTACACTCTTTGATAATACGTGCAGCGATCTCAACACCTGTGATACCTGCTTTTGTCTTTTCTTTGTCTGCTTTCAGTTCCTCGAGCATTTCGTCCGGAACATGAATACCGGCAACATTATTGTTCATGAATTTAGCCATTCCGGCGGACTTAGGAATAATGATACCAACCTGTACAGGTTTTCCGAACTGTTTTGCTTTTTCCATGAATTTGATGAATTTCTCCGGCTCAAATACTGCCTGTGTCTGGAAGTACTCTGCACCTGCAGCTACTTTTCTTTCCATTTTTGCAAGCTGTGCGTCAACGGAATCGCTGCACGGAGATACAACAGCACCCTTGGAGAATTTCGGAGGCTCGCCAACCAGTTCGTTTCCACCAAGATCCACACCGGATTCCAGAAGCTTCACTGTGTGAAGAAGGGATACGGAGTCAAGGTCGAATACAGGTTTTGCCTGTGGGTGGTCACCCATCTTTGTATGGTCACCTGTAAGGCAGAGGATGTTGTCAATGCCCAGCATTGCAGCACTGAGAAGATCAGACTCCAGAGCGATACGGTTTCTGTCACGGCATGCAAGCTGGAAAATAGGATTCATGCCTGCATCCTTGAGAACCTTACACATTGCAAGAGATCCAAGACGCATAACAGAAGACTGGTTATCAGTTACGTTAACTGCATGAACATCCTTAAGGTATGTTTTTGCTTCTTCTACCAGCTCATCTACATGGATTCCTTTTGGCGGTCCTACTTCTGCAGAAACTACAAATTCACCACGGTCGAATAATTCTTTCATTTTCATTGTACATTGCTCCAATCATTATAATCTATTTTAATTCATCGTCTGTTGCAAAGTTATGAATCTGTGTCGGACATTTCAGCGCGTCAAGGCGTCCGATTTCTTTCAGACGTCTGTAGATGCGTTCCCATCCACATTCCATCTCGCTGTCCACTTCACATTTACCGTTCTTGGAACCACCGCACTGGCCGTTCACAAGGCTCTTTGAACATGCTGTGATCGGGCAGATCCCGCCTGTCAGGTTCAGGTAGCATTCACCGCACTGGTCACATTTGTACTCTAACGGTGTCACGCCCTGGAAACCAGGTACCGGGTATGTATCGCAGGCTGCACAGACCATCTTGTCTTCCAGATATTCTGAAACGGTCTGTACACCAACACCGCAGGAGAATACCAGAACCAGATCTGCTTCCTGGATCTTGCTCATATGTTTCTTAAGACGTAATTCCATATTTTCCGGATTACAGATGTAATCAGTTGTCATGATTCCTGTCACATTTCCTTCAGCAGCAAGTTCCTTCTGAAGTCGGGCAGCTTCTTTTTCCGGAAAACGAACTTCTTTACATCCATGACAGTTGATAATGAAAACTTTCTTTCCGGCTGTCAGTGATGTAATTGCTTCTTTTGCTTTTAACTGGGTAATCAACATATTACTTCATCCCCCTTACTGCATTTTTTCCGGCTTTGATACTGTTAATGATCGGAATCTTGGAAGAACAGATATACTGACAGCATCTGCACTCAACACAATCCATAACGTTCATGTCTTTCATGCCCTGCCAGTTCTCGTCTTTCGCATATTTCACGAAATACAGAGGTGAAAGTTCCATCGGACAGACATCTACACAACGTCCGCACTTGATACACGGCTGTTCTTTTGTCTCATCCGGTTCAACGGCAATGATACCATTGGAGCCTTTCATCATCGGTACATCCAGTGTGTTCAGAGGGAATCCCATCATTGGTCCGCCCATCTTAACCAGAACATCGTCATCTGTAAATCCGCCGCAGTAATCGATCAGCTCTCTTACGCTTGTACCGATCTTGATAACGAAGTTTCCAGGATTCTTGATCTTCTCGCCTGTTACTGTAGCAACACGCTCAACCAGAGGCATTCCTGTCTGGATCGCATCGGAGATTGCTTTTACTGTACTGATATTATCTACAACAACGCCGACATCTGCCGGAAGACCGCCGCTTGGAACAATTCTTCCCATAACGCGCTTGATGAGAGTTTTCTCAGCACCCTGCGGGTATTTGGTTTTTGCAACAAATACTTCCATGTTTCCGATGTCAGCAACTTTTTTCTGCATTAATTCAATGGCATCCGGCTTATTATCCTCGATAACGATGATACCTTTTTCGGCACCTGTTGTCTTGAGGACTGCTTTCAGACCAAAAATAATGTCATCTGCATACTCAAGGAGTACTCTGTGGTCTGCTGTTAACAGAGGCTCACATTCACATCCGTTGAGAAGGATGGTATCTACCGGTTTTGCAGGTTTAAGTTTGACACAGGTCGGGAAACCTGCACCGCCCATACCAACGATTCCGGCTTCACGGATGATATCAATGATCTCATCCGGAGTAAGATTGTCAAGATCACCATGTGGCTGTACGGATTCGTGCAGAGTATTTTTTCCATCCGATTCAATGACAACAGCCATCACTTCGCTTCCACGTGTGCCATGCATACGCGGTTCAACAGCAACTACGGTTCCGCTTACGCTGGAATGTACCGGAGCACTGATAAATCCGGCAGCTTCACCGATCTTCTGACCAACTTTTACAGTGTCACCAACCTGAACGATCGGATTGGCCGGTGCGCCCAGATGCTGTGACATGGAGATTACAACTGTCTTCGGATCCGGGAATTTCTTCAGAGCGATATGCTCACTGAATTCCTTGCGTTCTGACGGATGAACACCGCCGTAATATCCGTCCAGTCTGTCTTCTCTAATGGACTTCACATAGTCGTTGATCACTTTGAAATTAACTTTGGAGAAATCACGAACCTGTACAGGCTGGTTTAAGAATTCTTCCAGACGTCCCTGTTTTGCAAGTCTCTGGTAAATCTTCTCCCATGCACAGTCTTTATTCGGATCTACTTCGCATTTTCCATTCTTTGCTCCACCGCACTGTCCATTGACAAGACTCTTTGAACAGTCAACGATCGGACAGACACCTCCGGTAATGTTCAGATAACACTGCGCACATGCGTCACAGCTCTTCTTGGTAAGTGCCATGCCATGATGACCTCTGTAGTTAAGGGTGTTGCTTGCAGCAACTACCGGCTTACCTGCCAGATCCGCAACGGTCTGAATACCAAGGCCACAGGAAATTACTACTACATTCTCTGTACCTTCCGGAATCAGATCCTGTAATTTTCTTTCTGTGTGCATCTTGTTGCATAAGAAATCAAATTTTGCACTGCCTGTAACATTCTTTCCCTGATCTGCAGCGAATTTCAGAAATTCGTCACAATCCGGTTCGTCAACAGTTTCAAATTCTTTGAAACATTTGTTGCAGGCAATCACAAACAGGTTGTCCTTACCGTCAAGCACTGATGCAAGTTCATCACTGCTTTTCAGTTTGTACTTAGTATAGTTTTCCAATTGCTCACCTTCCTCACGATAAAATTTTATCCTTATGATATCTGTTCTTATCCGTTCCCTCCATCTCTGCACTCAAAAAAGGCTAATAAAACCAGATAAATAAGTTCAATACATATACCTTATTAAATGTAACATAAAATGCACATTTTATCCAGTTTTATTAGCAAATTTTATAAATTTCTTCTATGATTTCATCCTAAAATTCTATGAAGTGCAGATATTTGTACTGTAAAAGATATGAAATTAGCAAATTGTATACAATATACCACATTCTATAGCAACTATGACGATTCAGCACCTTCACACAGTTACGCTCTCAAACTCAAATCTTTAGAAATCGCCTTCGGTGATGGTATAGTGTTACTGTTCACTCCATTCACAGTAACTTAGCCAAAATTCATTCTCTTTTTTATGAACACTCCTGATAATCCTCTCTCACAGTACTTGTATCATGAGTTAAGACGCTGTCCGCAATATTCACAATTGCTCAGACGTCCTTTTATTACCTGATTCTTTGCACCGCAGCTGGTACAGGTAACTGTAATATAAATCTTTTCATTTACACATCTGTTTGGTGCAGTAATCATAATATAATTTCCTTCTCTGTCTATCTGGATATTCCGGATATATCCCCTGGCAATAAATTTTTCCAGTTTTTTTACTGCGCCTTTTCCCAGTTCCTGCTCAAGTTTCTCAAATGAGACCGTATTCTGGGCATAAGATTCAAACCAGCAGGCAATTTCCCTGGCTTTTTTCTTCCGTAATGCTTTCTGAACTTCCCTGAAAGTCGGATATAAAAATAACAAACAGAGCAGAATCTCTGTTGCTGCCATTCCCCAGCGTCCTTCACCAATATACTTCTCCGATGCACCAATGGCTCCCAGGGATAAAAGTATGCAGAAGCCACAAAGAACCCACTTCAGTTTTCCCAGCACTCCTGCTTTTTTATTTTTTTTCTGTCAAAAAATCGTTCATGTCTGTTTCCTCTCTTATCAAGCGGATATTTACACTCCGCTTCGCTTTCTGCTCATAACAGAATAACTTCGCAGTTTATCAGCTTGCTATTTTAACGTAGTTACGATTAGCTTACTTTCCAGTGCAGCCGCTATCAGATCTTCTTTACAGCTGTATCCTGCCCTGGCGATCATTTCCTGAAAATTCCATCTCACCCCGGAGGTAGAACATTTCATTTCCCGCGCAATCTCTGAATATGACATTCCACGGATATACAGGCGAAGCATCTCAAGCTGCCTGGGACTGATATCGCCGCTTGTGATCCAGTTAAGCTCCACCTTCGGTGTCACATCCGGAAATACATGCTCACCATTTAAGGTTCTGTGGATCACACTTCGTATTTCCTCTTCCCCGTGATCCTTATACCAGAGACTGTCTGCACATCCACACCTTGCCCTCTCCAGTACCTTGGGATCGATCAGGGAAGTAACGATCAATACCTTTGTATAGGGATACTTCTCCCTGATTTCTTTTCCGGCACTGAGTCCATCATGATTATGAAACGTCTGCACATCCATGATCACAAGATCAATTGCCGAATAATCACAGATTTTTACAGCTTCACGTGCATCCGAAACCGTCTGGACATGTCGGAATTCCGGCTCCTGCATAATAATATATTCAAAATACTTCTGCATGATCTTCTGATCTTCTACTATCAGTATCCGTACCATCGAATCCCATCCTTCTGTCAGTGGCATTTTCAATATCAGACAAAACTCAGGGGAAAAAGAAACCTGCATCCTGCATTTTCCTGATTCAGCTGCCTTTCTCAGTGCAGATAAACCACCGCCTTCTTCCGCATTTTTGTCAGGCACCTCTCCATCATTGGTAATCTGAACAGTATATTCATCTGCATTTTTGTCTATCTTCACCCAAACAGTACTGCCATGAGCATGTCTGGCACAGTTTGTCACACATTCACGGATTGCCCTGTCTGTCAGCAGCCTGTAAGATGGATGCATGGGAAAGTTCCCACTGATCTGAACTGAAATTCCAAGCTCTTCTGCATGTCTGATCGTATCCTTATATACTTCTTCCATACTCTCAACAACAGAACCGGTAAGAATATAAACCAGATGTTTCAATACAGACAACTGTTTATCCATTTTATCCGGATCTTCTTTCCTTTCCAATATTCTGCGTATTGACAGAAGGCTTCGTCCAAAATTGTCATGAACCTGCATTTTCATGACAAGCGTCTCCTGCTCTCTGATTTTATCTCCGATTTTTTCGTACATTTCCTCCAGCTTATGATTCAGGATTTCCAGCTTTTCATTGTTTGCCCTGATTTTTCACCATTGTAATAAATTTCTGATACATTAACTGCCACTGTCTGCAGATATCCTGCACAATCCGGCTCCTGCAGACTATATTCCTGAAACATCCAGACGGAACCATCAGGAAAATAAAACACATTACTGTCTTTGCTCAATCTGCAAAGACTTCCGATTCAGGTTCCCCACTCATTGTTTTCCTTAATGCGTCATAATCCTGCAGATAAGAACCTGTCATGATTCTGCTCAGCTCCTGCATCTTGGTATTACACAAAACAATCCTTCCAAGAGGATCCGAAAAACAGACTCCACAGGGAACGTCATTCACAGCCTCGTTCACAGACCAGTAAGACAGAGAATGATAATATCTGCGTCTCTCGCTCTGGATTGCCCAACAAAGATAAAGCAATAATCCTATAACCACCGTCATGAAAACACTGACCGGATAACCCTGAAGCATTGGCTGATAGGAACTTTCTCCCAGGCAATATCTGTGATCATTCATCAGAGCGCCCATGAACATGAAGGAAACTACAAAGACAGCCACTACCGTTACGATTTTCTTTTTCCCGGAAAAGCAGGTGATTCTTACCAGCAGGAGGATTAATTCCAGAATCATGCAGATTTCAAGAAGAATCATCAGAACATTCTGTATTGCCATACTGCATTCCACAAAACTGATCATCTTCCGCCTCTCTTTCTGAAGACGATACAACTAATAAACCATTCGTTTCATCTTCCTGCTGCACTTTTAATTCCGGCCTTTCCGATATGAATCCACGCAGATCCGCCTCTGATACAATATGAACTGAAACCCGCAAGGCATCATCAATCTGCGACACACGGTAAAAAACAGACTGCATGGTATCAACCAATCGTTCCACAAGCCATTCAAAGATGTCATAGCATTTTAGTATATCATCTGCATTCAGCCGCACATCCACATTTTCCACGTAGTAAGCAGCCCGAATCCTGCATAATTTTAAGCTGTCACAGGATTCTGCCAGGCTTTGTCTGAGATCTTCCATTGTAAGCAGATTTCCATCTGATGCATATTGTGTCAGCACCAGATTCTTTCTCCGCTTCAAATACGTACCAACAACTACAATTTTACCGAGAATCCAATCATATTGTTCCCTTGATTCTGTCCGTTCCAGCTCATCCATAAACTGTGACAGCAATTCCAGCTGACCGGCAGTCTGATTCTGTATCATATTTAACAGACGGTTCTGTTCTTCTGTCTTTCTCCGCTCAGCCTCTTTCTGATAAGCTTTCTGTAACAGACGGTTTCTGGCAGTCAGTTCCTCCTGCTGTTCCCGAATATCCTGATACTGATCCAGCAGTACCGAAATATCCTCTGACCAAAACAAATGTCCTCCCCTTATAGGAATATGGTTGATCCGGATTCCCTGTTCCTGTACTGATGATCTGTCTATTATGATTTTACGCAGTTCAGGCGACAACTCGGGAAAATCGCCGGAATGATAATAGCGCAGAAAAGAATAATCTGTAATCTCTGCATCCAGTCCTCCGGAAGTCTGGAATAATTCAAAATATCGATTATTGGTCTGTATCAATCCACATAATATACAACCCTGAAAAATTGCTGCCATTAAAAGGCAGCACACTGCCGTCATATCCCCTGCAATGATTTTGATGAAAGGCAGGCGGAGTATATTTCCGATATTCCATCCCAGAAGTAATATTCCCGGAATCACCGGCAGCCAGAACTGTTTCTTTCCCGGAATTCTGCTTTTTCTGATCAGAATGATTTCCATCCCTGTCAGACAGATCAAGATCCATCCCTGAATCACCATAAAAACAATACCATAGCTGTAATCTTTATCCGAAAATGGGGGCTGTTTGGAAAAACGAAATACCAGCTGATGCAAATCATTTGTAAAAACACTTACGATCAATATCGCTGCCACGGTCAATAAAATTATAACCTTTCTGACCGTTTTCTCTTCCTCCTTTTCGCCCAAAAACATTGCTGCTGCCAAACCCAGAACCGGAATCAGGATCATGGGAATATAATATAGATACCAGCAGATATGTTCTCCAAGAGGATCATGAAAAATATGAAATTTTACTGTCCGCACAAAGAACCAGAATACCATCAGACAGCCAATTGCAGTCAGGCATCTGCGCGTTTTTTTATGTACTACATGTTTTCTCAGATAAATCACCCAGGCACAGTACATTCCCAGATAAATACAGCTACGACACTGATCTGCCAGATTTCTCATAAAAACATTTTCCGTTCTCACCTGCCTGCAGAAATAAGCCAACAACACACTTATCAGAATCACTCCATATGACAGAGTCCTCTTTTTACTGTATGTCATGAAAGTTCCTCTCTTACCAGAGCGGGTTTGAAAAATGCTTTACGCAAGATGTGCGTCACAATTTGCAGGAATGATTTTTCAAATACGCTCTAATCCATTTTTGTAATAATTATACTATAAAGCACCATTTTGTCATATAGTTTTTAGAGAAATCATCTATTTTCAGAGTTTTTTATCACAAACAGAGTGAACAATTATGTCCACTCTGTTTAATCATTACTTAAAACGGTCTTGGCTGACCACAGTATTCACAAAACTTTCCGGTATTCTCTGCACCGCACTGGCATTTCCACGAACTGTTATTCTGTTGCATTCCTCCGGTCATGTTCGTTTCTGACATTCCCGTCTGCTGCATTCCTCCGTTCATGTTCATTCCCGGCATCCCAGACTGCATCCCTCCGTTCATATTCATTCCGGGCATCCCAGACTGCATCCCTCCGTTCATATTCATTCCGGGCATCCCGGCTGCATCCCGGCTGCATTTGGTGTCAGTGCCGCAATAATCTGATATGCGGTCTGCTCCACTTCCATCAGTTCTCTTCTTTTGTCACTGCTTATGGAAAAAGTATTCAGGCGAAAATCCATATCATCAAACCACTGAGTTCTCACTTTAATACGCATAGTATAATCAAATTCATATTTATATACCGGCGGCTGATAACTTACAGTTTCTCCATCCTTTGTATATGTTTCCTCTTGCTGCTGTTGGTCTACATCAACCCTGCACTGTACAATGGCTGATAAAGGAACTATGTCCGGGTTTTCATTAACATCCAGTTTCCGCGCAACAGTAAAATTCCCCTTATTATCATCAATAAAAACATTGTAATTTCTGGTATTGATCTGACGGGTTATATAAAAATCCATTACCGCTTTTTTGTTTTTTTCACGATATTCCAGCTGACGTTTGATATCCTCTACTGTACTGTGCCGCCGCTCCTCAAACCATGGTGATAATTTTTTCGCACAATCCTTACACAGATTTCCGTCATCCAGCTTTCGATTTCCCAATAAACCAATTTTCTCCCCGCAGATGTCACAGATTTTCTTATCAAATAATCCCATACCCTATCCTCCTTTTTTATCTGAAATCCCATATTGCCGCACCGGAATGGTGCGGCAGTATTTTACCTTATTCTGTAACAATTATTTTTTCAAAATATGTCTTTACGGAAAAATCATCTTCACCTGTTTCAGAATCATCTGTTTCTTCGCCGTCATCAGATTCCTCTGCATCATCTTCTGCTATCAAACACAGTTTTCCATCATCCAGTAAATTGAACTTCATATTATCAAGACTGAAAAACATAGTTCCTGCCTCATCCTCTGTTACAGCCTTTAATACCAGTGCGTTTCCTTCCACGTCGCCCTGAAGTTCTACTTTTGTCTCTTCTCCGCTCTCTATTAAGATAATTTCAGCCTTTCCGTCTTCCACAGACATACTCATTTCAAATCCTGTAAAGTCAGCATTAACCGGCATCTGCATTCCAAATGTTTCCATCAGAGTACAGCTCCATTCTCCTTCAAAATCCTTCATAGTTGGATTTTCTACCGGTTTGCCCGGTACATAAGGCTCATACTCTTCCTTTTCCTGACTCAGGATCATTGTCGTTCCATCTGCTGTTAAGGTTATCTTACCGTCCTTGTACTCGCATTCCCCTGTCTGATCATTATGAGTCATCAAAATTTTATCATTTTCTATTTTCCACTCTGATTCATCTACTTCAGGCTCTTCCCCATAAACAGAACTTGTTGTTTCCATTTTACCGTCTTCTTTAATGTCCACGGTCACTTCCATTCCCATTGCCCCCGGATGAAAGGATGCACCTTCGCCCATAGAAAGCTCATTTACATACCAGGTTCCAATAACATCCTTTTCTTCAAGGGCATAAACACTTACGCTCATAAAGCCTGCCATTAAGACTCCTACTGTTCCTGCCATCCACAACCTCATTTTTTTACTCATACAAACATCTCCTTTCTTTTTTAATGTACTCCTCGGACTCTTTTTTACTTAATTTTGTGAGAAGATTTTTTGTTTATCTACATTATACGTGAACGCTCAGATATTTACACTAGCACTTCTGACAGTATGCATGTAATTTTTTGGATAAATTAAAACCTGCTGAAAAGTTTTTAACTCTTCTCAGCAGGTTCATTAAAATACTTTCTGTTTTGGCGCATTCTCTCCAGATTTTCCAGAATTATATCTACACTGATTGGTTTGGCAATATGAGCGTTCATACCCGCTTTGATTGCTTTTTACGGTCTTCTTCAAAAGCATTGGCAGTCATCGCAATTTTTGAATAGGACCTGCTGATTGCGGGAATACTTTTTTATTTCCAGTCAGAAGCAAGGCATACAGGTACCGGATCCTGAATTTCCATTCTGTCAGGTTCTACTAGGCAGTCATAGGCCAAAATATGCACTCCTGCCCTTTCCGCTTCCTGTAATGTTTCTCCAAATTCCCGATGAGTCTCCCAGTTGGGCTCAAACCTGTCAACTCCCTTCATCTGGATCACCAGAAGCAGATAGGCTTCGTATCCTCCTGCATACAATGGATCAGCTCTTTCAGATGCTTCACACCTCTTTCTGTAGGTGCATCAGGAAATCGTGCTATATTGTCAGATTCCAGAGTGACACCTTCACTTCTATAAATGCCTTACG
>ENA-OQAN01000563-OQAN01000563.1-human-gut-metagenome-genome-assembly--contig:-NODE-563-length-19365-cov-1.766608_pt1 | contig 19365 bp, 26 predicted proteins | sample MGYA00242735_ERZ504527 | MGnify/ENA primary metagenome ERZ504527 (study PRJEB26092, sample SAMD00036230) | human gut metagenome | host: Homo sapiens | study: EMG produced TPA metagenomics assembly of... | reverse complement strand
ATACTTGCATCAACGCGGTAGAGATTGCGAAAATTATTGAGGATGCCGGAGGAAAAAGCGGTGGACGGTTCATGGAAGAACGAGAGCGCAGTTTTATTCCGGAAAAGCAGACTGGGATATTATCCGTCAGGTGAAAGAGGCGGTATCCATTCCGGTTATCGGAAATGGAGACGTTGTCTCAGGAGAAAGTGCAATTGCGATTCAAAAAGAGACAGGCTGTGATGGCGTGATGATCGGAAGGGGAGCACAGGGAAATCCGTGGATTTTTTCAGAACTTTTGGAATATGAGCGAACCGGAAAGATGCCGTTACGTCCGAGTGTGGAAGCGATTAAGAAGATGATGATTCGTCATGCACAACTTCAGATGCAATATAAGGGAGAATATCTCGGAATCCGCGAGATGAGAAAACATGTATCGTGGTATACAAGTGGACTTCCAAACTCAGCAAAACTGCGAGACGAGATTAATCGGGTAGAGAGTTATGAGGAATTGGAGCAATTATTGGAAGAAAGACTGAAAGAAGAGATTTGATCAGTGGAGTTGTATAAAATATCCTGTAGATGTGAAATAAAACATTTGTACAGGATATTTTTTTTGTTTCTTTTCTTGTAGACAAATATTAGTGTGATGATTATAATAGAAATAAGTATGAAACAAGAAGATAATTGTTTGATTTTATACAAACTTGTTTGCTCGTATTGTGCTTAAAGTAAATTTGGGAGGAAAGAATATGAAAAAGAGAAGAAGAAGTTTTAGCGTTGTTGCTCGCTGCGACTTTGACATTCAGCAGTTTTTCGGGAATAGCCATGGCGAAATCAGAGACAAGACCTGCGAATGGAACAACAAAAGAGCAACCGTTTTGGAGTGGAACAGGGGGAAGTGATAAATTCCGTATTCCTTGTTTGGTATCTTTGAATGATGGAACGGTCGTAGCAGGATGTGATGCCAGATGGACAACTTACGCAGATGGAGGGGGATTGGATACAATTGTATCTTATTCCAAGGACAAAGGAGACAACTGGAATTACACATTTGCAAACTATTTAGGGGATAACGGCAATGTTTGGAACAATGCATCAACAGCGTTTATCGATCCGGCAATGGCAACAGACGGGGAAAATGTCTACATGATTGCGGATCTTTATCCAGCTGGATATGCATTAAATGGTGCAAAAGCATCTCCGGTTCCGGGAAAGAGTCATGATGCGAAAGGAAATATTCTTTTGGCAGATGCAAAGAACTGGAGCGATGTGTGGGGAACAGAGCGTACACAAGCTTCCAATTATACATATCACTTAGAAAAGAATAAAAAGAAAGATGCAGAATCTGCATATTTAATCAAAGATGCAGACGGAAATACTGTAGATGGATATACTGTAGATGCATATTTTAATGTGGAAGGGAATGGTGTAGATACCAATCTTTTTGAGGCAGAGTCACCGTTTCAGGTATGGCCGACTGATTATCTGTATCTGACATCTTCTGCAGATGGCGGAAAAACATGGTCTGAGCCTTCGATTTTGAATTTGAGAAAAGACTCTGAACAGTCACTTTTAGTGGGTCCGGGACGTGGAATGGTTACATCCACAGGAAGAATCGTATTTACTGCATATGAGTTTACAAAAGGTGACAAGAATAGTGCTGCTATTTATTCTGATGACAAAGGAAAGACATGGAAACGAGGTGCATCTGTGTCCGATTGGAGTTCAGAGGCAGTTGTGACAGAGGCTGATGATAAGTTGTACATGTTTACCCGTCATGGCGGATATTATGTATCTGACAATTTTGGAGAGACGTGGTCTCCTAAGAAAGAGATGGGTATTTCCTATAATCTGAACTGTCAGCTGACAGCGGTTACTTATCCAGAGAAAATCGACGGAAAGACAGCAATTTTATTTGCGGCACCATCTAATACAGGAAGTCGTTCAGCAGGAAAGATTTTTGTAGGGCTTGTGCAGGAAGACGGTTCTATCAAGTGGGAATATGACTATAGCATTAACGGATCTGCATACTACGCATATTCTTGTCTGACAGTATTGCCGGACGGAACAGTTGGACTTCTCTACGAAAATGCAGATACACAGTTGACATATAAGAATTTATATATCAATGATATTGCGAAGGGTGCGGCAATCGGAAATATCTGGTGTACAGATGGAGAGGGAAAAACAGTGGCAGATGTCACGATGAAATCCGGTGAGAGCAAAGAATTTACAGTAAACGGTATGGAAGACGGCGCAGAGGTAACTGTATCTTCAGATGACAAGGGAGTTGTCGAAGCTTTATATGCAGACGGAAAACTTACAGTGACTTCAAAAGAAGTGGAAGGTCTGGAGAGAGCAGTTGTGACATTGAAATCCGGCAATGCATCTACAAAAATCAGAGTGACGGTGACAGATTCTGAAAACTATGAGATAGTGGATCTCAGAATCGGAGATACAAAAACTTATGTAGATAAGACTGGAAACTACGCTGACAGCAGTTAGAAGGATTGGATAAGACAATTGCAGAAGTGGAACTGAAAGGGGAAGATTCTCAGACAGTTGAGACACAAGTGAAAGCGCAGCTTGCAACAGCTCAGGCTAATTTTGACGGTGAGAAAAAGTCATTAGACAGCTGTCTGTTTACATTTGACAAAGTTGAGAATAAAGATAACACATATAAAATTTCTGCACAGGCAGGAGATGCGAAAGTATATGTAAATCATAAGACAGCGCCTTCTAAGTGTGTATGTACAACAACAGAAACAGAAATTTTGTTAGAACAAAAGGCAGATGGAACGGTTGCATTGAAAGATCTATCTTCCGGAGCGACTGGTTCATATTTGTATTTTTGGAAGGCAGATAATTCTAAATTGCATTTTGACAGAAATAGCAGTGCTGATGCAAACTGTCAATTAGAACTGTGGAAAAAAGCAGGCAAAGCAAGTGAAGAATCAGAACTTCCGGGATATGAGAAAGTGACAGAGATTGCTCAGATTACAAACGGTGGACAGTATCTGATTGCAGCGAAAGCGAACGACGGAAGCTATTATGTAGTGAATCCGGCTTCTGGCTCTAATAATTTTGACCATGTAGCGAAAGTAATCAAAGAGCAGGTAGAAGTAAAACCGGAGGCAGCAGTGCAACTCGGAAACGATGCACAGTTTAACGGAGAGAAAAAGAGAATCAGCGAATGTCTGTTTACATTTGACAAACAGGATGATGGAAAATTCATCGTTTCATCTACAACAGCGGACAATCAGACAGTATATTTGACACCGAAGATGGCAACTTCTGCTGCAACACCGCTTACAACAACTCGTGCGGCGATTGAGGTGGCGAAAGGAAGCAAGGATTTACATTTACGCAGACAGAAGGAGGAACAAGGGGAGGAGTCCTGTTCTTCTGGAAAGACAATGAAGCAAAATTACACTTTGACAGAAATAGTACTGTAGATGCAAACGGCAGATGCGACTTTGAGATTTACAAACAATCAGAGAATGCATCTGACAGTGGAATCGCAGGATACGAAAAAGTAACGGAGTTGACAGAAATCACAGATAATGGGAAATATCTGATTGTGGCAAAGGCTAATAATGGAAGTAATTACCTGTTAAATCCGGCACAGGGAAATGACAAATATAGCTATGTTGCTAAAGTGACAGGCGAGATGTACGAAGGTGAGACAACAACTGCGAATACAGAAATTGCGATTACCGGAAAAGCAGAAGGCCAGACAGCTGTTACAATCGGAGATGTGACTTACTACATTTTTGTGGAGAATGATGTAAAAGAAGTGACATTGAAAATAGGTGAGACATACAATGTTCCTGGAAAGATTGTAAAAGAAAGCGGAGATGTAAGTGGTATCACAAAAGAAGAGCGCAGTGATATGCTCCTTACAAGGCAATTACAAAAGTGAAGAAGGAACATATCTGTTCGGAAGCAATACACACATTATGCTAAATTCGGCAAGCACAGTGGCAGGAGATCCGAAAGGTCTTGGAATGTCATCTGCAAACTTTAACACAGGTGAATATAAAGATTCTATGTGGACGCTTAAGAAATCCGGAAATGGTTACACAATGCAGGATGCGAATGGAAAATATGTAAACATTTCAGGACAGAATGTAGAGCTGACAGATACGCCGCAGGTGCTTACAATTGGAGACAGCAAACATGGTGGATTTGCAGTGTCAAATGGTTCTAACTATTTGAATAACTGGTCAGGATCAAACAATAAAGTGGCTGCATGGAGCGCAGATGACAATGCATGGTATTTCTACAAAGCATCAGAAGGAAATGTGATTACAGCAAATGCGGCTGGAGAAGTAACTTTAGTTACAGAAGGAACAACTTATAAAATTACAATTAAAGGTACACAGGAATGCGATCATTCATATACATGGGAAGAGACAACAGCACCGACGTGTACAGAAAAAGGTGTGGAGACAGGAACATGTAGTAAATGTAATGGCACAACTACAAGAGAAATTGCAGCACTTGGACATGATTTTGGCGAGTGGACAGTAGAAAAAGAGGCAACTGAGACAGAAACAGGATTGGAAGTTCGTACTTGTAAGCGAGAAGGCTGTGATGTGAAGGAGACAAGAGAAATTCCGAAACTTCCGGTTGCACCAGAACAGTAGATAAATCAGCATTAGAGAAATATTACAATGAATGTTTGGCATATTACAAAGAGGCTGATTACACAGCTGACAGCTGGAAAGGATATCAGGCAGCAATGGCTAACGCAAAAGCTGTATTGGACGATGAAGATGCTACAGAGCAGGATGTAGAAGATGCGATTGTAGAAATCAAAGATGCGGTGGATGGTTTGAAACGAGTTCCGGATGTCACAAAACCAAACAATGACAAAAATGACAGCAACAACAATGATAACAGTAAGCCGGCAAAAACAGGTGATACAGCTTCAGCAGTTCCATTTATGTTAGGAATGGCAGGATGCCTTGGCGCAGCGGTTGAAGTTATCCGCAGAAGATTTGGAAAATAAAATATAACAGATCATAATTTAAGGTGAAGGGATGTCGAAGATGACATCCCTTTTGCTGAAGTTGAGATAAAAATTGACAAAAGATGACAGTGTGATACAATAGATTGGAAATGACAAATTTCATATAGCAATTTGCTAGGGGAGCCATGAGCTGAGAATCACACAGATGTGTGTTGACCCTCATTACTTGAACCGGTTAGTACCGGCGGAAGGAAGCAGTACCAAAGTGGTTCCTCCTGTAAAAAATTATTTTAGGAGGTTTTTTTATGTCATTTTTTGTATCAACAACAGAGGGTGGGTATCAACTCACCACAGCGGGATATGTTGCAGCTGCAGTGATTTTAATTGCATTGATTGTGCTTGCGACAGTTCTGGCAAAGAAAGAGAAAAAGGAAAAGAAGAAAATGGGGACAAAGCAGCTTGTGTTCTGTGCGATGGCAGTGGCACTTGCGATGGTGACATCTATGTTAAAGGTTTATTCTTTCCCATTTGGCGGTTCTATTACATTGTTCAGCATGTTGTTCATCTGCTTTGTAGGTTATGTGTATGGTCCGGCAACAGGAATTTTGACAGGAGCTGCATATGGTGTACTACAATTTATTATTGAGCCGTATATTTATTTTCCACTGCAGGTATTGGTTGACTATCCGCTCGCATTCGGGGCACTTGGATTGTCCGGAGTATTTGCAGAGTCCAAGCATGGACTGGTAAAAGGCTATCTGCTCGGTGTGTTTGGAAGATATGTATTTGCAGTCATTTCTGGATGGATTTTCTTTGGAGAATATGCCTGGGATGGATGGGGAGCGCTCCCATATTCCTTGGTATATAATGGATGCTACATATTTGCTGAGGCGGTGATTACAGTTATTATAATCTCTATTCCGGCAGTGTCAAAGGCATTGAAAAAAAGTAAAAATATCGGCAGTAAATGTATAGCTTTTCAAGCTGTCAAATATCTGCTATAATACATTTTGCGTTTATAAAATCAGAGCAGTGATCTGCTCTGGACTGGTTCGAAAACTTCCCAGAATAAAAAACTAAGGATTGAAAAGCAAAAAGGAAAAGAGTCCGGGCAGCCGGACTTTTTAGAGTGAGCCGTATCCTTGGAGATGCGGCTCTTTTTTACGCGAAAGGAGATTGGAGAATGAATGCAAAAAGAAAAATTATCATTGATTGTGACACGGGCATTGATGATGCCTTGGCACTGATGCTGGCACTTGCATCACCGGAGTTGGAAGTTATCGGAATCACAGCAGTCTGTGGAAATGTGCCGGTGGATATCGGTGTGGAAAATATCCGAAAGGTATTAAATGTCATGAATCGACTTGACATCCCGGTATACCGAGGGGAGGAAAAACCGTTAAGGCGGGAATATATCAGCGCTCAGGATACACATGGAATGGATGGTCTTGGGGAAAGTGGATACGAGAATGTGCCGGGGAGCGCGCAAGAAAAAGATGCAGTGAGTTACATTACAGACACTTTAAGAGAGAAACAAGGTGTTTCAATTATCGCCATTGGTCCCCTGACAAATATTGCGAAAGCACTGCAGAAAGATCTGGAGGCATTTGAACAACTGGACGAATTTGTCTCGATGGGAGGCTCTTATAAAAGTCACGGAAATTGTTCGCCGGTGGCAGAGTACAATTACTGGTGTGATCCGGACGCTGCAAAATATGTGTATGAAAATCTGAGAACGAAGATTCATATGGTTGGATTAGATGTGACAAGAAAAATCGTATTGACACCGAATATTTTGGAATACATGCAAATTCTGGATACAGAGAAAGGTGAATTTGTCAAAAATATTACTCGGTTTTATTATGATTTTCACTGGGAATATGAGCGGGTGATCGGCTGTGTTATCAACGATCCGCTTGCGGTTGCATATTTTCTTAATCGGGAATTGTGCAGTGGCTTTGAAGCCTATACAACTGTGGAGACAGAGGGAATCAGTATCGGGCAATCTGTGGTGGATGCAATGAATTTCTGGAAGAAAGAGGAAAACAGCATTGTGCTCACCGAGGTGGATGAGAAGGAATTTATGGTAATGTTTTTACATAGAGTTTTTGGGAAATCAGAGCAGGAGATCAGAACAATCCTGCGACAGATTATGGCTTAGGAGGAGAAGGAAAATGAAAAAATTGACAGTGGTACAGGTTTGTTTTATTGCATTGAGTGCGGTGATTAATATTATTGGAGGAAATCTTGCGCTTGTTCTGCGGCTTCCGATTTATTTGGACAGTATCGGGACATTTCTGGCATCGGCGTTGCTTGGTCCAGTTGGAGGAGTTCTTGCCGGGGTGGTCAGCGGTGTGATTTCTGGCATCACGACAGATATTTATTCGCTCTATTTTATCCCGGTGCAGATAGTGACCGGAGTGGCAGCTGGAATTCTTTTTCGGACAACGTTGTTAAAAAAATGGAATATTTTTCTTGGGGCATTTTGTGTGTCAATTGCGGGAACAATTATCAGTGCGTGCATCACAGCGTATGTGTTTGGCGGAGTGACATCTTCCGGTTCATCGATTCTTGTGACACTTTTGCATAAACTGGGATTGAATATGGTTGCGAGTGCGTTTGTCGTACAGATTGTGACAGACTATGCAGACCGCTTGATCTCAATTGCAATTGTTGTGGCGGTTCTTGCAGTACTGTCAAATTCGATGAAACAGCAGATTCGAGAGGGAAAAACGAATGGACAGGTATAGCAAAATTACAAATAAAAATCAGAGGGAGATCGTGCTTTTAAAGGCATTTCCATGTATATGGGGGAAATGCAGATTTTGCGATTATATAGAGGATAATTCAAATCAAAAAGATGAGATGATTCGGTTAAACCACGAGATTTTGTCGCAGGTAACAGGAGAATTCGGTGTCTTGGAAGTCATCAATCGGGGAGCTGCTTTGAACTGCCAAAAGAGACATTGGAGGAAATCCGAATCTTAATACAAACAAAAAAGATTAAGAAACTATTTTTTGAAAGCCACTGGATGTATCGTAAAAAATTGCAGGAAATGCGAGATTATATGGGGATTCCTATTGTGTTCAAAATAGGGGTGGAAACGTTTGACAATGAATTTCGCCAGCAGTATTTGAATAAAAACGCAGGATTTACAACACCGGAGGAGGTGGCGGAACTGTTCGATTCGCCGTGTCTGATGGTCGGAATCAAAGGACAAACAAAGGAAATGATCGATTATGACATTCGGATGCTGAAAGAGCATTTTAGACTGGGGACGGTCAATGTGTTTACAAACAATACGACGGATGTCGTTCGGATGAAGACTGGTGCGCTGGTTTTTGGAAAAATATGCGTATTTGGAAGAAGATCCGACAGTAGAAGTGCTCTATGAGAATACCGATTTTGGAGTAGGGGATTAGAAAGGTATAAGTTCAGCCATGTGGGCGGCGATAAAGAGTGAACAGTAACCATGTCGCATGTATGAAAACGAGTGGAAAACCAGCGGAATTCTTGACATTAGAGGACGTATCATGTATAATATTGAAATTGTGAAAATAAAATTATTTATCAGAATTTTTAAGGCAGAATTTTCAAAATAGATATGCTCCGAAAAGGGGCGTAAAGGGGTAAGAAAGGAAGTATAAAAATGGCAGAAAAGAAAACATTACTCACTTATGCAGGATTAAAAGCGCTGGAAGAAGAGTTGGAGAATTTAAAGGTGGTAAGACGTAAAGAAGTTGCTGTAAAGATCAAAGAAGCAAGAGAGCAGGGCGACTTATCAGAAAACGCAGAATACGATGCAGCAAAAGATGAACAGCGTGATATTGAAGCACGTATTGAAGAGATTGAGAAAATCTTGAAAAATGCAGAGGTTGTTGTAGAAGATGAAGTAGACTTTGACAAAATCAACGTAGGCTGCACTGTTTCATTATATGACGTAGAATTTGAAGAAGAAGTAGAATACAAAATCGTAGGTTCTACGGAGGCAAACAGCCTTGCAGGTAAGATTTCGAATGAGTCTCCGCTTGGAAAAGCACTGATTGGAAAAAAAGTGGGAGATAAAGTAGAGGTAGAAGCTCAGGCTGGTATCATCGAGTACGAAGTGCTGAAAATCGACAGAAGCGTATAAGAATAGGAGAGAAGAGACATGGCTGAACAAAAGAATGTACAAGAACAAGATATTAATCAATTGAGAAAAGTGCGCCGTGAGAAATTTGCAGATTTGCAGACAAATGGAAAAGATCCATTCCAGATTACAAAATATGATGCAGATGCGCACAGCCAGGAGATCAAAGATAACTTTGAGACAATGGAAGGAAAGAAAGTGTCTATCGCAGGACGTATTATGTCTAAGCGTGTGATGGGAAAGCTTCATTCTGTAATGTGCAGGATTTACAGGGAAATATTCAGTCTTATGTTGCAAGAGACTGTGTAGGTGAGGAAGCTTATAAAGACTTTAAGAAGATGGATATCGGTGATATCGTGGGAATCAAAGGTGAGATATTCCGCACAAAAATGGGTGAGATTTCGATCCATGCAGAGGAAGTAACATTGCTTGCAAAGAGCTTGCAGATTCTTCCGGAGAAATTCCACGGATTGACAAACACGGATTTACGTTACCGTCAGAGATATGTGGATTTGATCATGAATCCGGATGTAAAAGATACATTTGTTAAACGTTCTAAAATTTTGGCTTCTATCAGAAGATATTTAGACGGACAGGGATTTATGGAAGTTGAGACACCGATGCTGGTAGCAAATGCTGGTGGTGCAGCAGCAAGACCGTTTGAGACACATTTCAATGCTTTAAATGAAGATCTCAAACTTCGTATTTCTTTGGAATTGTATTTGAAGAGATTGATTGTCGGCGGATTGGAACGCGTTTATGAAATTGGACGAGTATTCCGTAACGAAGGTTTGGATACAAGACATAATCCGGAATTTACATTGATGGAATTATATCAGGCATATACAGATTACAACGGAATGATGGATCTGACAGAGAACTTGTACCGCTATGTGGCACAGGAAGTGCTTGGAACAACAACAATCACTTACAATGGGGTAGAGATGGATCTTGGAAAACCATTTGAGAGAATCACAAATGGTAGACGCTGTAAAGAAATATGCAGGTGTTGATTTTGATGAGATTCACACACTGGAAGAAGCAAGAGCAGCTGCAAAAGAACACCACGTAGAATTTGAAGAACGTCACAAAAAAGGTGATATTCTTGCGTTATTCTTCGAAGAATTTGCAGAGGAGCACTTGATTCAGCCAACATTTGTAATGGATCATCCAATCGAGATTTCTCCACTTACAAAGAAAAAACCAGAGAATCCAGAATACACAGAACGTTTCGAGTTCTTTATGAATGGATGGGAAATGGCAAATGCGTACTCAGAGCTGAATGACCCAATCGACCAGAGAGAACGTTTCAAAGCACAGGAAGAATTGCTTGCACAAGGTGATGAAGAAGCGAACACAACAGACGAAGATTTCTTGAACGCACTTGAAATCGGTATGCCGCCAACAGGAGGTATCGGATTCGGAATCGACAGAATGTGTATGTTGTTGACAGACAGCGCAGCAATCAGAGATGTGTTACTGTTCCCGACAATGAAGTCCCTGGAGCTGACAAGAAGTCTGCGAAGTCAGAAAACAGCACTTCCACAGCAGCACCGGAGAAAGAAGAAGTTATCGACTTCTCCAAGGTAAAGGTAGAGCCTTTATTTGAAGAATTCGTAGATTTCGATACTTTCAGCAAGTCAGATTTCAGAGCTGTAAAGGTAAAAGCATGTGAAGCTGTTAAGAAATCCAAGAAGCTGTTACAGTTCACTCTGGATGATGGAACAGGCACAGACCGCACCATTTTAAGCGGAATCCACGCTTATTATGAGCCAGAAGAACTGGTTGGCAAGACACTGATCGCTATCACAAATCTGCTCCAAGAGCTATGATGGGAATTGAATCCTGTGGTATGTTGCTTAGTGCAATCCACGAAGAAGAAGGAGAAGAAAAACTTCATCTTCTGATGGTTGATAACCACATTCCGGCTGGTGCAAAGCTGTACTAAAATTAAATATAAAATGTCTAAAACCATGATGTCAGACCGCATTTGACAACAATTTTGACAACAAAATTTGGGATAATAATGAATACGTTATGAAGTCATGACGAATTTCAGGTGGAAAGACACAGGGTTTGGCAATGAAGCAAGAGCACTTCTTAGAGTTGATCTAAGAGGTGCTTTTTTTCGTGGAAAAGTTATATTCCGGCAGTCAACTTCTGTAAAACAGTAAATCTAATTTTGGAGGAAAGCATTATGAATGAAAAGTACAAACCGATTACAAGTATGAAGGAAGTTCCGGAACATTTAAGAAAATTACGCCGACAGTATCTGCGATATCAACAGGCAGAGATTATTTACAGTATCTCTCATAAGAAACTCTTAGAGCTTGCCAGTGATGCAGGAGCTATTTACAGAATTGATGGAACGGTACTGATTCGTCGTGATATTTTTGATGATTACCTGGAACGTTTCCATGAACCGGCAACAGGAAAAGATAAGGAGAAGAAGACAGATGAGCGGTAATGTATGGATGTTTTCAGATGAGATTGACGATGAAGATCTGGAATTTATGAGCCATGACTATGTGACCTACAATATGGCGTGTGAGTATTACCGGTTGGGAATGAAACCTGTTATTCGCATGGCACATGAAGCTGGAGCAGTCTATAAGATTGGAAAGAAAGTTTTGATTCGAAGAAGTATATTTGAAGCATATTTACGTGAGCAAAGGAAAATCTGAGGGAGGCAAGCACATGAGCGAATTAAGAAAAAAGATACATGATGATAATAATGGATTGGATTATGTACTGGTAGGAGATTATTATCTGCCAGTGTTATCCTTACCGGAAGAAACCAGACCGATTGGCTGCTGGGGGATGCTACGGAAGGAATATCTGAAAGAACATAAATCAGGAATGTATAGCTGTCTTCTTCTGACCGCCAGGCTGGACAGTCATCTGGCAGATGTGAATGAACAGGCACAGGAACGCTTTGAGCTGATTGAAGCACAGATGAGAAGTGCTGAGGGCGTAACAGAGGACTTGAAAGCACAGAATCCTATGGAATGGGTTCGCAGGGCAAATAATATCAGGAATCGTGCACAGGAAATTGTATTGAACGAATTGGTGTATGTATAGGAGGGCAAATGAGATACAGGATTGAGAAAGAGCAGGTGGGAATCTATGAAAATGACAAAAGAAATTGAAGAATTTTTTAAATCTGGCAATAACAGAACACATGGGAAAGGCATATACGGACTGGAAATTAAAACAGCAAACAGATACAGAACCAGATAAAGTCGAGGAAGAATATGAAAAAGTAATAGTTTCACTTTCGCCGGAGCAGGAAGAAGCGATTACGAAATATTGTGATGCTATATTCAACAGTGGAGCAGATACAGAGGAATTCTTTTATCGACTGGGATTAAAAGATGGGATGAAGTTGAAAAAGTGCATGAAACAGATCCTTAAAGCATTGTCCTGAATAAGAGAGTAGTTTAGAGTGAAAAAGTTCAGAGAAGACATGGGGAGCTGTCTTTCTTTTGGGGAAGACAGCTTTTCACCTATCAGAGACTATGCAGGAGGAAACAAGGATGGGAAATATATTTGGATATATACGTGTCAGTAGTCGGGATCAGAACGAAGATCGGCAATTGATTGCATTGAAGGAGTTGGCTATCCCAGAAAAGAATATTTTTATTGATAAACAGTCTGGAAAAGACTTCAAGCGCCCACAATACAGAAAAATGATTCGACGTGTCCGGAAAGATGATCTTCTTTATATAAAAAGCATTGATCGCTTAGGACGTAACTATGCGGAAATACTGGAACAGTGGAGAATTCTCACAAAAGATAAAGGAATTGATATTGTGGTTCTTGATATGCCTTTACTTGACACTCGCCGGGGAAAAGATTTGATGGGAACGTTTCTGTCAGATATTGTATTGCAGGTACTGTCATTTGTAGCAGAAAACGAAAGAACAAATATTCGGCAAAGGCAGGCAGAAGGTATTGCAGCGGCAAAAGCCAGAGGTGTGCGGTTCGGTAGACCACCAAGCAGATTGCCAGATAATTTTCACGATGTGTATCAGCGGTGGAAAAACGGGAAAATAACTGGAACGTCTGCTGCGAAAGAATGTAATATGCCCTTATCAACTTTTCGGTATCGTGCAGAAATTTACGAAAAAGCCAAATTATTGTAAGGTGGGTGTTTTACATGAAAGTGTACTTTCCTGTAAAATGCTCATTTTTTCTCTACTACTCCATAATATCATAAAACAGCCTATCTTCCAACGATAGAAGTTCGTTGACGATACCTCCAAAGCACTTGTCAAAAAGTACACATTTTTTGCAGATGAATGATGATATACAGATACATGATAAGTATCGGTACTTTACCTGTCTGAGTTAATAGATTATGAATATGAGAGCTTACGGATACGCAGGAGGAAAAAAACGATGACCGATGCAGAACAGAGGGAAGCTGCCCGCCAATTTGCAAATAAATGGAAGGGGAGAGGAAGAGAAGATGAGGATGGAAGATCATATTGGATTGATTTTCTGTCAAACGTTCTTGGAATGGAGAATGTGACAGATCGTGTGGAATTTGAGAAAAAAGTTGTGGTAGATGGAAATACAAAAAGAATTGATGTGTATATTCCAGAAACGCATGTATTGATTGAACAAAAGAGTCTTGGTAAAGCACTGGACCATAAGATTATGAATTCTGGTTCAATAGAACTGACGCCGTATGATCAAGCAAAACGATATAATGATAATCTCCCATATGATGAAAAGGCACGTTGGATCATTACCAGCAATTTCTCTGATATATGGATTTATGATATGAATGCCAGAGTACCGGAGGCAGTAAAAATATCATTGGATGAAATACCGAGTAAGTATCCGTTGCTTGATATTTTAATAAAGAAAGATGTGCAGAAAATCTCTCACGAGATGGAAGTATCGATTAAAGCAGGAGATATTGTTGGACTGCTTTATGAAGCATTCCTTACACAGTATAAGATTCCAGAAGTAAAAGCGAAAGAGGAAACCATTGAACAAAAAGAGAAAAGAGAGCATAAACTGAAAAGTCTGAATGCTTTATGTGTTCGAATTGTGTTCTGTCTTTATGCCGAGGATGCTGGGATTTTTGGAAAACGGAATATTTTCCATGATTATCTGAAAGCATATGAAGTGAAAGACTGTAGGCGTGCATTACTGGAACTGTTTAAAGTCTTGGATACACCTGTCTCTGAGAGAGACGAATATTTAGAAGAAGATTTAGCACAGTTTCCGTATGTGAATGGTGGATTGTTTTCAGATGAAACTATTGAGATTCCGCCGTTGACAGAAGAAATCAAAGAATTACTTTTGACCAAAGCTTCTGAAGATTTTGACTGGAGTGATATATCCCCTACAATTTTTGGGGCAGTGTTTGAGTCAACGTTAAATCCAGAAACGAGAAGATCCGGTGGAATGCACTATACAAGTATTTCCAATATACATAAAGTGATTGATCCGTTGTTTCTCGATAAATTGCAGACGGAATTTCATGAGATTTTGAAAATACAGGTGCAGAGGACAAAAGTAAAACGTCTGGATGAATTTCAGAATAAACTGGCTTTACTGACATTTTTAGATCCGGCTTGTGGTTCGGGAAATTTTCTGACGGAAACATATTTATCACTTCGACGGTTAGAAAATGAAGTCATTCGTGAAAAAGTTGGTGGTCAGATGACGTTGGGAGATGTTCATAATCCAATCAGAGTATCCATTCAACAATTTTATGGAATTGAGATCAATGACTTTGCGTGACAGTAGCAAAGACAGCTTTGTGGATTGCAGAATCACAGATGATGGAGGAAACAAAAAATATTGTATATGGGTTCAATGATGATTTCCTTCCGTTGAAGACGTATGTAAATATTGCAGAAGGTAATGCACTGAAGATAGATTGGAACAGCGTTGTTTTGGCTAAGTCATTATCTTATATAATGGGGAATCCACCTTTCGTTGGTGCAAGGTGGATGGGAGAAAAACAAAAAGAAGATGTTGCTGATATATTGCTGGATGGAAAAGTGTAGGTAATCTCGATTATGTAAGTTGCTGGTATAAAAAGGCATCTGATTACATGAAGGAAAATATAAATATCAGAGCAGCTCTTGTATCGACTAATTCAATTACTCAGGGAGAGAGCGTTTCCATTTTGTGGAAACCACTGTTTGAAGATGGAATACAAATTGATTATGCATATAGAACATTTATATGGGATAGTGAGGCTTCAATCAAAGCACATGTACATTGTGTCATTATAGGATTTAGTAGAAAAAATGGTGCAGAGTATCAGAAGAAGATATATTCCAAGGACGATATAATAGTAGCAAAAAATATTAATGGTTATCTGCTGGATGCAGATAATATTTCAATTGAAAAAAGAATGAAACCTTTATCAGATGTTCCACCTATTTCATTAGGAGGACAGGCAATAGATGGCGGATATTTGATACTTACGGAAGAAGAAAAAGAAGAATTGATATCTAAAGAGCCACAGGCAATATCTTTCATCAGACATTATATGATGGGAAAAGATTTTATTGATAGAAACCAAGATATTGTATATGGCTGGTTGGGGCAGATCCATCATTATTGAAACGGTGTCCGCTTGTCAGAGAAAGAATTGATAAAGTTCGTGAATTTAGAATGGCAAGCACGAGAAATAATACAAGAAAAGCTGCAGATACTCCAGGATTATTTGCATCAATACTTGAATATGATTCTCCGTATATAGCGATACCGAAGGTGTCATCACAAAACAGAAGATATATTCCAATGGATTATCTGGATGGTGAAATTATTCCGGGTGATAAACTTTTTACAATGCCATCTGCAACAAGCTATGAGTTTGGTATATTGATGTCGAATGTTCATATGGCATGGACAAGAGTTGTATGTGGCAGATTAAAGAGTGATTATAGTTATTCTAATACGATTGTTTACAATAATTTCCCATGGCCGTCACCTACGGACGAACAAAAAGAAAAGATAAAGAAAACTGCACAGGCAATCTTAAATGCCAGAGCACTTTATCCAAATAGCAGTCTTGCAGATCTTTATGACCCGTTGACTATGCCGCCGGAATTACTTAAAGCACATAACGCAAACAACAGAGCTGTGATGGAGGCTTATGGATTCAGCACTAAAATGTCGGAAGCCGATTGTGTGGCAGAATTGATGAAAATGTATCAGAAGCTGACAGAAGAAAAATAGAAAATAATGATTAACCGAAAAGGCATTACCCGCAAATGGTTAGTGCCTTTTGTTTTGACTACTATAAAAATTGTATCTGTTTTCAGTTAAATTCTTTTAAATAAAAAGTATTCGCATGAGTTTTAATACAAATGCACAAAATGACAAGTGAATAAATAATAAAATAATAGAAGAACAAAAGATGAATAAAAAACAAATAAAAGACGAAAAGAAAACAAGAAAATAAATAGGATTGAACAGAATGGATGAATATGTTATAATCATATAGAAAACAGAAAGGAGGCGAAGCAGAGTGATTGATTTTATCAAATTTTAAGACGTTTGACTTTAGCGAGGGTGTACCATATATTTCGATTACAAGTAATGGTATTACATTCAACAAATCTGTAATCATGAAGATGAAATACCCAACATATGTAAAGCTTCTGATAAACGAATCTGATAAACAGATTGCGGTTCAAGCATGTGATGAACATGATGATAAGTCAGTACAGTTTTATAAGGAAAAATCAAATGGTGTTTTGTCGGTTCGATGGAATGCAAAAGATTTGATTAACACGATTGCAAGAATTTGTGATTGGGATTTGAGTCAGTTGTCGTATCGAGTAAATGGCGTATTAGTTCCAGAAATGAATTTAATGCTGTTTGATTTGAATGAAGCAGTCACTATGGTATAAGGCTTGCAACTTTTCTGATTCCAAAAAAAGAGTTCATTTGAGATTAGGGCCTCAAACGAACTCTGGCGGAAATAGCAGAGACAAAAGATCATCTACTAAAACCATATCTTTCAAATATATTTTAGTATTTGTTTCTGCCAATTTCCATACTTTTTCGGATTCGTCTGAGAAAAATCTTTTGGAAAGGAGGCAGATTGCATGGTAAAATGTGACCAGACTGACATGGTTTTTACAGCATATATTACATTAAGAAATGGAAATCGTTTATATGCTAAGCAGGTTGGCAAAAAGGTATTTTGCTTTCCACGTAAAGAAGCCAAAGAAAAGAACGATAAATAAATTATAAGTAACAATATGTTCGAGAATGTTTGATGATCACATTCTCTCTTAAAAAGAAAGAGAGACAAAACATGAATAAAAAATCAAGTGGACAGAAATTATCAACACAGGCTTCAAAAATTATGAGATCGAATAATAGTTCTCAAATTCAGAAGTCATTAGCTGCAAGTGTATTGTCACAGAGAAACACCGGAAAAATTACTGGTAAAGCTATGGAAACAAAGGCATCTATGGTAATGAACAGTAATAAGTATTCTGGAACAACAAAGAGTTTAGCTGCAAGTGTACTTTCGCAATCAGATAAAAACAGATAAATAATGATTATCCCAAAGGGCATTAACCGTAAATGGTTAGTGCCTATTTTTTTGCTTTTTTTCAAAATCATCTGACTTTATACCATCTGCCACGTGTGATTAGTGGAAAAATGATTTTTCTAAGAAAATATCTGCCCTCGCATTGTATGAAACAGGAAATTAGAAAAGAAATATTTCGTTTATGCATAAAAAACTTGCAAAAGAGGGTTGGTAAATACCGTTTTTAAAGCTTTATAGGTAGAGGAACAATTATTTTTCAAAATCATGTCCGTTTTTATATGTCTCAGTACAGAGTATATGAAGGAACTAACGAAAACAGAAGACAAGGTAATAAAAACGCAAAAAAATATCACGAATTTTTTTGCATCATGTCAGGTCATTTGACTTTAGTAATTAGAGGACGTTTTGGAAATGTTCCTTCGTTGAACCTTGACAATTGATAAGTGCACCCTGGAAGCCTACCAGGAGTCTTGCCATGACCTTTCTTTTCTGAAAGTGAGCGAGATCATAATGACACTCCCGATGATGGGCGGCTGACCGGAGCCTTATGGTCAGTGACCTGCATATGCAGGCAGAGGCAGTCTGAGACGACTGCAGGTGACAGGGAAACGCACGTAAGACCGCTGGTGCAGAAGTAACTGATAATAATGTTTAAAGGGCAAAATGCCTGGAAAGGACGGTAATGACTATGAATAAAGTTATTTTAATGGGGAGACTGACAAAAAATCCGGAAATTAAATATGCCGGGAAAGATAATGATATGGCAGTAGCAAGATACACGCTGGCAGTGAACAGAAGATATAAACGTGATGGGGAACAGGAAGCGGATTTTATTTCCTGTGTAACATTTGGAAAGAGTGCAGAGTTTGCACAGAAATATCTTCATAAGGGAATGCGGATTGTGATCGGTGGTCGTATCAGTACTGGTAATTATAAGGATAAGGATGGAAAGATGGTTTATACCACGGATGTAATCGTGGAAGAACACGAATTTGCTCAGAACAAAGCCAGCAGCGGTGCTGAAAACTCACTGGTACACCGAAAACGGATAAGGACGGATTCATGGAGGCATCAGAAGGTGAGATCCCATTTGATTAATCTGGAATAAGTGGTTGGAGGTGTGGATTATGGGTGTGAGTTATAACAGATTATGGAAAATGCTCATTGATAAAAATATGAAGCGAGTAGAGATGCAGTATGTCACCGGAATCAGCGGAAACATTCTTGCCCGGATGGGAAAAAATCGGTATGTATCCATGGAGACGCTTGAGAAGATCTGTAAAAAATTTGGATTGTACCATTGATGAGGTGATGGAATTTACGGATGATGAAATAGCACGCCGGATACGGCATAATTCTCTTAGCAAGCTAAGAGCGCACTTCTATACAGGCAATTACATCTGCCTGTATCGTGCGACTTGCGGTGCTGTTCCCGGATTTGAGAAATCTTAATCCGGGAATGTAGCGAAATCATAGATTTCGGACAAGGGGCTAGCTCCCCTTGCGGCACAGGTGCCTATCTCATTTATATCAGGGAATCAGCATTTATGAGAGAAAGCTGGTTCTTTTTGTTTGTGAAAACAAGGAGAGACAGACAATGACCAGAGAGAAGAACCCCAAATATGAATCCATGTCACTGGAAGAATTGAAAGCCCCAACAATGGGAAAAAAGTAAAAAGGAACTTGAACAGGCAATGCACAATAAGAATATTCAGGAACAGAGAAAAAAGCGATCG